>Ga0008109_10000541_pt1 | contig 20869 bp, 22 predicted proteins | sample HigsolmetaGSP18D_FD_59306 | JGI IMG/M metagenome (GOLD analysis project Ga0008109, IMG submission 59306) | High solid enriched microbial communities from the Joint BioEnergy Institute, USA - SP1-8-D | ecosystem: Engineered > Bioreactor > SSF (Solid state fermentation) > Aerobic > Biomass ...
CCCCCCCCGGTCTGTTTATTATATTATGCTAATGTCTAGTGACATTTAAACATGGACTCCAAATTGATTGTTGGTTTTGTGTGAGTTCATGCTTCAACTGTTTCAGCTAGTGGTTATCACTTATCTGCTCTTAGCTTGCGTGACTGCAAGTGGACATCTATCTCGTCATCACAATGTGGCCGATACGGTGTCCATCGTTTCAAATTAAAAATAAATAAGCTCTTCTCCCGGTCCCAACCATCATGATTCTGTCCGGGAGAAGAGTGGACAGACATACTTATGTACTGAGAATTAAAAGGGAAAGAAAGGATGGCAGGTCGTAAGACGCAACAACTACTGTCATGGATGGATGGATAGAGTCTTCGAAAGTGGTGACGTCATCCATAGGGCGAACAAAAAAAAAGGAAAAAGGAAGAAGGAACTTAAGAAAAAGCTACAGCCCACACAGCCCACAGTCCTAGGAGGTTGACGTTCCTCCCGAGTCCCGCACCTGCGGAAGGCCCGGGGTGCTTTAACTTCCAATCTATTATTATTATGTACAGTACATACCTAATTTTGCGTGTGGGCCGAAGCCCGGCGGAGTAAGATACGACCCTTACTAGTAGTAGCGCGTATGCATGCCATGTGTATTGCATATGAGCCGAAGAAAAAAAATCCGATCCGCTTGCCACGTTTCATGAAGTACATACAGGCTGACAGCCTACTATTAGCCCTTTTTTATTATTATCATGCAGGTCCAGTTTCAGGCCAGATGAGATGAGAGATGCTGCAAGGTCCCAAAATTCCATGCTCTTCTATCTATATAATACTAAAACTCCACTGTACCAATGAAATTAGAATTAGAATTAACTGGCTGACTGCTTGATGAATATCTCACACATAAGTGTTCTGCTCCATTGTGTTCCATTCTAATCACAATAATAAGAAGAGTAGTCTTCTCAGCTAGCTATCTGATTTCGATTCTGATCTGATCTGCCTAACCGTGGCTGCGGGCTGTGTGTGTGGCTGGTGACAGTCCGAAATTCACTCGGACCCCATTCCATTCCAGCCCATCTCACAGCTCCGTGGGCCGTGGCTCTGCGTTTGTTTTTCCTATGACACGATTGCCGCTTATCCTAAGTACGCACCTTGCATAGATACATACATAGATAGGCGTCAAAAATAAGGAAGAAAAGGGGGAAAAGAGTAGGTCAAGTAGGTACATGATGATAAATCGACTGAGCATCTCGGTTCAGTCTGTCCACACTCGGAGCTCCAAGGGGATATGGATATGATGGTGGTATAGGGTCGAGAGATATCCAGGGGACTCCACACACAACCGTGAGATAAGGGGGAGGATAGAAAAAAAAAGGAGACAAAAGGGGTAAAAAGATTGGCTTGTGTTTTCTCGAGATTGTGATCCATACTGAATATGAGATTGTTTGTGACAGCGAATTTTGATGGGATCTGTCAAGTCAGGTTAGGTCAACTCAAAGACCTCGCTTTGCGGGTATGTGTAAACGATCGAATCCGAATTTCCGGCAACGTGACACAGCAGAGAACAGAAGCAGACGAATGACATGTGGTCCCCAAGCAAAAAAAAGCAACAACGCCAATTCGACCCCAGCTCTCTAAATACTCCATGCAAGAGGTATCATGATCGTTTCGTAAGCGGAGGTTCGGGCTGTCGGGGGTTTTCGGAACGTATTCACAGGTTTTGAAAAAAAAGATAAGAGGAGGTGCAAGGCAGAAGTCGAGAGGGTGAGATTTTGTGTTCAACACAAAATCATCTTGGATTTCACCATCCAGCTTTCAGCGGCACTCCAATACCGTACGTCCCGGACAGGAGTTGCTCGCGAATTGAACCGGGGTCGCCGCCTGACGGACCGCCGTGAACCTGGAGACTAGGCCCATTCATCCAACCCAGACTCGACCTGAGTTCGTCAACGGCTGCTTGCAGCTTGCCTCCGGAGTTCTCGTTGTGCTTCGCAAGCTTCTGATCCCACCCGCCGTACTGCAGCTGGATCCCACCTCCTCGCTTAGCCGCCTCTCGGATAACCAATACCCATGCCTTGCAGATTTCCTCATATGCAGACTCCTTCTCGATGTTGTTCTGCGGTGTGCTCCATCTCGGCAGATTGTGGATGATCTCAGTGGCACCGTCAAGGTAGCTGAGGGATGTGGACGCCTGGGTCTCGTGTGGCGGGAGGAAGTGAGGCGTGAAGTCGCTCAGCGCCTCGAGCAGGTTGTGGAGATGCTGCCGTACCCGGTTGTATGCGTAGTCGGACGAAGGGTTGCCACCCAGTGGGAAGGCCGCCTGGAGGGCAGACTGGTAGTTGTGAAGCACCTGAAGGGTGGAGGCAACGCTTGGCCGGGGAGCAGTCTGCACGATCTCGTCGTTCAGCTCGGGATGACGCTCACACAGCGACCGTAGGACAGAGCGTAGGGTCTCGGTGTCCAAGGTCTCGAGCAGACGGGGGAGGGTAAGGGGACGGCCGGAGACAGCCGGTCGAGCACGTTTCGAGGGACGGATGGCAGGCAGAGGTCGATGTGCGAGGGCAGGCGAGCCTGTGGGAGAAGCAGACATGCGGACATCATGGTCGTTGCTGTCGTCGTCGGCCTTCCGCTTGCGGCTGTTGGGCGGTTGTGACGGTGTAGGTGTAGACACTAATACCACGGCGGGTCAGCAACCGTAACGTCTGAGCGTCGTCCCGGATAGCAAGTCCATCGAGGACGATCCAGAACAGAGACACATACTGGAACGAGAGGGGGAGAGGCGGGTATGTTCGTAGAAGTGAGGAGGGACAGGAGGCGTGGCCACCAGGCTGTTCATGGTGACTGCGGCGGGTGGAGAGCAGAGATTCAGAGGAAGAGAGCAGGTCTGCCGGCCACGAGCAGTCGAGGACGGGGTCAACGAGCAGATAAAGGCCTCGACCTGGCGGACGGAGAGGGGGCTGTCGGGGAGGGAAAAGAGAGAGGAGTGGGGAGGAGAGGGCGAGAGGCGGTGGAGGGCGAGATGCGCTCGTCACGCCGCCAGCACAGGTGTTGCGGTAGGCAACGCGGCCCGCCCGCGCAGTCTTTTCTTTGCCCAACGCATGCGGCCCAAGCCGGCCCGCGCCTACGATCTAGCTCGACAGTCTGCTACGTCTCTGACGATTCGCTTGAAAACCTAACCCACTACGCATCCAATCGCGGCTGGCGGTTTCGTCATGATACTTCGCGTGAGACCGCCCTGCCGCCAAAGTCGACTATTAAGAGGACCCAGAAACCCTTCGCCCTGACGCCGGAGCTATGCAACACAAACCAGCACACACTGACATCTCACCATGCAAAGAGACGAACAGCACAAAAGACGAGGCGGTTGCAGCAACATTATTACAGATACAGGGACTGGGCAGCGACGATGTCCCTCCTCACCTTGGTCAGCGCCGTCTCGAACTTGCTCTCCAGCTCCTCGCTGCCCATAACCTTGGCGGCCTGCGCCATCTGCCGTAGACACTCCTCCAGCCGGCGGAACACCCGGATCAGACTGCCCTCGTAGACATCCGTCATCTTGCTGCAGCGTCGTTAGCATGTCCTGCTCATGCAACTTTAGGGTGTGGCGTCTTCGGCGCCTACCAGATCTCCGCAAACGACTTTCCGTTCGCCCACTCGTAGATCACCTCCATCAGCTCCCAATGGAAGCTCTGCACGTACTCCTCCTCATTTATAGCCAGCTTCGACTCCTGAGAGACCTTGGCGATGATCCTGGCCTGCGCTTGGATCTCCTTGAGCGGCTTGGCCAGCTCCTCCCGGGTCAGAGCGGGCGTCTCCTTGGACTTCTCCTCGAAGACGAAGACGCTCAGGACAGCGGCAACTTGCTCCGGCGTGAGCTTGTTGAAAAAGCCGTTGAACAAGAGCTCGCTGAGCATCAGCTCATCACCTGTGCTGATCTCACACGCAACCCGTGCCTTCAGCTGCACGACTTCCGCCTCGTTGATGAACTGCAGCCGACGGAGGACCCGCTTCCGGGCCTTGAGCTCGTCGAGTTGCATGATCGACATCGCCTCTGTGATCTTCTTCTTCGTAGCCTTGATCTTGTCGCCCAGCTCGACTTTCTTAGCGTACTGGTTGTAGAGCTCAGGCAAGCGCGGAGAGTTGTGCAGGGGGTTGGATAGGAGTCGGGACTCGAGAACCTCAATTTTCTGCATTCCTGGTTAGCCCTTCTTTCTGTGATCGCGCGGACCGAAACAAGATTTACCCTCAGTAGCTTCTTAAACGATTCGTCCTTGATGCCCATATTCTCGATGGGGTCAAGCACGGGGATACCGTCAGGGAAGCGCTTCTGGACTTCTTCCAGGGCTTTCCTGACAGTATTCTTCGAGTCGACCGACTGCAGCTCCTTGGGAAGGAAGATTCGGATGTGAGAGATCGCTTGGATGCAGCTCAGCACCACCGGCACCACCTCAACGCGAGCTTTTTCACCATCCTTGGGCGGTCTCACCCCGGATGGGAGGTCCTGGTGCGTCTTGGTACCCACAGAGGGACCATCAGCGATCTTGAGCAGGACATCGACCACGTAACTCTGGTGAGGAGTCAGCTCTTCAGTCGAGTTCTTTGGAGTTTTCCGTTGTTTGAAATTAACAACGGCACCCCAGCCGAAGTCGTAATCCATGTACTTGATGTGTACAAGTCGTCCGGGCTGCATGAACTGCAGAGAATAGTTGGGGTGGCTGATGACGGTTTGCATGTCCTGTGTGAAATTCGCGAGCTGCTTTCGCAGGTCATAGTACTCGCGGATCGTCCCTTCATCGGGAATGTTCATGCTGGCCCTCTCGGCCTCCAGCTCACGAAGTTCTGCGCACTGAGTTAGCGCGATATATTTATATTCCTCGGACAGATAATCATTCACGTACCTTTTTCTAGCCCGGCCGCGTTGGCGGCATTCTGGAACTGATAGAAACACCGCTCTAGCATAAACTCGGGGGAGACGCCTTCGACGCGCATGAGGTTCAGGATCATGTTGTAGCCAAGGTGGAAGGCCGAATTCAGTCGGTCCTGCTCTCCGCGAACGATCTCCTTCGCCACAGCAGGGTCCATCTCTTCACCGACCATCATGATGACAATACCACGGTCATCGAGACCTCTTCGACCGGCACGGCCAGACATCTGGATGAATTCCGACGGTGTTATCCAGCGCTGACTGAACCCGTCGAATTTCCTGACGCTTGTGAATACGACGGTCTTTGCGGGCATGTTGAGGCCGATGGAGAATGTTTCCGTCGCGAAGAGGACTTTAATAAGACCCTCTTGGAAAAGAATTTCAATGGTCTCCTTCAGGATAGGAAGAAGCCCGGAGTGGTGAACACCGATTCCACGCCGGAGCAATGGCAAGATGTGCTGAATCTGTGGCAGAGCTCTGTCCTCCTCGGACAGCATCTCGATCGCGCTGTTGAAGACTTTGGAAACCATCTCCTTCTCCGAGTCATCGTTGAATGCTAGCGAGGCCATCTGCAAAGCGCACGCCTCGCACTCGCGCTTGCTGAAGCTGAAAACGATCACCGGATTGTAGTTCTTGACCATGATCATCTTCACGATCTTATAGATGTCGGACGGGCCTTTGGTGCCGCCTTTGTTCAGCCTCTTATCTTTGCCCTTTCCTTTTCTCTTGGCCATGGGATCTGCTGGATCATCGCCCCTCTTGTCTGCGATCGAGCTCATTGCTTTCTGGAAGTTCTCCTCGCGGAAGACACCCTTCTCATCAACGATGAGATGGATACCATCTGCACCAGCGGGGAAGAAGTAGTGCTGAAGCGGCGTAGGCCGGAAATCGGTATATACAACGTGGCAGGGCTGGTTATGCATCTTCGTGATCCATTCCGCAAACTGCATGGCGTTCGGAATCGTCGCAGAGAGGAAGACATATCGAACCTTATCGGGGAGAAGGATGATGGTCTCTTCCCAAACCACACCGCGAGCTGTACAGTGCTTAGTAAAAAGAATTCCTCTGATGTAGCCGTCTCCCACTTACTGGCATCGCGCATATAATGGATCTCGTCAAAGATCACCCATGCAACTTCACGCATAATCTCAGAACCTCGGTACAACATCGAGCGAAGAATCTTGATGTGACAGTCAGCGAGCGGTCCAAGTGATAGCCACAACAAATACACTTACTTCCGTCGTCATGACCAAGCACGTAGCCGTCGGGTTGATCGTGACATCGCCGGTCATCAGACCAACATCACCAAACTCCGCAGAGAATTCTCGGTATTTCTGATTGCTCAACGCCTTGATCGGACTCGTGTAGATGACTCTCTGATTGTTCTTCAAGCTCTGCGCAATGGCGTACTCTGCAACCACGGTCTTTCCTGCACTGGTGTGAGCAGAGACGAGGACACTCTCCTCCCTCTGGATCGATGCGATCGCCACCTGCTGGAACGGGTCCAACGTGAACGGCCAGGTCCTCGCCGGCGTCTCAGGCGGCTTGTGCTGGGAAATGGGAACATATGGGTAACCGGGCGGGATCGCGACCTGATGTCGGACCTGGTGCGACAGCACCACCGCAGCAGTGTCCTTTGTCGCCTGGAGACCAGCCGAAGGTGCAACCTCACGCTCCTGCTCCGTCTCGAACGTATCCGCGACCACGGGCTCCGGCTCCTGATCGAGGCGCTGCCGCTTCGCTTCAGGCTCGCCATTTGGGGCCGCAGGAGCGTCTACTTCGTCTGTATCCGCATCGACAGCCGGTGCAGGGGACGGAGCGCCATCCTCCTTGCCATCTACCTTGTCATCCACCGCCGCGCCGTTTCCCTTCACGTCTCCGTTGGCCTGACGCTTCTTGCTCTTGTCTTTCTTGGGCCGGGGCTTTGGGGGCTCGTCTGAGGGCTTTGCCGCCTTGGGCTGGTCCTCGAAGACATCGAAGAGCTCGTCCATCGTTCGCGATATCCCAGCGTCGACCACTGCGAGAGCAACGAATGGCGGGATGCGACGCTGTTGCTTTCAACGACGGCAGCTCCTCCGGGCGAGAAATTTCAATGCTCTCGAAGGCGGATCGCCGCGTTGTGGTTCGCCAGAAACTCTTAGCGGCGCGCCGGCAAGACCTGCCGTGCGCGGCGCGGTCACGTGCACGCGGGCTTCCGGGCCGCCGCCGCCGCCGCTCGTCCCACTGCTGCGCTGCTTCTCTTGGACTTCTTCCGACTCTCCCCACGCTGACGTCCTGCTTGCTCCAAAATCCGTCTTTTCTCCAGTTCAATTCCTGCTGACCGCGCACGATGTACGCTGCTTCCGCTCTCCGGGCCAGAATGGCCACCTCACTCGTCGCCCGCCGTGGCTTCTCTACCACCCGCGCCCAGCTCGGTAGCCCGTACCACTACAAGGAGGGCCCTCGCTCCAACATCCCCTTCAACCCTCTGACCCGCTTCTTCTTCTTCAGATACTGGGCGTTCATGCGTTAGTGACCTCAATTGACTGTGGGCAAGGAATAGCTGGCTGACTGGATCATTAGTCACTGGTTTCGGCGCTCCCTTCGCCATTGCCGGTACGCTCCTCTCTCGATACAGGCATGTTCCATTGCATTTTCTGACATTGGTTGATTTTCCTAGTCTGGCAAACCTACAAGACCCGCTAGATTCTTGTCTCTTGGATCTGGTTGATTTGTCGTGGCAGCTTGGGCGACAGTCATACGATTGGGCAGTGATCACTCGTCCAAGCATCTGGGAATTGTGTACAAATCTAGAGAAAAGAAATTTTTTGTTGAGATTTCCTTTCCATTGCGTATTGTTTCTGCACATAATTCGTGGGTCGTAGGCGTGGTTGAGCTACGTGGTGTAGAGCGCCGACACATCTGAAATGTGGATGAAGTCATTGGCCAGTAGCTCACCTTGTCCGTAAGAAAATTAAAACCTTGAGTCCGAAGTCTGATATCGGAACCTCCGCGACCAACGCGACCAGCAGACACTGAAGACCGCCCTGTGAAACGCTATCTTTAGAGATAGCCCTATCACCGTAGGCGAGATATTCAGTCGATTCATGGAGGTGGGGTAAGATCTGCTGCAAGATGCGCAACCTGAAAAATGTGCGCCTCACGGAGGTGCAGCTCCAGGGCGAGCTGCCACTGACAGCCACGGCGTGGGATGCGGCCTCGGACGCTGTCATCTGCACCTTCGGACCTACAGAGGGGAATGCAGTTATAGATCTGAGAAAGGTGCAGAATGCAGATTTTACCGGCCCTGCAGGGCCGGACGCATTTGAGCCCATCGCATCGTGGGATGCGCCATGCCCGCTGCCCGATTTGGCGTGCGATCGCGTCCTGTCCCTCCAGTACTTCGCGGATACCCTGACCGCATGCCTGGTGCTGGAGGGAGGCGATATTATTGTTGTCCGCGAGGATCCTCAGCCGGGGGAGGAGAAGATCGAGATTGTGGGTTCCGTCGATGTCGGGATCACCGCCGCCGCCTGGTCCCCAGACGAGGAGCTTCTGGCGATCACCACCAGGGCAAACACTTTTCTCTATATGACCAGGGAGTTTGAGAATGTTGCGCAGATAACTTTTACCCCGGAGGACCTCAAGCTTTCGCGACATGTCTCCGTTGGCTGGGGAAAGAAAGAGACCCAGTTCCAGGGCAAGCGAGCCAAGGCTCTGCGGGATCCAACCGTGCCAGAGAAGGTGGACGAGGGCAAGTTGAGCAGCTACGACGATGGAAGAACCACCATCAGCTGGCGAGGTGACGGCGCCTTTGTCGCTGTCAACAGCATCGAAGCCGGTGTCCGTCGAGTCATCAGGGTCTATTCGAGAGAAGGAACCCTGGACAGCGTCAGTGAGCCCGTGGACGGTCTTGAAGGAGCTCTCAGCTGGAGACCGGCTGGGAATCTGATCGCGGGTATCCAGCGGCTCGATGATCGAATTGATGTGGTCTTCTTCGAAAGAAACGGCTTACGACATGGCCAATTTACCCTCCGTCTCACTGAAGATGAGCGGTCATCGTGGGCGTCGGATATCCATCTTGCTTGGAATATCGACTCCACCGTCCTTGCTGTGCAGTTTAAAGACAGGGTACAGCTGTGGACAATGGGCAACTACCACTATTATCTAAAACAGGAAGTGCCGATTTTGGTTGACCCGGAGTATAAGCGTCCATTCTCGTCTAGATGGCATCAGGAGAAGGCGTTACGCTTCGTTGTCGGTTCAACGCGCTCGATACTGGATATGGAATGGGTGTTCGATGTTTGTCACGGTTCGACGATTATTCCTGATGATGTTGGTGCCGTTGCGGTCATCGATGGAAAGGTATTGAAGTTGACTCCATTGAGACTGTCGGGAGTACCTCCCCCAATGGCCCACTGCGAAGTTCCGTTGGACTCCAACATTGTCGATATTTCATTTAGTCAATCAGGCAGACGCATCGCAGTCTTGATGAGGGACAGCTTTTCCGTGTTTTCCTGGGCTCTCAAGAAGAAGGGGCCTCCTCCTCCCCCGACGCTGGAATCAAGCTATCCGCTGCCAGAGGCGCCGGAAAGCCGACCTCGACAGATTGCCTTTTTGGGAGACAACGAAGTATACATTCTGAATCACTCTGGACCGTACCAGCCCCAGATCGAAAGGACGACATTGGAAACCCGTGTCACCAAGGTCGCATACCAGGCGTCGGAATCAGAACGTCTATATTCGATCTTTGCAAGCCTTGGGCATGATCGGTTGTGGTTTTCTACCGCAAAGCGGTCTGGAACGATTTCATACTCTACTATAAGTCCCCTTCCAAATGGCGAACTTGATATCGCCGCGTGGCCCGATTGCCCTGGAGTTGACACCTACTGGGCAAAGGCAGTCTCAGTCTCTGATGAAGAGGTACGACTCGAGCAACATCAATTTCCTGAACGCTCACTGACAAGGATAGCGTGTTTTGCTGGCGATGTCAAAGACAGGCGCCCTCTATGCAAATCAGCGTCTTCTGGTGAAGAACTGCACATCTTTCACTGTGACGCCAGCGCATCTTATCTTTACAACAACCCAACACCTTCTCAAGTTTGTTCATCTTACCAGCGTTGAGGGTAAACATGGTTCTAACGAGTTGATTTGACGAACGGCTGCTGATAAAGCTTCGCAGACATGGAAGTCCCGGCTGATACGCCCGAGAAAGATGAGCGATGCAGGAACATTGAACGCGGTGGGCGTTTGGTGACAGTTATGCCCTCGATGTTTGCACTCACTTTGCAGATGCCTCGTGGAAACCTTGAAACTATCTACCCCCGCGCTCTTGTTCTGGCTGGCATTCGAAGTTTCATTGACAGAAAGGACTACCGTTCTGCGTTCCTTGCCTGTCGGAGCCAGATGGTGGATATGAACATCCTCCACGATTATGCTCCTGAGCAGTTCATGGATAATATCCAGTTGTTTGTCGACCAAGTCAAGAAGGTCGAATGGATCGACGAGTTCCTTTCGCGGTTGAAGTATGTCTGCCTCTCCCTGTCGTACAATAGCAGTAGAACATGCTAATTTGCGTATAGGGAAGAGGATGTCTCTGAAACGCTGTATAAAGATACCCTGAAGCTGTCCAAAGCTGAAGCTGCGGCCAGTGCTCAGTTGGCAGACGCTGCTCCAGCTATTGCACCTGCAAAGCCTGCAAAACCAAGCAAAGGGAGCAAGGTTAATCGCATTTGTGACGCCTTCTTGGCTACTCTCAAAAACAGAGTGGACACAAATCTGCAGAACCTAGTCACTGCGCATGTTTGCAAGTCGCCCCCTGACCTAGAGGCTGGTCTTCAGCTGGTTGCCCGCCTGAGAGGTAAGTGTCCCCCGGCGACGTTGGCATGTCCCTTGACTTACAGAATCACAGAGAAAAGTTCGGAGCAAGCGGAGGAGGCAATCGAACATATGTGTTTCTTGACAGATGCTAATCGGTTGTACGATTACGCTCTGGGTCTTTATGATCTTGAGCTTGCTCTACTGGTTGCCCAGCAGGCACAGAGGGTAAGAACATTCTTCGACCCCTAAAATGTCCACTGCTGACACAGTCTCAGGACCCTCGAGAGTATCTTCCATTCCTGCGAAAACTACAACAGCTGCCTGAGCTCCGACGGCGCTTCGAGATTGACAATCACCTGGGCCGTTTTGCAAAAGCACTGAAGCACCTGCATGCCCTCAACGAGCACGATGAGCTCAGGCTCTACGCAATCAAACATACCCTGTACAAGGAAGCAATTGAGCTGTACAAGTATCAGCCTGAGCAGCTCCGTGACATGACCCAGCTCTACGCCGATTACCTCTACGACCAATCCAACTACAAGGAAGCAGCCATAGGTACGTGCCCTCATAGACGCCCCTCATTTAACAGACGTGGCTAACGAGAGTGAATTCAGCCTACGAATCCCTCTCCCTCTACGAACCCGCCTACAAAGCCTACCAGCTCGCCCATCTCTGGCGCGAATCCCTTTACTGCGCTCTCATGGTCCCTCTCCCAGAGCCCGAACTGACCGAACACGCCCTCCACCTCGCCACCACACTCACAGAAGAAAGCCGCGATTACGTCTCCGCGGCTCATATCCACGCCGAGCACCTGCACGACATCCCCACGGCAGCCCGTCTCCTCTGCCGCGGCTCGCGCTTCGCCGACGCCACGCGCCTGCTGGCCCTGAACGGCAAGCAGGACCTCATCCCGGACATCGTCGACACGGGCCTCGCGGAGGCCATGGGCTCCACCACCGACTTCCTCGCGGACTGCAAGGCCCAACTGCAGGCCCAGGTCCCCCGCATCCAAGAGCTCCGCGTCCGCCGCGCCGCGGACCCCCTGGCCTTCTTCGGCGGCGACCCGACCGCCGGCGGCGAAGCCGACATCCCGGACAACGTCTCCCTCGCGCCCACGGACGCCTCCACCGCCGCGGGCCGCAGCATGTTCACGCGGTACACGGGCGGCACGGCCATGTCGCGGCGCACGTCCAAGACGCGCCGCCGGGAGGAGCGCAAGCGCGCCCGCGGCAAGAGGGGCACCGTCTACGAGGAGGAGTACCTGGTCAACAGCGTGCGGCGGCTCATCGAGCGGGTCAACTCGACCATCGACGAGGTGCAGTCGCTCGTGGAGGCGCTGCTGCGACGCGGGATGCGGGAGCGCGCGGCCGCCGTGCAGCGGGCGCTGGAGGAGGTGCTGAGGATGTGCGCGGATTGCAGGGAGGAGGTGTTTGAGATTACCCCGGCACCGCAGGAGCCGGAGAAGAAAGAAGAAGATCAGGAAGCTGCTCAGGGCGAGGAGCTGGGTCCTCGACCGGGCGGCGGGCAGGGCGTGTTGTGGGACACTCTGCAGCAGGCGCAGGAGAGGGGACGGGACGCGCCTGTTGTGAAGGAGTTTAAGAAGTTGGCTCTGTTGTGATCATTCAGCCGTGGTGGATTGGGTGCTTGCGTAACTATTATCTACCTAGGTACCTAGATCCAGGAGGCCATCTACCTAGATAACCACGAAATAGATGGATGATCCGAGCCAGCGTTTCCCACCTCTCCATTATTGATGTTTGCCTAGTAGCTAGATATATACCTGCAAGTTAGTTACCACGGAGCGCAGAAGCAATGCAGACTAAACCCTGGGGTACGGTGTACTTCCCGGTCTCAGGAATACTGTACAGCATTCTTAGGTCGGCAGACAGATCACGGTGGAACTACACAACAAGAACCTAGCAAAAGCTAGGCTGATTCACGGTTAGTCACCCACCGATCTTACTGCTTTTCAATTGAAGCGTTACACAAGACATGAAAAACCTTGACATTTAGATGAATTATCATTTATTTTACTTCCCTATATTTGGTATGTACATACCTAGTAGTAAGCACCTAGGCAGCCCTGGTAGCAACTAGACCTGACATATCCAGTAAAGGCAAAGCAATTGCCATGGCAGGGGAAAAATAAAGTTAGATCTGAAATAATATAATGATGCAACTGTCTGTTTATGTGGATCCCACTTCTCTTTTTCTCTTTTCCCCCTGTGCAATGCAGCAATGCCATGTCTCTGGGTATCGTATCATGTGCGTGCATGCATATATGTCCAATATACGTCCAGCTCAATGTTAGATGGGAGGATGCTTAGGGTCTTTGTCTGCAGACATCATCCTTATTATCGTCAATAATAGACAAAGAAATAAAGAAATCACGCAGAACAAGAGATGATGTTCCCATTCTCATCAACAAGATGCTCATCGACCTTGACAGGACCCTCTCCGACGCCCGTCAGGATGACCCTGCTGACGCCCTCCTTCACAAGGTCTACGGCCCTCGAGTCCAGCTTGTCCAGGTCGACGCCCCGAGTGACATTCTTCAACCGCTCGCCGAACGGCCCGTCCCAGCCCTCCGTGCGCTCGCCCAGAATGGCCTTGAACGTGCCCGCCACGAGCTCCGAGTCCTCGTCGAGGTAGTACACAACCGCGTTGGGGCCCGCGTCGAACGTGTACGCGCACACGGTCCTGCCGACGGCGCGGTTGATTTCGTGGACGAGACGGATGGCCGCGCGCGAGACGTCGTTCATGTAGAAGATGGGCGGCCACGAGTCCAGACAGGTGGCGTGGAAGCTGTTCGAGTCGCGCATCGTGATCTCCGCAAAGGCAGGGAAGTCGCGGTTGCGGATGGCGGCCTCGATGGCGGCCATCCGCTCCGGCACGACGGACTGCGCGCGGGTCGCGAACAGGGAGGACGTCGCGACCGTGGTCTGCATGCCCTCCGTGCTGGGCACGTCTTTCTTCTCCGCGCTGACGACCAGGATCATGGCGCGCATCTCAGGCCAGTGCGACGCCGGTGCGACCTCCTCAGCGATGCTGTCGCTGCCGTCCGCGAGGGTGCCCGCCCGCCAGGCGACGTACCCGCCCATCAGGGAGCGGCAGGCGGAACCGGACCCCTGGCGTGCGATGCGGCTGAGCTCCCGTGGGGACTGGGGCAGTTGGTAGAGGTCCGCGACGGCGCGCACGAGGGCGGCGAAGCCGGCAGCGGAGCTGGCCAGGCCGGCAGCGGTAGGAAAGTTGTTCTCGGACACGATGCGCAGCGGGAGGGTCGAGAGCTTGGGGAGGGACGGGTCGGCGGACTCGAGCTCCTGGCGGAGGGAGCGCAGGTGCGAGAGGCAGGCGAGCGTGCGCTTCGAGGACTGGATATCCTGCGGCTTGCCATTGAGGGTGAGGGTGTCGCCTGCGGGGTAGGCAGCGGAGCAGGAGGCGGTGGTGAGGGTGCGCAGGGAGCGCTGGGACAGGGTGACGGAGAGAGAGGAGTTTGTAGGGAGGTTCAGAGAAGCATCCCGCTTGCCCCAGTATCTGATTGAGTCTGTCAGCAGATTGCGTGTTGCGCGAGTCGACGTGGAGGGGCAGGGGGCACAGCAGGATCGACAGCTCACTTGATGACGGCGATGTTGACGGGCGCCGTGGTGGTGGCCCGGTAGACGGTCTTGTCGCTTGCGCCCGCCATGGTGCCTTTGCTTCAGGACAGGATGTTCAGGGCAGGCAGGGTGGGAGATGGAGGAGTGTTTGAGTGCGGATGTGCAGCTATACACATAGACATTCTCGCCAGGTCGGCGGTGGCCCAAGGCGGTGAGGCCCGTGCGGCTCGTCAGATCTTCTTCTCGCTCCGCTCCAGCTGACATCCCGCCGTCTCCGCCCTCCAATCCTCCTCCTCGTCCCTCTTGCTGCCATTGCCCTCGTCCTCCTCGTCATGGGCAACAGTGCCAGCACGCCCGAACCTCCTCCCGCCGGGAAATGTCCGGTCGACCACAAGACGCGCGAGATCTGGCTGCAGCAGCACCAAGGCTCCGGCGGGGCGCCTCACCCTCTCCCGCCCTCTGCAAGCGCCTCCGCGGAGGCCTCGACGTCCTCAGAACAGACTCCGGTCAAGCTGCGGCGGCCGCTCTCCGATGAACGCGAAGTGAGCAGCATCCCGCGCGCGCTGGATCCAGGCTCCCCGCCGCCCGGCTCTTCACACTCCCCCGCTCCCGCTCCCTCCCCGTACGCCGCGTCGCACGCTACCCCTTCCAACGCGGAGTCTGAAACGGGCCACGACCCTGCCACGGGCAATTGGATCTACCCTTCCGAGCGCCAGTTCTTCGAGGCGCTGATCCGCAAGAACAACACGCCGTCGTCGGTGACGTCGGCCACCGAACTGGCCACGACCGTGGCGTCCATCGTTCCGATCCACAACGCCGTCAACGAGCGCGCCTGGGCGGAGATCTTAGAGTGGGAAAGCCGCGCGCCTCGGGATGACCCGGGCAGCAAGAAGTGCGGAGGGCCAAAGCTGTACTCGTTCCGAGGGTTGGGGGTTGAGCCACAGTTTCTGAGTCCGCGCGCGCGGATAAACGGATGGCTGGGGTATCAGCTGCCGTTCGATCGACACGACTGGGTCGTGGAGCGCTGTGGTGGCAAGAGGGTCGAGTACGTGATCGATTTCTATCAGGGAAAGTCGTCCGGGGGAAGCAGTGGCGGCGCCGGGTTGGCGGCGAATGCCGGACCCGGGAAACTGAGCTTCTATCTGGACGTACGACCGAAGCTGAACAGCTGGGAAGGGTGGAGAATGAGAATCAGTCGGTTCTTCGGATTCTGAAGCGGGATAGGGCGCGGGTCTCCGCATGTGGTTTTGTACTCTTGGCAATAGAGGTTAAACGGAGTATGGGCAATGGAATACCACGACTGTACCATATATAGATGTATAACACGACATGGGCTATGTACGATAATTCATCATCATCAAAGACCAACGAAAGAGATATCCTGCTCCTCCCATAATGCGCCAAACAAGCCGTTAAAAGACCCAAGCAGCTGCAGCAGAGAGATCATTAACCGTGGAAGAGGGAATCATGCGAACATTGCAGGAGAAAAACCCAGACACAATCAATCATACAGACGGAGAGACAGGAGGGCGACATCCAGCTGAACCACCTCACATTCATCACGATCATGGGAGGGCGGCAGCCAAGACGACGATGGCCAAGATCACCGCCAGGATGAGGAGGATGAAGCAAGCCTTCTTCCTCGCGTTCTTTTGGTGCCTGCTCGCCTTGCGCAGCTCGACGTTGGCACCCCTTGTTTCATTTGTCACGTTCTCGACGTTCTCGGCGATGAGGTCCAGCTGGCCTCCTTGCTCATGCACGATATGCGCGACATCCCGGAACAGCTCGTTCAGCTCGCTCACGCTCTGCTCGATGTTTCGTATCTCAGCCTCGCGCTCGATGATCAACGCCTCCTGGAAGTCGACCTCATCCTGGTTTGCGAGTCGCGGCTCCTCGAGTTGCTGTTGCTGCTGCTGGGCTTCCGCGGATGGCGCGGTAAGACCGGCTTCATCAAGGGCGGTCCGGGCAGCGACTGTCGAGGCACGCTGCTTCTCTAGGGCTCGGCGCTGGACGGCCTGGAACTCTTCCAGGGTGGATTTGAATTCCGATGACAGCTTCTGCTGTGTCCATTTCTGGGCAGGCTAGATGGTCTGGGCGTCAGCAGTTTCTATTTCCTCCAACCGGCGATAAAGGCATTGCTCGCCGATTCTTCAGTAGACAAGGCGGAATACAATCGCAGACGATCCTGTCTTGCGGATTGGATACGTACAGTGACATCCTCCCACGTCTGAACCTTCTTGATGCCTTCACCGACTTCCTTGAACCCAGCGCGCGTTTCCTCCAGCAGATCGTGGACGCGTTCCCGGACACGCTCGGTATCTCGCTTCGTCCCCAGCAGCGCGATCTGGTTCGACAGTCGCGAGATGTTGGATGTCAGGGTAAACAGCTGGTTTGAAAGCTGCTCCGTCAGGCGGTGGAACTCGGGGTCGTCATGGTACTCATCCCCGCGCCGCAGCGTGGTCGGCTGCGCCTCGAGGGAGCTTAAGCGGTCGAAGGACATTGCGGGAAGCCCAGCCAGGACCAGATCGATGTATCTATGACAGGGAGGAGAAGCGCCCAGATCAACTGGGAGGAGGAGGAGGAGGATGGGGACGGTGATAAAGGCCGTGTTGCTGCCTCGGGCGCCTGACGTCGTCGGCCTCCACAGCCTCCGCTCTGCGCTAGGCCGCTTGGGGCTAGCGGGCATGTTCCTGCTGCGCCACACATCATGTGACATCATGTGGCGGTGCGTATGTTTTGTTTGCTGCGCAAAAACATCCGCTTCGTGGAAGCTCAGAGAGCAGACCGAGTGCTGCTGTAGAGCCCGCGCTCAGCTTGTCTCTCTCTCTCTCTCCACGCCGGCCCTCCTCGCGCCTCAGTTATTTTTTATTTACAGCGGGAGAGACTTTTTTTCTTGAGCTCAGACCATGCTGTGATTTTCTCTCACATCTCTGGTCGAAAGAGATCGGTCCTGCAGCCTCCATCACCATGGCCGCCACCAGGCCGCGGCCATACAGGCGCATCCTGACCTCCGCGCTGCACCGGAGGTTTGTCCATGCTTCTGCTCTTGCGCTTCTGGTCTGCTACATCGTTGCATTCTTCATTGGGGTCAAGTCTTCATGTGAGTGTAGCACTACAAGCTCCGCCGTAGCTGTCTCCCGAGCAGCTCTGTTCTGACAGGCATAACCAAAATCATGTCAAGTACATATCTAACATCCTGCCGCTAGTTCTCTGGTCATGGTTCCCGTTTGGCGCATGCGGGGTGCGTACCCTTCTCCTCTTCATATCTAGCCTCGCCGTTTTCGTCCTCCGCGTCGGCCAGATGCACATCGGTCAGAGGACGACGGTCTCCCCACTTGGCACCTTCAAGCACTTGTTCCCTCTGCACATTGCCCAGACCTTTGGCTGGTATCTGTTTTCTGCATGGTGGTTCAGCGAGGTCTATGTGTGGTCTTCCTCGGAGCGCGCGCAATTGGGATGGGTGAAACCAATCCGGTATGAAGATATTACTCCCAGTCCGGAAGGATGGCCGCATGGTTCCTAACAGAAGTCCAGGCCCTATGAAAGGATCACACTGAACGAGCGGCCGATCTATCTTCATAGCTACCACATGCTCCTTGCCATCATGCAGTCCGTCGTTCATTTGTACTCCGATCACGACCGCCTCGATATCCCCGTTACAAAATCGGCCCCGGAGGCGCCAGACCAGCGGACTCACCCGGTACAACCGGTTCTGAAGAGGATACAGAGGGCGATCCCGCAGACCGTGCTCGACTCCGTTGCCAGGAGCGTCCTCATGGCGCTTGCAGGCCCCTTCATCTACGTGATGTTCCTCAGACGCACGGCGTGGAGGTGCACTCTGTTCGTCGCCAAGCTGTTCTGGAATTTCCCCAGGTCCGCAGCGGACCCTCCTGGACTGGTTCCTCCTATAGGCCCGTCCCTCTTCATCCGATGTCTGACGTCGGGTGCACTGCTTCTCTTCCTGTGGCAGACAGCGAACCTGTCCTTCTCTTCGTTCATTGCCCAGGAGCCTCTGAAGCGGGGCCAGCCATTGACGAACGAGACGAAAGACCCCAACGGGAGCCTGCTGAACGGCTTGAAGGCGAAAAAGGAGACTGTCAGGACTTTCGCGTTCTGGGAGCTGTGCTTTATCAGCCAGCGCTTCCCGGACCGCCGAAAGGCTATCTTCAACGACATCGACCGCGAGGGCGGCGCGGCCTGGACGCAGATCCTGAACGCCTCCACCGACGTGATCAAGGGTATCACGACACGGATCAATGAATACAGGACTCCATCATCTGCCGCCGCACCTCAATCTCAGGCAGACTCGCAGCCTACGGAGAAAGCTCAGCCCACCATCAAGACCCTGCCACGCCTGGCCGTCCCACCCAAGGAGGAGAACGTCTTCGCCGCGTCCCCCAAGGGGACCACCCGCCCCGCGAAGTTCGGAGAGGCCATCAGCTCGACGGCGAAAGCCTACGGACAGTCTCCCGACTGGACCCCCGCTGCGCGGGCCAAAGCGCGCGACATGCTGGACCGCGCCTCGACGGCGGTGCTGAGCCCGGAGCGCAAGCAGAAGCTCCTCGCCTCCTCGCAGGAGCTGAAGATGCTGACCGGAGCGGCAGACCAGGAGCCCCTCTCGCCGGAGAAAGTCCACCCCTTCATCGCCCAGATCCTCCGCTCCCCCGTCGGCCAGCTCTTCCGCCAGCCGTACACGCGCCGTCTGCGCACCATCGTCCTCGGCTGCGGCCCTTACTCGGACCTCAGCCCCATCATCGACGCGACCGAGTCCCTGACGCGCCTCCTCGTCGCGAGCCTGGCTGAAGACCCCTTCGGCAAAGTCCAGGCCGACGTCCCCGCTGTCGTGCGCCTCTTCACCGAGACCATCACCACCCTCGAGGACTTCGTCTACGGCGACGACGGCCGTCTCGACGTCCACTGGACGGACGTGACCTTCCCGCCCTCGAGCGATCCTGACGCGCAGGCCCGGGCGCGCCGCGTGCCGGACGTCGAGCTCGTCCTGGCCGCGCTGAAGAGCTCCCTCGCGGAGCTCCTGGCCGCGTTCCGGCCGTACCTCGACGCGGTCGGGGTCAGGGGCAAAGATCTCCGACTCGCGAGGGAGGCGGCTGGATTAGCGTCGGCTGCGGAGGAGGATGAAGATAAAGATGCATCGTCATGACTACCAAGTTTTGCATTGCATTGCATGAGGATAAAAAATGAAAAAGAAAGATTTTAAATTAATTCTATTATTACATGGATGGATAGATACCGATGGGACTTGAAAAACTTGGTGGGGTGTATGTATAGGTTTTATTGATTGCATTGTACTGTGAATCTGTATCTACAGAGCATTTTGGAAGCAAGGAGTGAACGGAGTTGAGTGTAGTTGTTGAACTTTTTTCCCTCTTAACCTTTTTTTCACGAAAGCAAAACCTTGATATTTTTTCTATGCTATTGTTTATTTGGAAGAGATGGAATCGAATGGAATTGGTAATACTGGGTATACAGTAATAAAACTCCCATCTACGTTCTTTCTGGCCCGAGTTCGGAATCCATTCTGGAGGTCTTTGACCAAGCTACCGATAGTGTATACACCAAGGAACCTCTTCTTCAGAGCAACTTCAATTACTAACATCCAACACATGCTAGGCGCTAATGCTGCGATGTGCTAAGATATGTGATGTATGTACAGTACATACAACAACCGCGCTCTGACTCGAGCCCGGTACCGTCACATGATGATGATGATGGTGACGATGGTGTGTGTATAAGGTAGATAATAGATAGATGACGGCCGTGATAATATGCCAATATATATACCTCCTTCCTCACCTTCCGGCCCACCAAGTTTTTTTGCCTCCCAAAATAATAGCCCCACTCGGTTTTTGTTTTGCCTGAAAAGAAAAAAAAAAGTGAGAAAATGAACAGAACAAGGTCCGGCGTGTATGTACTTGGAGAAGACGTGTAATGATGACAATGACAAGAGAAGCCAAAAAAGGGAGGGAGGGAGGGAGGGGGATGATTCTGAGAGGAACGCTGGCAAAAAGCAACACACGTTACCCACAGACCAGAAACACAGGGACAAAAAAGACTCCTGGTTCTTTTACTCCTCAACCTCCGAATCATATACACACAAAAGGTCGTGTCACATCACAATCGCTCCCACTGCTAGGAGTGGCGCACAAATTTTCGCCTGCCGCCGTTCGGTCTCCCCTTTTTTATCTTTTTTTTAACTCCAAAACTCACCCTTGAAGATGTTAAATCTCGATAGAGGATAGAAATGCTCCCCGAAAAAACAATAACATGATGGTGCTTTGATGCCTGCCCTGTAGGAGAAACCCGACTCCGTGGCGGAACGAAGATTAAGCAAAGGGAGAAGCACAGAACGGAAAACCCAAAATACGGGTATCAAAACAGCGTTTAAGACAAGCGAACGTAAGAAATATAATCGAATAAATCGAAGCAGACAAAAGTCTGCCATGAAGAATGCCGTATAAGTCTCCGCAGGCAGAAAATAGAGACTTAAACGGGATGTCCCCTTGAGAGACGGCGGGACGGTTTCACACGATCGCGTGGTGATGGGGGGGGGGGGGGG
>Ga0008109_10000546_pt1 | contig 20679 bp, 26 predicted proteins | sample HigsolmetaGSP18D_FD_59306 | JGI IMG/M metagenome (GOLD analysis project Ga0008109, IMG submission 59306) | High solid enriched microbial communities from the Joint BioEnergy Institute, USA - SP1-8-D | ecosystem: Engineered > Bioreactor > SSF (Solid state fermentation) > Aerobic > Biomass ...
GGGGGGGGGGGGGGGGGGGGGGGGGGGGGGTTTCCACGCTGATATCATTATTCGGATGATACTCGAGTCTGCACCGCGATTTTTTTTTCCTCGATCACTTTGCTATCTATCTATTATCTCTCCTTGAATCAAGTAAGTAGTAGTAATAACATATACCAAGAGAAGTTCATCTGCAATTAATATAGAAAAAGAAGAAAGTACCAGCTTTTTAGGGGTATGTACAGTACCTCCCTCCCTCCCTCCCTCCTTACAGTTTACAGTAGAAGTAACAACAACAGTAGATAGCCAGGAAGGTAGGAACAGAACCAAGATAGGAACAGATACAGATCCATTATGATTGGTTATTGGTTATGTTCAATAGGTTACGGGAATGAACCAATCATGACCCACCGGCTTCAAACTTTTTCTTTCGGCAAACCTGCAGGATATGGAAGAAAGAGGGAAAAAAATTTTTTTTATTTATTATTGTATAGTGTTACTACTCCCTGGTACTCTGTGCAAAGAATGCCTGTGCGTCTGGAGCTGTGTTCACTGTTTTTCTTCTATCAGGAATGCAGTACACTGTGCACTTGATTAGATTATGACCTCACACCTCACAGATAAATGAATGTAGATAGATAGATAGATACCCGATAAGAGCTCTATCGGGCTCTATCAATCAAAGCTATCTATCTATCTATCCGATAAATCATTATCTACTGTGTAAATTAGACAAGACCACTGCGGGGAAGCTCCAACGGTACATAGGACGGGGCATATAACAGAATATACAGTATAGAATCATTGATTGATTACTAACGAGGTAGGTAGGTAGGTCCCTTTGTGGGTAGATTTTTTGTGCTGATGATTAGAAGCTGATGATTAAAAAAAAGTACCTACCTAACTTAAAAAGAAAGTCTGGCGATGATGGGTCTTTTTCTGCCTCCCCGCCATCGTTGCTTTTTCATCTCCATGCAGAGGATGACTGGCTGTCGGAGTCGATCTGAACCGAGGTCCGGGCAGCAGCCCACGCTGGCCTAGCCCGTCGCAGCCGCGGCGTCGGGGTGACCGTCTACTCCATGCAGCCTGCAGGGCGCACCGAAAGCGGTCGCCGGTGGTGTACCCTGGGAATGGATTGGGACGGGTTCGGCAGGGTTGCGGGTTGGCGACTAACGCATAGCACTGCGCGAAATCCCGGGATGATCTCGAGGCATGCGTCGTTTTCCTTTCGGCACGGCGGGCAAAGTACGGAGTCGTCTAGGACTCCAGAAGGAGGGGTAAGGTGGCAGGCAGGGATGCTGCAGGGGTTAGCAGTGATGGGGCCAGCGTGAGCAGGGCCAAGCAGCTTTGCCTGTGAGGGTCAGAGCTGTCTGTCTCCGGTAAGGTTTGGCCCTTTTGAGTTTGCACTGTGCAGGCGCTCATCCCACTTTTGAAAAATTTTTCACTCCGTACTTTTTTTCCCGCTTATCCGGCACGTTGTCAAAGATCTAAATAAAGACTGTCAATTCATCGTGGATTCTTGACCGTTTGAGATGCTGCTTCGTGCCTTGGGTCGTCATTTTTGTGGTCTGGTGGACAGGCCTGGAGAACAAGCTCCATCCCCCCAGCTCCCCTCCCCTCCACCTTGGGATCCGGAATGTCCAATGGTCGCGGCTCTCCGGGGCTTTTAGCGGTAACGGGTCTCTTCCAAATTAGAACCAACGGGATTGGCGCAAAAACGCTTCGATACGATCTGCCAAACGGGCTCCGGCCGCGAGTCGCGCGACCAAGCAAGCAGGACCGGACTGGAAACGCTGCGTACGACTATCAACTTTGAATGCAGCATCCGTAGACAAAGGTTGCGGTGCGCTGGGGATGATGACTAAGTGGTCGTAGTGCTACAGCACAATCGGAGCACTGTGCGCCTGCTCGCGGACAGATTGGGCACCAACCTCTGCACACGCGGAACCGCGTGCTTGGAGTTGGAGAATCTGACACCTGTCGGTCGGTGAGAGGCACCTGCTGGGCGGTAACATGGTTCATCGTCATCCGTCGTCATCTCACGGGGAAGCTGTCCCCGAAAACCCCTGTGTCGAATTTTCCACCCATTTTCTTTTCGACGGGAGCGTCCCAGGCCCAGGCACCGGAAACCGCCTGGCCCGGGTGGAGCTGGGTGTTTTAGCAGGTTTGGGATTTGCCACCGGAGACCCGAGCTTCGGGTGCAGCTCCAAGCTGGCCCTGACTGGAGCTAGGGGCAGAGCTGGGGAGAGCTGCGAAGCTCCAGCTGGCCAGGAGAAAATGAGGGGCCGCCGGGGCGGGTAGGAGGGCGAGACGAACGAAGCTCGTGGTTTTTGAAGGTTCGAGGTCTGGTCTGGCACGCTGGGCGATGGAACCCGTCGTCCCCATGGGTGCGAGAGCAGGAACAGAACGGCCTGAAAAACTTTGCCTGCTTGTGGTAGCTCCGAGCTGGAGCTCTGGGTGCGTCGCAGGTGGTCTTGGAGCGTGCGTGTGCGCTTCCTGGAGGGGTGACCCGAGGCCCCCGAAACAGGAGCAGAGCATGAGCCTGGAAGTCGTCAGCGCCGCACAGATGCGCTGGTGGATCGACGGAGGCTCTCAGCATCACTATTCATTTTTCTTGCAAAAGAGGGCTTCGCAATGGACTGATTGCTGGGCAGAGACCTCCGTCTGCTGCTTGAGGGGATCGTGACCCGCCGGTCGCACGTACCCCTCCTTCGTTTCTCCAACACCCCTCAGTGCCTCGTGCCCGCGCCCGCTCCAGTAGGCCGTGAGGTTGCGTCCGCGACGTACCGTATGGCGCTTGAGGACAGAGAGAGGGACCGCTCTCCTACACTGTTATTATATTATTATCATCCCACGACATGCGACGTGGTGGTGCATTCGATTCTGATTTCTGCTACGGTACCGTACCACTGTCCGGCTCGGGCGCTGTCCCACTCGACCTGGAACGAGGTTATCGATAGGCGCTGTCCCGCTCCGGCGCACCGTCTGGCATCTGATGATTATTATCATCGCTGGCCCTGACGGCCATCCCGTCCCGTAACTCCCGTTCCATCCAGATTATTATTATTATTCTTGCCTCTCTCCTGGCTCATCTCCGTGGTTGGTGCGCCTCAGCTTTGTGCCCTACGCTCTCCACCCCCTTGTACGCCCCCGGCAGCCCTGCCTCTTCCGAGAGCTAAGCCTCTCCCCGTCGCCGGCTCCCAGATCACTTCTTCCCACCCCAAACCCGCCCGTCCTCTTGCGACCGTCCTTGTGCGTGGATGTTCGGTCCTCGCCCTCCAGCTCGCCCGCGCCTCGAGAGCATGCACCGCCAGGATCCATCGCCCCGCGCACAATTGACCTCCGTCTGACCGCCCTGCTGTGGTTCCGGCCGTCCCAGAGAAACTAGCGCTGCTCGTGTTTGCTCCAGCTCCCTCCGATTCCCCTCCCCCGCCTCACCGCGAAGGATACATGCAGACCATGCCACCACGAACGTCTCTGACCAGCTCGTTTTCGGTCTCTGATGCCAACAACGAGGTCGTCTGCCCGCTGACCAACAATGACGGCTCCAATTGCCGCAAGCGATGTCTGGGAGTGAGTGTCGCGTTCCACCCTAGCCCTCTTCTCTGGAGAGAGATCCCCGGTCCCCTCGTTCCCCGCGCAGTCTAGCAAACAACCCGGGATCAATGAGATGTAATGGACGATAAGAAAAAGAAAAAAAATGACAGAGAATCTGACACGGGGACCCGATCTTTTAGGAGAAACGCTTTCGCTCCATGCAGGAGCATATTCGACGGGCTCATCCCAATTACTATATCCCGAAGCTCCCTGCCACCGAGGAGAGCTTCCTTCTGATGGTCAACACCCCTCCAGACCAGCGGGCACACCTTCAAACCCAAAACGCATCCAATAATTCCAGGAAAAATAACGGTCCGTCATCGAGCGCCTTCGCAGGGGACGCAGAGTCGGTGCTGACAACGGGCCAGCAGAACCTCCAGATCGAGACGTCCATGTCGCCGATGCAAGCTCCCCGGTGACTCCTCGAACAGTCGAGGAAACACATCCCGCGGCGGCCACCGCTGCCGTCGCTCTTGCGCAATTACACCATCACCGCCTGGCGTCGGACTGGGACTCGGAAATGGTGGGCTTCGAGATGCTCCTGCGTTATTGAAAGATGCTGCTTGCCCTGGCTGACCTTGTGCGACCCTGAAGGATGTCCATTCGGACAACGACATCGGTCGAGAACGGATGCGCTCATCAATTGAGCTCCCTCCACTGCGCGATCATCTCAAGCAAGAGTCTCTTCCGCCCTTTCAGTCGCCCCGTCCTCGAGAGCTATTGCCTTCCATCCTGAATTACTCGCCTCCTGGGCGCTCATCGACGCTTCCGCCACTTAACCGGGATAACAAAATCCAAAGGCCGCGAAAGTCGTCTATTACGCAGAGCGTGCGCAAGCCAAAGCATGACCGAACTGGACGGCGGCCCAGCCTCGGTGATCGGAAGGCACTCTCCGCAGAACCGCAAACTGCTGCATGGGCCCAGGGGAAGCGCTGGGAAGATTTGATCGAGGCTGCCACCTCTGCTACGGAAGTCGATGACGATCGAGATTTAACTTCGGTGAGTTGTCCCTATCGATTCAGTTCATCCTTCGAATGGATGGCTCGGGCTTAAACTCGTGCCCTATTATTAAACGTGGAAATCTAAACGGCAATTAACGGTACGATAGGCCCCGCATTCACCTTCTGTCCCGCCGCTTCTCGGAAGCGCAACATCAGCACCCTCAATCAAGAGCCGAGCTTCATTACCCCCGGCATTTCAATCGACCTCTCTGCCGCCGCCCACATCACACCGCCCGTTCCAGCCCCTGTCATACACCGCATCCCCTCTTCAGAAGGCACTCACCCCTCCTCCATCATATGAAGCCCATCGCACTCGCGATCCCGATCTCGAACCGTTTCCGTCGATCGAGTCTTCCCTCGATTCGGGATCTTCTGTTTCAGGGAAGAATTTCCACCTGCCAGTTTCGGGACTAGCCCGCTCGGATTCTAGCCCGGTCCCGCCCTCGTTCAATACGTATCCAACGTCCCACCCATATCAGAATCATCAACGTCCACACCACCGTTTCTCCAATCCGACTCCGTCGTCGTTTAGGAGTAGGGACATCCAGATCTACTGTGCAAACTGCTCACGGCCTTGGCCGCTGGCGGAGTGCTACGCCTGCACCGAGTGCATATGCGGCATATGCAAAGAGTGCGTGGTGATGTTTACCAGCAGCCCCACAGCCCCAATATTGAATGCGACGAGTAGCCCCGGCAATGGAGCAACCGGCAATGGGAACAGAACCAGCACTCCCGGACCGACAAGCTACCCTAATCCAAGAGGATGCCCTCGATGTAGGACCGTCGGAGGCAAGTGGAAAGCGTTCCAATTGGATTTCAGGTGAAGTATCATCGCTTCTCTTGCCGCTTTCTTCTGTTTTATTCCTTGTCTTTACCCAGCATTTACGTACGATTCTCGCAGTGCTTTCGGAGGATATCTGACATGGCTGAACGTATCTCACGATTAACGGTTCTGGTGGTCCATAAAATATCTAACTATCGTTAAACGGCTACGCTATATATATATATATATATATGCCCGTCACGTGGAGATGCTCTGGTGTGGCTCACGCTGCTTTCGTTTCTCAGATTTCTTTTTACGTCTATCTTTGTCATCTGTATGACCACGTCCGAGTAAGTCAAGAGTATGAAGGATATGGGCGTTTCATTGGAAAACAAGCGATGGTCTATTTTTGGCCGTGTCGTGTGCATTTTTCTTTCTCAAAGGGGGAAAAAAAGAAAAAGCTGGTCTTTTCCAAGCATTACGGGCATCGAAGTTCGAAGTTGGATGGAATTTTGGTATTTGTTCTCCTCCTCTCTGTCGTTCTCGAGCCATGTCTTGGTCTTCGTTATTTTTGGGTCTATGATATCATGTTGAGACGATGTGTCCGATGACTGCTGCACTACACTACAGATGAATTTCAGACGAGTGAGACTAGATACCTCGAGCACAATCTACTCTGTTAGGGATTTATTTCGTCTTTCGTCTTTCCCGTGTTTCATGTCTATGCTTCTTCTATATGCTCGTCCCGTGACTTTGTCTTGTGCTCTATTTATTTGATCCTTGGAGACGGGGCCAGCGCCAGTTATTGGTCCCTGATACGGTGACTCAGTTGACACTGTTGGTCCAACCTGGATTAATTCCGTTCGTCCATATTCCCTATATAAAAAGGTTCTTTAACCACAAGGTATGTTGGCATACGGCTGCGGCTCTCCTGGAGTTCCTCTTCCTCCTCTTCTTCTTTCTTCTGATCCCTATTGTATATTTTTTTTTCTTTTTCTTCTCCATCCATGTCGTATGGTACAAGCACTCGAGCCGGGTCATTAGGTCATGTTATTAGGTAATATTCGTGAGAGAGAGAGAGAGAGAGAGAGAGAAATTATTGGGGCTATAACTACAACCAGGTAAGGTGATGTTATTGAATTCTACAGTACGTTGAAATTATTGAAAATAAATCCGCAGTTCATTTCCATTTGTTGCTTCTCTCTCATTTTTTCCCGCTGACCTAATCACTAACCTTAGTCAGGGGAGACTTTTATTGGATATATTGCTTGCTGTCATGCTATGTATGTACAGAGATAAGACCGAAATACCGAAAGCGAACACGAAAAATAATGGTTGTACATAGTTGTACATACAGTACGGTGCAAGTAGGATTGATTATCCATGACCCATCGGATCCCGAAGCCTGTCGACGTCAAGGAACTTCAAGGAATGAAGAGAGAACCGCTGCTTTTTTTTGCCTACTAGAAAAATTCTACTACTCTACTCACCCCAGACGATGCTGCTCAACCCCTGCGCCGTCCCCGGCGTCCCGGGCTCCCCGACATCCAGACTCGCGACGACTCCATCATCGCCCAGCAGCTCCCCCGTCTTCGGGTCCCGCTTGATAATGACCACGGTCGACGACGCCTGGTTGCCCACGGCGACGAGGTCGCCTGCTTTATTGATCGCGAATGTGCGGGGGACTTTGCCGTGCGAGGAGGTGAGACGCTGGAAGGTCACCGTCGTCTGCTGCGTCTCGTCGGGGGAGTCGGAGAGGGACAATGTGGCCAGGGAGTCGTTGTTGGCTGGCTGGAAGGCGTGGTCGTTCCGGACGGAGACGTACAGGGAGTGGTCTCGCGCGAGGATCTCGGCGAGGGAGGCGCCGGGTGGGATGCCTTTGCCATTATTGTGATCTGGAGGGTAAGGAGTCAACGACTGTGTCTGGTTGAAGGAGAGACACGTCGCGTTCTTGCTGTACGAGACTGAGAAGGCGGTCACAGTGTTGCCGAGCTCGCTGGCGACGAAGAGCATGGTGTCCTCGACGCTTCTTTTCCCCATTCCTCCTCCTCCTCCTCCTCTTCTTCTCGTCCTATCACGATCATGACCATGACCATGACCATGACCTGGATCTGCAACCACTGCCAGATTCGCCGCCGAGTCCGGATTCCAAAACACCCCGTGCCGCGGCCCGCTCCCCGCCGCGAACGCGATCCCGGGACACTCGTTGAGCCGGCCCGAGGTCGCGTTGACGGCGTACACGCGGACGAGGTCGGCACCCAGGTCCGGCGAGAGCAGGAACGAGCCCGTCGGGTCAAGGAGCACCTGGTGCGGGTGCGGCGCGTCCTGGCGGGAGGGGTCGGCACCGGGTTTTGGGAGTGTGTATGTGAATGTCTGGAGGGCGGGGGCGTCGGGGCGCAGGGGGAGTTCGAATGTCGAGAGGGCGGAGCCTTGACTGGTAGATATATCTCTCTCATCAGTTCTCTTGCAATGTAGGCCGTAGGCCATGAAGTTAGAAAAAAAAAAAAGTAGGCACATAACATAACATAACACATAGTCAGGTAGTGATAACATACTAATGCGCAACCGCAATAAACTTCCTCCCATCCGCGCTGCTGTACACGACATTCGACACCCCGCCCACGGGGGTATTCGTCTTGGCCAGCTCGGTCAGGTTCCCACTGCCCCCACTACCATCTCCTTGATGATCAACGTCGACGGCCAGCGCCGTCAGCGAACCGATCCCGCCCTCCCAGGACTCGTCGGAGCAGTACAGCGTGCGCGTGGCCGCGTCGAACGTGAGCCAGCTGGGCATGAGGCCGCATGTTTTCAGGGAGGAGGAGAGCGAGAGGGAGTAGGTTGCGTTGTTGTTGGATTCGAGGGAGAGGGAGTAGATGTGCCCGTTGTAGTGGGAGGCGTAGAGGTGGTATTTGGTTACTGGAGCTGTTGTTGCTGCGAGGACGACGGCGGTGGTGGGAAAGGTGGAGATGGAGAGGAGGAGGAAAAGAGGGAGAAGGGGTAGAAGATGGCGGTGGAGGTGGAGAGGTAGGGCCATCTTCTCTTCTTGACGGATTTGTTTCCTTTTTCTCCTTCTTTTCTGGAGGATTGCTTGAAAAGAAAATGGCGGCTGCAGGTCCACCAAAGGTGGGTGGTAAGTGGAGAACTCGAGAAGAGCTCTCTCTTATCCTGCTCCTGCGGAGCAGCTGCTGTTGAGCGAGCGGGCAAGTGAAGTGAAGTGATGGGATTGGGATGGATGGGATGGGATGGCAAAAGAGTGAACCACCTGAATCACTGTGGCACAGCAGTAACCTGTCTGCTTCCCCGCGGGGAACAAACCCCGTGGGAAAAGAGATCCGAGGGGAAGAGGAAGATGGATGCGATGTCAGTGACACGTCGTACAGCGCTCAGTCTTGTGGTGCTCCTGTTTGTATGTATGTACAGTTCTGTGCCCACCTTGTGTGCCTTGTGCCCCATACCTACAAAGAAAGAATGGGGTACACAGTACTGGGCATGTGACTGGGATTTTTCGACACTTGACCTTCAGAGATCCCAGGTGATGCTGCACAGCTGCTGGTGATCTGCAGTGGGGCACCTCTCAGAGAGCTCAGTCAAGCTTGTTTGCTCGTTTGCAGGTTATCCTTGTATACCATGCAAGGGTATCCACTTCATGCAAGGGGACCTGACTGACTGACTCTCAGACTGAGACGAAATGACAACATCACAGCTGCAACCCACATGATCAGATCACATCAGATCCATAATCGATTTGGGAACTAAACTGGCCCGGGCCGTACAAGGGCTCCTTCACGTAAAGGCAGAATAGAATAGGGAGTAGAAAGAAAGTGGTCGATGGAAGATCAGAGAGTGGTGGTGTAGCAGATTTGCGTAAGGAGATAGATGTGTTTAGCACTAATGTATAATACATGGCATTCAAATGATGTAGATTTATCGACTTGTCCTATTCAAGTGCTAGAAGATACCCATCTAAGTGCTCTGGTCTATATCTGCCTCTATATCTGTACTGTATGATTGCCTGCTCGATTTAACCATCCTTGATTCCAGCCAAAAAAAACAAACATATATATATATATATATATATATAAAGGCAGGCGTTCGACTCAACATGTGATTCAGAACTACTGCTGAACACATAACGCAGTAGCTCACCTCACCACATCGGTCTCCATTAACGGCGGCGTGATCAGCCCGCTGTGCGAATCTGCCACCGTGCTCTCACCCTCCGAGCCCTCAGACACAGCAGTCCTGGCAGGAGTAGACACATCTCGATCCTCCCCCGCCAAAAACATAATCACAACCTCGGCCGCGACTTTCGCGTCATCATTGTCCTCCTCCCCGGGGGCAGGCAGCGGCCCGATCCGGTCCAGACCCGCTGCCACGTCGGTCTCGGACCACCCCCAGCGGCGCCCGAACTCGAGACACGTCTCGCGGTTGATGAAGGTGTCGAACTCAAAGTGACCCTGGTAGGTCAGGACTCGAGCGGGGTGGTAGAGGCCCTGGATGGGGGATTTGGTGGTGCTGCCGATGTTTATCCACGGGGTTGGCAGGAAGTTGGTTGAACTTGTTGCAGTACTCTGGGCAGGATCCCAGGAGGGGGTATCTAACGAAGATACAGGCATCACCCTGTCGCCATGGATGAGCTGGATCCGGAGCTTCCCGTCCGAATGCGAAAGCCGTTTGAGCGGTGGAAAGACGCTGGTGAACGCGGGTTCGAGCGCGATTGGCTCGATCCCGATCTCGTACCCCGAGGGGCAGGCTGCGACGGAGACGTAGCCTTTCTTCTTCTTCTCGTCTTCAACATGGCCAGCACTCTCCTGGAAAAGCCGCGGGTAGTGATGCGACAGCAACGCCTGAGCAACAATCTGATGTCCAAAGCACGACCCGAAGATCTTCACCTCGGGATACTCAGCGTACACCGTCTGGATGAAGGCCTGCAGCGGCCTGATCCACGGGTACTTGTCCAGCTCGTACGCGGAGGCCGAAGACCCCGTGATGAGGATTGCATCGATGGGGCCGAGGGGTCCATACCCTTCTTCAGCTCCGGTGCATCCTCGAGGTTTCTTTCTCAGCAGTTCCAGTGGCGGTAAGGATCCACCCACGACGTCGAACGCTGTCGTGTGGATTTCAACATTAGAATTATTGAGTAGTTGGCCGCGCGCGTTGAGCCGCGCGGCGGCCGCTTGGAGGAGGACTCGGAATTGCGAGCTGTAGAGGCCGCGCGATGCGTAGACTTGGGGGACGGGGACGTCAGTGTCGAGGACGGCGACATGGATAGAAGTTGTTGTACGGTGCGGGGCCATGCAGTCGGGTTATGGGTACAGTGTGGGGGATGGGGATAGCGGGCGATTTGGATGCGCACAAAGAACGGGAGAGAGAAAAAAAGATGGACGGGAAAAAAGAATTAGGCGTCACACAAAGAGCTGAATTAGATGCAGAGAGCAGTATAGACAGCAAGGAAGAGGGTAATGAACAAGCAAAAAGAGGGTGCAGGATTTTGTGCAGGCAAGAAGATGCGGGATCGGATCTGGCTGCCAGACGCGGCATATGCCCAGATAAGATAAGGACCTGGATCGATCAGGCTTTTCCGACGGTCTGGAAACTCCGAGTTCCCCGGCCTTCAAAAACTCTACCCGATTAGGCAAACGGCTCCAGGGCCGGGCCGTGGCCGGGGGGCCAAACAAATTAAACAACGGATCGACTGACTGACAGAGACAGATGGAACTCCTGTTGCAGTCGTCTCATATCATGTGGTATTAATGTGCTTTTGTGTCAATGGAATCGTATACTTCATCCTATCTTGTAAACTGCTGGCGACGAGGATCACATTCCTTGGTGAAATACAGGCAGACGATAAGCATGCTCCGCTTTTTTTTTTCGAGCCCTTGGAAGTCATACTTTTGTTCACTCAATCAGATAGGTAACCATGGATTGCGCGGCTTTGTCCGCCAGCTTGTCCGGAATAAGGGGCAGAAGATTATTGGGGATACAGAGATCCTAGAGAAGTTACAGGCTTGTGGGCAAGTCCGATCCCTTCAAGAAGGCTGTACCTGGTGGGTTCAAAGTGTCAGAGGCAACCTTCAGTGAGTGACGAATGCTCGACTTCGCGCTCGACTGCGTATACTACCCTCTCTTTGGACACTGGATGAAGATTCTTTGTCTAACGTGAGTGGATGGAACGGATTTGACTAGGGAATAATGGGGCCTTTCCAGCATCTTGATTCGAGCGCAGAAAAGTCTTGTTCTGAAGCATATTGTTTTTTTGGGAGTGTATCTTGAAGTGGGCTGTCGAAGGGTGATAAAAAGAGAAGCATCTGCTTAGCATCAGGTCACTTCTGTGCAAGGTATCCATACCAAAGAAGCCATAAGCCAACGTCAGGTGGCTGCCACAAGGTCCAGGATTGGGTCTCGGGGCCAAAAGAAAATCGAGTTTCTTTATCTACTCTGTGTCCCGGAGATAACAAACCTCTGTCGTGACCGTTTCAAGACTGGTTGAGGCTCTTTGCAGGTAGACTTGGATGTCAGAGTGACTGTCTTCACGAACTGACACCCACGCGCAGCTGAAACTTAGAAGCACAACTGCCGATCTGGACTGCCTGACAATCTATGACATTGAACATACATGTACAACAGAGATGCTGCGACAGGCACAGTGTCCAAGAACCGGTGCAGCAGAAGTGACTCGGTTGTCAGACTCCAGAAGACCGGGAGCACGACACTACCCCATGCATCCACAGTCCACATTTCCCCTGCGCTCTGACTGTCGATCGTAGCGATCTGGAAGATACCTGCTAGTTAAGTCCAGTGGAATTGGAGAATTCTGCAGGCATGGGTATGTACCTTAGGTACAGTACTTTATGTATCAAGTATAGTGAATCTCTGGTCAGTCCTTTTTTTTTCATCAATGACAAAAGGATTTTACAAACTATCTGAAAGCCTATCCCCCAGCATTTTCCGACAGAAACGTGGTTCTTACATGCGACGTTCTAAATTAGTAGTGCTACTATGGAGTATCGAGTGCCAAGAACAGGACATACTACCACTATCGTGCTTCTATATCAGAACAAGTTCTGCAACATTGTGCGTAGCACCGAAGCATCTGGAATCGCATTCTCACGCAGCGTCTAGAACAACAGAGCTCATTTTTTCCGAGATGCAATTCCTCGTACGATGTTGCGATCGTCGGTGCCGTCGAGGTCGCTGCGGGACGTCGCGCAGCCGCCGCCATCACAACATCGACCCCCGCGGATTGCGCCATCCTGGCGTGCTCCAACCAGCGCCGCCTCCACCACCGCAACCTCGTGTGAGTTGCCTGTATCGGCCGACCAGCAGCCGTCTCGGCTGGCCTGTTCAGGAACGTCTCGCGTGGTTGTGATCGTGCTGCGTGCCCTCGGCGCCGCCGTCCTATGAGCGCCAGGCTCGACGACGATAACAACAGCCCCTCCAGGACCCGCGCACGTCATGCGAGTCCCGCACCACGAGGGGCTCTGCGATCGAATAAATCCGGGGCAGATGCTCCTCGCTGCTCCTGATCTTCGATTCCATCCTGCAGGTTCGAGCGTCTCTGTTGTGTTACACCACCGATATATACATCCATAGTTCACCATGGCTCCCGGCCTGACTGAGACCCTGCCTACCCCGCCGCACCAGCTCGGCCCTGTCGACCGCAACATCTTCCCGGATGGCCTGAAGACCACGGGGCAGCACCCTCCCATCTACGAGCTCCTCCAGCCTTTCGAGAAGTTCCCCAAGGAGATCACGGGGCCGACCGTCTGGAAGGCCGAGGACTTCAAGGACCACCCGGAGAAGTGGACGCACCGCTTCACGGACGAGGAGCTCGAGGAGCTCAGCACCGCTGCGGACAACTTCATTGCGTCCGGGACCCCATTGACCGCTATCTCCAAGGTGAGCGATTCTTTTCTTCGTTGTCGCGTGCTCAGACTGACACCGCTGCAGAGCAACTTCCCGCTCCCCAACCTGAGCAAATTCCTGGCTGAGTTGCGGGACGACCTCCTGAACGGCAAGGGATTCATCCTCTTCAAGGGCTTCCCTGTCCAGAAATGGGGCAACCACAAGTCCGCCGTCGCCTACATGGGTCTCGGCACCTACCTGGGCTACTTCGTCAGCCAGAACAGCCGTGGCCATGTCCTGGGCCACGTCAAGGATCTGGGAGAGGACCCGACCCAGATCGACAAGGTCCGCATCTACAGAACAAACGCTCGGTATGTACCGTCTCTTAGACAAGTTCTTTATGGAAGAACTCCCTAGCTGACTGTTTACAGCCAATTTTTCCATGCAGACGACGCCGACATTGTGGGCTTGCTCTGCATCGCCAAGGCCCTCGAGGGAGGAGAGTCGGACATTGTCTCGTCGCACCACGTCTACAACACCCTGATGAAGGAGCGCCCAGACGTGCTCAAGACTCTGATTGAGCCGATCTGGTACTTCGACCGCAAGGGTGAGACCAGCAAGGGTCAGGAGGAGTACATCCGCACCAGCGTCATCTACCTGGAGAAAGGAGAGAACGGCCGTGTCTACACGAAGTGAGTTCCCCCATACCGTTATTTCTCAACTGTATGTCAAGAATCCATATTGCTAACCGCACTCAAGGTGGGACCCCTACTACGTCCGCTCCCTGACCCGCTTCTCCGACAAGGGCATCATCCCACCCCTGTCCCCCGCCCAGCTGGAGGCCCTCGAGGTCCTCGAGGCCACCTGCAACCGCCTCTCGCTGCACATGATCCTCGACATCGGCGACATCCAGTTCCTGGCCAACTCGCACATCCTGCACGCCCGCACGGCGTACACCGACTACCCGCCCCCCGCGCCCCGCCGGCACCTGATGCGCCTCTGGCTCGCGACGCCTGAGGACGAGGGCGGCTGGAAGCTGCCCTTCTGGGACAGCAACGAGAAGAAGCGGGGCGGCATCCAGGTCGACGACACCCCGCCGGTGGCGCCTTTGGATGCGGAGTAAACGGTGTAATCCGGGTGGATGATTTCTTTTTTTTTCATTCATGATTTTGTGTTGATGATACGATGAAGTAGTTTGTGTTTGTGTTTTTATAAAAAGTACGTGTACAGGTATATGTAGATACATAGAGCATGAATATAAAAGTCATGAATAACAGAAAACTTTTTGCTTCCTCAAACAAGAGAGTCCTGGCCTTTCCCTTTTACCTATTATCCAAATACAGAACTTCCTCACAGAATGTTAAAATGTTATGTAATCCCTTTCCTTTCTGTTCCATACATAGTTTAACAACTCTAGTAGAAAATTACCCATAACTCAACACTCTCTGTTGCATCCAGAGACACTATTTCAGAATCATTAAGACTCAAAGAAAATCTTGCACCTCCTTTGTGGATCGAACCTGGTGAATCTTCTACCAGATGCTTACACATACATACACAATGTTTCCTGATCTGCTGTGTCCATAGGTCCCCCTCATCGGGAGCAATTGTATGTAATGCATAGCAGAGTAGATTTGAGTTGCGTGGGAGCGGAGCAGCAGTAGGGTTATGTAAATTATATATAGGTGGAATCGAATTATGCGGATGATAATATCGTATCTATCTGAGGGAATATTATTAAATGGTTCTGTTTGGTTGATTGATTACCTCCTGCGCAGTACATTTATATAGTAGCGGGTGGCAAGCAAGCGGCCTGTGAGTGAGGGATCTTGCTACCTATACCTACCAGGTAGGCAGATACTGTTACCTAAATTCAAGGATTCAAAGAAGCAATAAAGAAAAGAAGGATGGGGCAGGCGCTGAAAGGCTATTTTGTAGTTAGCAAGTCGCCATCGGGGCAGTGCCAGTTAGGTCTCGAGGTCAAAACTTGGAGCAGCTAGACTATTGCCAAATCAGGAACATAGGTATCGAAGGAAGTTGGACCTTGGAAGTGGACAGTGGGACAGTGGGCTGTGTCCTTGAGCCCCCTTACATTAGGGCTTATAATTATAATCACTCCGTGGGCGGCGGCGCTTCGCACCTCTGGTGCTCGCGCAGACTGACTGTATCTGCTGTTTGAAGAGACCAGACTTCACCTGGATCCGATTCCTAGTTGGATGGCAATGTTGAATGACATGTCTAACGGGGGTCCAAATTGCAGGTCTAATGAATGGGGGGGGGGGTCTGAATAGAGTATCACATGTATGCAACCCTCGGGAGAACAAGACTTATTTATCGATATGGATCCACCCTTTCCCAACTCAAAAAGGGAATGAATTCACAGCAAAGGAACCCGGTGGTCGAGGCTCTACGCAAGCAACTCCAGACCTAAAATTGGAAATTACTGGACTTGGAAGAAGGATCAATCACATCCTTGTTGTGTGGAGAGAAGAGAAGAGAGAAATCTTTGCCTCGGGAGAGAGAGAGGAATGGTCAGGAGGACAGCGAGAGAGAGAAAGGTTTTTCTTGATTCACGGTGACCTGCACCGGAGTAACTCCATTCCTTCAGGATAAAGTAGTGTGACCTGCACCTAAGAGTGACTTGATCTTTTTAGAATAGTTGTGTAGGTGGGATTGTGGAGAGAGGTTTTTCCCCCTCACGCTGACGGCCGATACCGGCGCCTTTCATGGGAAACTAGGATTGCTTTCTTGTCTCAAGGGTTTTCCCAGTTATTTCCAGTCGCTTTCTTGTCTTCCCAATCCTTTCTTCCAAGTCTCAGCAGTGTCACGAGGGACAAGTCCATTGTCCTCATGTCTTTTTTAAAGCATTGACTGCCCAGTGCTGAGAATTTTCTAAACTGTTACTTGGTACCTCCAGACTGGCGACAAGTTCGATGGTTTGACCCGGTGGTCGTCATTCAGATTTGTGATTTTGCACTCCCCCTCGGAAAGCGGAGTAGTCAATTGAAATTTCCAGTAATGTCTGAACTGTACCAATGCCTGAACAGATCATTTTCCATTGTGAGATAGAGGATGTCACAGGAAGTGTGTTGTGGGTGATGCATCATGAGCCTCATTGGGATGAATGATCAGGGCCCATGCTATTGCGGTATACAGCAAGGGAGAGCCTGGATGCCATGATTTCTGTTTTCTTTCACTGTTTATAGTACTATTAAGCTGAAGTCCAATGCATCACAATGCAATATGAGAAAAAATTACCTTGAAAACTGAATTCTGAAGAATAACACAGCACATATAAAAACCCACTTCAGGAGCAATGACAGCTTGCACAAACCGCAGGAGCAATAAAAGCCGTTGATATCAATCTCAGTAACTGGAACTTGTGGACTGTCACTTGAGCGTGTGGAGTGGAAAGCATTTGAGAGAACTGCTCAAGCCATAATTTATAGACAGTTCCCTCCTTTGAACGGCCTGAGATGTTGCCAGTGGCTTTTTGGCTTTTTGCTAATCCTTTGAACCCTTTATCATAAGTTCAGCCACCTGACATCCTCAAGCAGTCCTGATGAAAGGATGAGTATATATCCCTTTGACAGGAGCTGTCAAAGGGCATGGCAGGGGAGAGGGGGAGGGGGGCGCGCAAGGGGGTAAAGAGATGATTATCATTCAGAATAATGGCATAGTTACTGGGATTGTGGACTGGAGTGCAGCTAACTTGATATCAGACTATTAGGTAGAAGGGAATAAATACCTTAGGTTTGGGTGGGCAGCCATAAATCTATGTAGCATTGAGGGAATCTACTGTACAGCACATGCACATCTGCCATACTTGAATGCGGACAAATATGATTTTTTGGGCCGAGGTCAACTCATTCATTCTATGTTTTTTTTTTCTAAATAGATATTGCCAGAGCTTTCTTCTCACATCAACAGCCAATACCAGTGTGGGAACGCCATCTGCGAGCCAGCGCAGGATTCCCATGATGCAGAAGCAAAGATGCAGGTGCCTCAGTGCATTTCATGGGAAAGTAGGGTTGCTTTCTTTTCTCAAGTCTTTCCAGGCACTCCCAAGCTCTTGTTGGAGCTGTTCTGGCGTCTTCCCAATCATTCTTCTCCAAATGTCGGCGGTGCCTTGAGGAATAAACTCACTGTCTTCAAGTATTTTCAAAGCACAGACCACCCAGTCATTAGAGTTTTTATTATCATGAGTCTTTGGATCTGGTGTCTGCGCCTCCATGATCTTATCGGTGACTTCGGACCGCTGTTCAGGACTCAGACCGCCTTTGATTTTGCACATTCCCTTGGAATTTTCATCAACTTTTTTCTTGCCCATGAGATGCCAGGGCAAGTACGAATCACTCCCGACCGGATTATAAAACCGTGTGACTTGCATTAGGTCACCGGACTTGCATTTTGGTAGATGAATCATGATCCCCCACTGAGACGGAATTTCAGGCTCTACGTATCTGCAGTATACGTAAAGGGATATTTCGTATCCTTCACTTTCTCCTGACATGATTTGTGTTTGTTTCGCTGTTTATATAGTACTATTTAGCCGCAGTCCGCTGCATCATAATGCAATATGAGAAGAAAACTTACCTAGAAATCTGAATTCTGAAGAATAACACGGCACGTATATAAAAACTCAGGAACTTTCGGTAGCGGTGAAGCTGTCGTTGATTTCGATCCAAGGAGTTCTGATACGTGGACTGGAAAAGCACTCGAGAGCAGGCTGATCGAGCCATAATTTATAGACAAGTCCCTCCTTTGAACAGTCTGAGATGCCTCCTATGGCTTTTTGGCTTTTTTCCTAATCCTTTGAACTCTTTATCATAAGAGCTTCTGTCACCTTGAGGTTCCTCCAGTGGCTTTGCCAATCCTTTGAACTCTTTATGACAAGTTCAGCCACATGAGATCCTCAAACAGTCCTGATGAAAGGATGAGTATGAAAGGATGAGTATATATCCCTTTGATGGGAACTGGAATGAGGACCACGGATACGGGCATGTTAGAAACATCAAGAATGCAAAGGGGGGCGGAGGGAAGGGGAAGAGAGATAATCATTCAGAATAATGTCATAACTGGGATTGTGGACTGTGTGCGGCCGGCTATCAGAGTATTTAGTAGCAAGGGAATAAATACTTCAGGTTCAGGTGGGCAGACGCGGATCTATGTAGCATGGAGGGAATGTGCTGTACTGTACAGTCCCGTGCCAAAAGTCTTCGTCTACACCACCAAAATATATACAGTGTACAGTAGGTTGCCGAAATCTTGGTTACATCCCTGGGTCGCCTCTATTAGATCTGGGCTGACTTGGCTTTGTTTGCTTAGGTTCTGCTACCTATCATAATGCTTGATCACCTTTCAGAGCTCCAACATCACGTGGGTATAGAAGAACAGTCTACAAAGTCACTAGGGAGGGACTTTGGTGTAACGAGAACTTTTGCAAGATACTGCGTGTCTGCGCAATCAACCCATCAATTATGTTTCATCACCACACAACCATCTTAAGTTTTAATACGTTCAAAATTAGATATATTATATAGAAATGGATGTACGAATACATATCTTAATTTGAACTAAATATATGCAGATTTGCACTTATAAGCTTCTGTTAAGTTTAATATCTAAATTCTAGCTTTCTATTGTATTGGAGCGTTCTGCCGGGTAAGCCACCAGGTCCCACTATGGAGCCTAATCCTCGGCGATATACTCTTTTTTACATCATCTTTATTCATACATTCGACAAGTCTTCTTCTTCTTTGTGTGCCGATATGAGTTCTCTTTGGTAGGAGGAAATCCGACAGGTTCTCGCTGGGTATACGCCAGGCCAAGGTAGCCTTCAAACGCCCCTTTCCTTCCTTTTTTGCGCTCTTTATGTACAGTGGGGCCAAAGAAGTCATTGGACGATTTAGTCACGCGAGCTCCCTACTATGTAATACCGCCTTTTCCCTTCATTCTTTCTACCCAACTTTTATCCTTATACCCATCATGCCTAGTCATCCTAAAACCTCCCGTCGTGAGCATTCATCTGAGACTATTGCAGTCATTCTAAAGTTTCATGATCTAGGCTATTCCCTTGGTCAAATTAGCCGCGAAATCAATGTCCCTAAAAGCACCATTCATCATATCATTCATACCCGGGATCCTACCTCTAAGGATTATATGGAGCCTGCCAAACGCCCGGGCAGGCCTCCTAAGCTAAGTCTGCGTGCAGAACGAGCTCTTCTTCGCTATGTGGCTAAGAATCCCCGTGATACCCTTGCGGCATTGTCAACCCCTAGTAAATCAGGTCACCGTCTTCATCCTGATACCACACGGCGATATCTTGCTAAAAATAAAGTGTATGCATTCAAACCTCGTCGAAAGCCCTATCTATCCAAAAAGCATAAAAGAGATTGGCTAAGATGGGCCAAGGACCATGTCAAATGGTGAGTGGAAGATTGGAAGAAAGTGATCTTTTCGGACGAATCGACATTTGAACTTGGACCCGACCTTTCATCTTTATATGTTCGGCGACCACAGGGCAAAGCATATGAATCTCGATATCTTCTTCCTACTTTCAAGTCCGGATGACAATCCATTGGTGCTTGGGGGTGTATCAACTATCAATTCAAGGGTTTGTTAATTGTTTTCAACAAGGGGGAGCACATGAATGGACCCATCTATTGCAATCGGATTTTGAAGCGTTTTGCCTTACCGTTTTATAAGAAGGTCCGAAGGGAATTTGGTGAGGCAATATGGCAGGATGACGGAGCCAAATACCATACTTCCAAAGAGGTGAAGAAGTGGCAAGAAGATCATAGGATGACTCGAATGGAATGGCCTGCACAATCCCCTGATCTGAATCCCATTGAAAATCTATGGCATATCATCAAGAGGAAGATCTGTAGACGACGTCATAGAATTCAATCCCTTGATGAATTAGCCGAGATCATTATCAAAGAATGGGACCAGATTAGTATGGATGAAGTTAGGAAGATTATAGGGAGTATGGGGAAACGCTGCCGCGCCTGTGAGAAGGCAAGAGGGGGATCCACTAAATACTGATCTATATATTAATGGCATGATCTGACTAGTCATATATTGAAGTTTGAAGTCAAATGGTCTAATATTGGGTCAGTTATGAGCATTGGTATGAAGGGGTTATGTAGCGCCTCGCTTAGGAATCATAGCGCTGTCCAATGACTTCCTCGGCCCCACTGTACATATATACTTGATATCGAATTGACATTCTTCTTGATCTACTCCCTTCCTGGTCGTTACGTGGCCTCTCTCCCGGCCTAATTCCTTCTCTCCTTCGGCTAGCCTGCCTTTGCAGAGGGTTTGCCGATTAAGGCAGTTCACTATAAAACTAGCATATTTCGGATCATATTTTCTCAACAGAATTATATTGCAAGAGTATTATTAAAATATACCTATAGATAGAGGACTGAATGTTATAGCCGGAGTTGGCATAAAGGAGGGGTATGTCATACAAAGGTCATGTGACATGGA
>Ga0008109_10000552_pt1 | contig 20490 bp, 20 predicted proteins | sample HigsolmetaGSP18D_FD_59306 | JGI IMG/M metagenome (GOLD analysis project Ga0008109, IMG submission 59306) | High solid enriched microbial communities from the Joint BioEnergy Institute, USA - SP1-8-D | ecosystem: Engineered > Bioreactor > SSF (Solid state fermentation) > Aerobic > Biomass ...
CCCCCCCCCCCCCAAGTAAGCAAGCACCGAAATAGCTTGTTCGCTCTTGCTGCATGCCAGCTTGATGGAACGGTTGATGTCAATTCCATGCCCATAATTGCCTCGATATCGGAAACAAGACTCCGATCCGCATTGAAAATGGATGGGAATGTCGTGAGTTTCATGGCGTCGTTTCAGTTTTCAGCGACTCGAGGATCCTTCCTCCCTCCTTGGAAGCTGGCGTCACTTGTGTTGAATCTGCTGGGTTGCATGCCAAGCTGATGACCTAAGAGGGTCATACTCTTCTTTTCGCGTTCTGTCGCAGCTGACATTACTTTGCAACATTTGCGTCTGTCATATCTCAATGCTAATCTGTGCCGGCGCACGGATTGTGTGATCTGTGAGTTTGCGTCATATTCTAAGATCCTGGTCGTAGTCCTGCCCAATGAGGAATAGGTGTCTGGAAGGTGATTTTGATAAGGGTTGAGGAAAAGGAAGAGGGAAGGGGGGAAAAGATATATTTGCAGTGCGTGGGTTGCTTCTCCAGGAGTTTTGTGATGTCTGTTTGGCGCTACTGCCACATTACACCAGCTATTAGAGTGGTAATTGATGACAGCATGTCGAGATATATATTTGGATCAGGAAGACTGTTGGTCTTTGTAAGGCAGATTTGAACCTCCGTTGCACGGAGGACCATCGTTTCACAGGTCTGATATCATAAAAAGCCCGCTTATAATTATACATGGCCCACATCTATTGTAAATTTTAAATCTCACGTGTTTTTTCCCCTCTCCTGCGGCATGGTCTCTCCTGCTCGCTCGTCTGGGAGAAGTATTATCGAGTGTCCATCCCAAGAAGCGGTGTTGAAGGAATGAGATTTCTGCCTCAGGCAGCAATATATAGGTGGTGGGCCGGGATAGTGCCACCACGAGCGCCTTAACATCGCATAGGTTGTGAAATTTGCTGTGAACAGGCGGTATACGACTTCTATCACACCGGTCTACCAGGGCGCTACTGTAAGCCGCATGATTTGGTATTTTTTTTCCCCTACGGTGCCCATCATGCTTTGTGCAGCCCTAGGTTCGGAAAGTGTGATTTGCGAAAAAAGCAGTGTGTGGGAAATGGTCGACAAGCCCTCTTTGTAGTGCGGGTGACGAAGCTGCCACCCCACGTTCCTGCGACAGGGATGGCGTTTCAAGAGTCAAGGTCATTTTTTCTCTACTACTTCGATTCTTCCGTCAACCCGAGTGGTGATGAGCTGCTAGCTAGGGTAGGTAGCTGTAGTAGATCAATGCAGGCAGAGAACGGCGGTTCGACTGTCGCGTCGCTTGACCCAGGGGGCAGGGTGCGACGTGCCAATGGACAATGCTGGGGGGAAAAAGGGAAAAAAAATAAAAGGAAAAAAAAGGAAGGGAAAGAAAATAACAAAAGGGGAAAAGAATCCGGCCCCCTGGATAACCTAGTTGCGGGCAGGTGATCATGGCAGCGACGGTATGGGCATTTCTGGAATGCCGGCCGCAGAGATCTGGCATCGCACTCGCATCGTACCCGAGTGTCTGGGAGTCGGGGAGCGCCACAGCACGAGCCGGGCGCAGCGCCAGTGACGTCTTGGTGCAGCAGGGAGGCGTCCAGGGTGCGATCGCAGCTGGGCCGGGGGCTGTTGAAAAAGGCTTTAGCGATGCCACGGGCCGCGAAGGCACCGGGCGGCAGAGGGGGAGGAGCCTGAGGGGGCGGCGCCGGTGCCAGTTAAAAAACGAAGGCTTCAAGGCTTTAGTCGAGCACGCGCCCGTCCAGCCGGTGGGCTACGCACGCGGTGAAGCCTTCCATCCTACCACCGGCGGCGACGGCTTGCCGGAACGTTGCGCTGGTATGCCGCGTCGCCGTCGAGTGGCCGGGGGATGTCCGCCGGACCGCAGGGTCGACGGGGAAGGCATCTCTTCGCACGTTGCGCGCGACCATGGGGCGCTTGGGAGGGGGAGAGGGAACCCGAGAATTCTCCACCAAGGACCACGGGCCTGCTAGCAACAAGGCTAGGCGAGTCCCTAGGTAACACGCCCGGCGGCCCAAAGAGTGATGGCGGGCCTCGTGGGGAGACGAGAGAAGCATCTCTCCAGCAGCCCGCTAAAGCGCACCCTCTCGCGACAGACTGAGTGCGATAATAATAATAATAATAATCCATCTGTAGCAAGGACGTAGATGACAGTCAGCCACACCCCCTCACAGTATCAAACAGGGCGGTTGGTTTTGTACACTCCTATGCTGTACCTCTCTTTCCCCCCCAACCCCCCAAACCTCCGGCCAAAATAAAAACGAATTTACACGGCATCCCACTCATTCTTTGCTCCCTGTCCATCGTCTTCTGTTCCCTTCTGACGTTGTCCCGACAAGCCTCACCCTTTTTGTCCAGCGGTTTTTCTCCCGAGCCTCTGTGCGAGGCGACCTAGGAGCCGCCCTGCGCCCACAGGGGCCGTGAGCCGCTCCCCCAGTCTCGCCTACGTCATAGGTTGGACCCCAGGGACACATTTTCTCTCTCACCACAACCGTCGCTCTCGCTGGCCCGGAGCAGAGCCTGCTCCAGCGCATCAAGTCGATCCCTCCCCTTGCCATCGCCATCACCATCGCACCTCGTCCTCCCCCTCCACATCGCAATCGACCCTGCAGTCCTTTCCTCCTCAGGTGCTCTCATCCTTCTCCTTTGACTGCTGTCCTGCCCGAGAGATGCACGCGTCATTCTCCTCCTGTGGACTGGGACTCACCGACGAGAACTAATTTTCCGACCGGCGGTGGAGGGGAGAAGCGTTAGGGGACGTCCACAGCATGCAGTCTCCTCCATTTCCATCGCCGGCCAAGGCACCTTCCCCTGTGGCCATGGCCCATTCTCACCTTCGTCGTGAGTCTGGACCGGACCTTGCCAGTCCTGCTGCGTGCAATCCAGACGGGCATGCATCTGTGACCCAGGACGATGCGGTCTTCACTGGTGATCGGCAACATGTGGATGCAAACACCGCCGCCAAGCAGGAGGATCACCACCACCTGCACACGCCTTCCACGGCGCTGTCGACCGGCAACGGGGACACAGATACTGGGCCAGGTGTACCAGAGAACCGGGAGAGTAATTCACAGTCCCTGGACGAATCGCGGAGGCAGACGGAGGAGAATCTTGTACGTGAGCAGACGCAGCAGCAACAACAACTAAAACTTTCCTCTCCTGGTCAAAAGTGTCTTCCCCCTGAAGCAGACACAGTGTCGCCCAAGCTGTCCGTGAAGGAGAGTCGTGTGTCTCCCCCATCATCCCCTCCAGGGCTACCAGCATCAGCTTCCTCGCCGTCCGCATCATATGCAGACTCAATTGGCTCTAGCAACACCGTCACAGCTGGTGCTCCCAGACAGACACCTGACCAGAGTGTCGCACAAACGTCCTCGTATCCCTTCCCGACGGTGTCACCGCGGACACCTTCCCGAACAGCCCAGAATCCTGCACGGTCCCAAGAGTCCTTCAAGCTGACCTTCCCAGAGGAGAGGCCCATGTCCCGGCCGGTCAAGCCGTCCGAATCGACTGAGACGAGGTCCCCTTTTGCAAGGTCCACAGCTCCCCGAAGCATATTCCTTCCACCGGGAGCAACATCGGTGCCCGAAGACCCGAGGTATCCAACTCCCAATTTGTATGATCTGACATTGAGACTGAACGCAGATCCGGGTCTTGATGCATGGTGGGCCAATGTCGTCCACATCTTGCAGGCACATTATGGTGCGGAACGAGCAACGCTTGCTGTGCCTGGGGATTCGACAGACCTAGAGAATGTACCCTGGGGCCAGAAGGCGACCTTCAACGTCAATTTCAGGAATGAGCCTGATGATGCTGAAGTCTACAGAGAATGTCAGTCTGTAACAAGTGCGCCTAAAGAGGATGGCTGTCTTGATAAGAGGAAAGAGGATATTGGTGTTTCACCGAGGACGAAGACCGCAGAGTCTATCTCACCTGCCAAGCGACCTCCTCTCCTGTCACGCCATTCATTTGCAGGCTTTGGGAAAGATGGCAGGCACACTGTGTCGCGTGAACTCCACCGGCCGCAACTCCATTCAAGAGCAAGGAGCATATTGGGACGTGAGGAGATTCAAGGCAAAGCGTCTGACCTGAAGCCCGTGATCGGAGGGGCCCAGCTTGACTCAGGCTCGGCTCCAGACAGTCAGAAAGGAGACAGCTCCTCTAAACCAGCTGCTTTCCTTTCAAGTGCTCCTCGCCGTAACTCGCCACTGGCAGTCTTCCCTGTGCCTAGAGCTCTGGAGGTTGAAGCAGACCCGCTTATTAAACGGACTGGTGTTGTCAAGCTGTTTGGACGGACCGAACCGGCTGTGATAACTCGACAATATGCACATAATCCGGCGACATCTCAGCCAGATATGGGTGCTGCATCGCAGACCTCTGACGACAAGAGCCAAATAACCCCGGTCTCTGAACCGCCAAGAGAAGCCGTGAAGACGTCGACACGCTCTAAACGTTCCAGTTCGACCTCGGACCTAGATCCGCATGTTTCTTTGCAGTCTGCAAAAGATAGCCATCCTCTTCCTCGCGGAAGCGCCTCGTTTCTGTTGGCACGTGATGACATCCCTGTCAGGCGCGGACTGTCAGCTGAGCTCTATGAAGAGTATGAGCAGACTCCTCCATCCCCGTGGTCACAGTCGCCGGCTCCTTCTCCAGCACCTAGGTCGCATCCTGAGCAGGACCCATTCTTTACGAATCACAGTGTCGACGAAGAAGCCTTTGCGAAGAATCCTCCTGCCCATGACTATTCCAAGGTTCAGCCCGTGGAGGCAATCGGCATTGATCGAGCAGAATCAGTGGTCCATATCCCACTCTTGCACGCTACATCGTCCAAGGAAGCATCTTCGAAGACCCTGAGATTCCCCGTTGCAATCATATCGTTCTTGTCGCCGATAGTACCCTTCCCTTCTAATCTAAGGCAGTCCCTCACGTACCTGACGCCGCACCTCACCAACTCATTCTGTTTGGCTCAGCAGTACAGTCAACTTGAAAAACAAGTCGCCCAAGGTGCCCAAAATCCACGCTATGGACATCTCCTCGGGCTCGGTGGAACATTCTCCGATGCGAGCAGCGAACTGGAGCTAGTCGCTGGACTCAGTGGACATGTAAACTATGCTTTAACTGACGATGGCTCCCTGTCCGCTCGTGCGGGCCTCTCTAGCCCAGATGACGGGTCGGGCACCATGATGTTCGGCCCTGCCCTATCACGGCCAGGTCGCACACCTGGCTTGGCCCCCCGCAGAAGCAGTGATGCCTTAGATGGCAACTGTAAGCTAGAGAACCGAACCAGAGTGCATAATGGCGTGCAAAACGTTCTTTCGTCGACGCCAACCTCTCCAGGAAAAGATAAGGGTGAGGAAGAGACCACCGCTCAGGACCCAGGTCTCGTTGCGACGTCTTCGACTAGTCAGGAAGGGAGACGTGCACCTGGTCCTTTGCCAATGCAAGCGTCATCTCGCAACGCGTCAACGAATATTATTGCCCAGCTTCACCGTGAGCTTCCGCGACCATTCCCGGACACTATTGCTCAATTGATGTTGAACTCGATACCTCTACACCTGTTCCTCGCCAAACCCTTCACTGGCGAAGTTATCTGGACCAATGCGAAATTTGACGCATACCGGAGAAGCCAGCCGCAGGAGCGGCGAGTCAGAGATCCCTGGCAGAACATCCACCCCAGCGAGCGTGATCATATCTCCAAGGAATGGGCCAAAGCACTGCGAACCGGGTCCCAGTTCACTGAGAGGGTTCGGGTCAAACGATTCAATGACGAGTCTGCGTACCGTTGGTTCATCTTTCGGGCGAATCCTTTGATATCGGCAACTGGCGAGCTTCTCTATTGGATCGGGTCTTTCCTCGATGTTCATGAACAGCATATGGCTGAGATGAAGGCTGCACAGGAGAGGGAGAGGTTTGCCACTGATGCCAAGTATCGAGCCCTGGCGAATTCAATCCCACAGGTCGTATTCGAGGCGGCCGAATATCGTGGCCTTATCTCGGCAAATGAGCAATGGTATTTGTACACCGGGCAAAAGATCGAGGATGCGATGAACTTTGGTTTCACAAAGTACATCCACAAGGAGGATCTGGAGAAATGCGGCTTTCTCGTCGATTCTGACGGGGGATCGGAAACAAGTACGACGGATTCTGGCACCTCTTCTGAGAAGAATGGCGTCAGCGACGGAAAATCGAACGGCTCAGGGCAGCGCGTCCCTCGCGGCGTAACCCCAGCACTTGAAGATCTCGTGCGGCGTGGAGTCGTTTCTATGCAGAAGGATGAGAACGGGCGTGTTTTCTACTCGACGGAGATTCGCCTTCGATCTCGGGGAGGGGACTTCCGGTGGCATCTAGTTCGACTGGTAAAGGTCGAAACCAGCAGTTTCGGAAACGGAGAGGCTTCCTGGTATGGGACATGTACCGATATCCATGACCGGAAGCTATTGGAGCGCGAATTGAACAAAGCAATGCAGCAGCTGAACAAAGAGATGGAATCGAAGACCAAATTCTTCAGCAACATGTCCCATGAGATCAGAACGCCGCTGAACGGGATACTCGGTACTATCCCGTTTCTCCTTGACACCCCGCTCGACAATGACCAAAGGCGAATGCTTGACACTATTCAGAACAGTTCACTCAATTTGCGTGAACTGGTCGACAACATTCTGGATGTGTCAAGAGTTGAGGCAGGCAAGATGAGCCTAGTCAACACTTGGTTCCACGTCCGATCGGTTATTGAGGATGTGATAGACACGATTGCGTCGAGGGCCATCGACAAGGGTCTCGAGATCAACTATCTCATGGATCCTGATGTTCCTTCCATGGTCATTGGAGACAGGTTCAGGATCAGACAGGTGCTTATCAACCTCGTGGGCAATGCGGTCAAGTTTACGACGCGGGGTGAGATCTACACGCGCTGTTCGATCTATCACGACCCCTCTGTGCCCCTCAAACCGACCGAGATTTTGTTGCATTTCGAGGTTGTGGATACTGGAAAGGGCTTCAGTGCCGCTGATGCTGAGCGATTGATGGAAAGGTTTAGCCAAATCGGAGGAAGTGGTTCGCAGCAGCATGCTGGTAGCGGACTGGGCCTGTTTCTATCTAAACAGCTCGTTGAAATGCACGGCGGCAAACTGACTCCCAGCAGCAAAGAGGGTCAAGGGGCCAAATTCTCCTTCTACGTCAAGGTGGATGCGCCCCCGCCTCCACCTTCAGAGGAGCCTCCACTTTCACATCAATCCTCGGATCTCTCTGAAGCACCTACAACCGTATCAAACTCTAGCCCCAAGCAGGGACTGCCTCGCGTGTCTGAAGATTCGACTAATTCAAAAATATCGGGGACCAATGAGCTTTCTCCCAGTCGTGAATCTCCGGCAATTGATTCGTCGAGCAGCTCAGACCCCTCTGTATCCTCCGCCGTCCCTACCCCTGAACCTCAAACCCACGATACTTCGAGAGGAGCCCTTACTCTTTCAGGCTCAGCAGTTCAGGAGAGATCGAGCTCAGAAACATCGTCAAGCGATGACACTGTACGTCCTTCTCCCCCGTCCGCACCTTCGAATTGGACGGAACCTCAAGCGCTGACCAACAAGAAGGCGACGATCGATATGCCGTCGGATTCACCCCATTCATCTGGGTACTCCGTCCTTATCTTGTGCCCGCTTGATAACGCTCGCGCAGCTATCAAGCAACATATCGAGCAGGTTATACCACACGAGGTCCCCTCCACGGTCACGGCGCTTCCGGACGTCGAGGAGTGGAAAGACCTGATAAATTTCGGTGACTGTCCTGCCCTGACACACCTGGTTCTCAATTTGCACGCCGTAGATGATATTCTGGAAGTCATGCAGTATGTTCTCGATTCCGACGACGAGGTCATCCCAACCCTCGTCATCATCTCGGACCTCTATCAAAAGCGACAGCTCAACTCCAAGATCGAGGAGTTGGAAGCCGCGGGCAGGAAGGTGCATACTGTGCCTAAACCGGTGAAGCCATCTGCATTCTCAAATATCTTCGACCCTGAAAACCGACGCGATTTGAGCAAGGATCGCAACCGGGACATGGTGAGAGAGGTTAACAACAATTTCAAAACCATGTCCAAGATTGTCAAGGAGGTTATTGGGAACAAAGGCTACAGGATCCTGCTCGTTGAGGATGACGAGACGAACCGCATGGTATGTCCGGTACTTCATTCTTCTGATGCTGGAATTGAGAGCCAACATGGGTCGCAGGTGATGTTGAAATATCTTGAGAAGATCAAAGTGATCTTCGAGACCGCGGGTAATGGTCAAGAATGCACCGAGCTGGTCTTCTCCAAAGAGCCGGGCTACTACTCTCTGATCATAGTACGTTCACCTGTCGTTTCAGCCATCCCGCTCGAGACTGACAGTTCAAACTACAGTGCGACATCCAAATGCCCGTCAAGAATGGGTATGATACCTGTCGTGAGATCCGTGCATGGGAGCAGAAGAACCATTTCCCTCAGATCCCGATCATGGCTCTCTCCGCCAACGCCATGACGGATCAGATCGATGACGCCGCACGTGCTGGCTTCAATGATTATGTCACGAAGCCAATCAAGCACAATGAACTCGGGAGGATGATGATGGGTCTGCTGGACCCCAACACGCCTCAAGTCTTACTTCGAGACCGCAGGCGTAAGGAAAATAATAATAATAATAAATAATCTTCAACATGGGACCTCAGCCACGATATTTTTTTAAGCATGGCTTCTCTGACCAACCCATTTGCTCCGGCTGCCTCCCTAACTTGAATGGGGCGCTGGCATATTCTTTACATGCTTTTTTTCATGCTGAAACGGAAGGGGAATGTTGCACTAATTCTTCTGGCTGGGCTCTGGGCTGGCGAGAGAGAGAATAGGAAAGGAAGGCGCCTTTTAACGGTTCTCGGTCCCGGCTCTTCTGCTTCTTACGGGCGGTCGATTCCACATCGTAGCCGCATTCAGCATTTGTTTTTATACCATTCATCAGTGTTCGGAGTGTTGTGCTTTTTCTTGTTGTGGTCGGCCTTTTTGGCGTGGCGCCGATTTTGTTGTTGATGCTTTTTCTTCCTCGTACCACTCATACCCCATGCTCCGTCCGTCTGCATCATGTTTCTATTCACAACCTGCTCCGTCCACGTCAGCTCATGTGAAATTATATACCCTGTGGCGATGTTTTCTTCTCCGACCATAGGATTTCTTCCTCCAATGAATATCTGACTAGTGGCATATCCCGAGTTATGATTCATCTCGGACCAGTTATCTCTTTCTTTCTTCTTCACCTTTTTTTTCTTTTCTTTTTGATATGTCTCTTCTCAGTCTTGATCAGGGGCGATGGATCATTCTGCCCATGGACATGACATCGGGTTTATTGTGGTCCTGCATCGCATGGGTTGACCTTATATTTGGCATGACATGACATCATTATCATCAGCATTTTGGTTATTGCGCGGGTAATGGCGTGACGGGGCATTATCTTAGAATCGTTTCTCCCCTTTTTCGAGGCCATATGGAATGAAACCGGCGCACATTTCGTGTCGTGGAGTATTTGGGAGGGGAACGGGAAAACGGATAGGAAACTATATTTGACCTATCTATTTTTCTCTTATATATGGATGTCTGTCTGTTGAAAGGGGAGAATCATTACGACGATGATGACGATAGGGAATCGACTCGAAAAAAAAGGCGCTGATGGAAGGAGGAGCAGAGATTAGGGGAGGACAAAGACAGGGACAAGACAAGGGACGCAATCTGTTTCTCGCATGCCTCTACCTCTTTCCACTCTCGGTCCCTTCTCCTTCCCCTGCTCTGTTTCCTCCATGTTCTATCTACATCGTGCCTTCTGTGTGGGCCTGTATATTACAGTACATTGTCATCATCACCATCACCACCATTGTATCCCAGGTGAGGGGAAAGGATAATGAATTCACGAAATGAAGTATATACCGTAAATATACCCGATAGGGGTTAAAATCAAATAAAAAAAGAATAAACTGTGACAAAATTGGCTGCATCTATGTTCCTTTTCTTTCTTCATATTATTCTTTTTTTTAGGATTTAGGTCCTGACCTTAACAGTGTTGAACTCGAGCGCCCTGCCCTGTCCCTCTTTGTCTCCCTCTCTCTCACAAGCGAGGAAGCTACATCCTGAGCTCCTGTGCTGGTTTAAGTACAGTACAGTATTTAGACGGCAATCCTATCCCATCCATGCATCCATCCATCTTGTCCTGTCCCGTCAACACTGTATACTATGGACTAAGCTGTCATGGTACGTAGTAACCAACTAATCAACTACATACATACTTGGTGAAAGAACGGAATTTTTTTTTTTAAAAAAGGCAGTCTCTGATGTATGTATCTATGTAACTCCTCCCAGATAGAGAGAGAGAAAGAGAAAGAGAGAGAATGGATGGTAATGGTGCAACTCCCGCTGCACCCTGAAACGTAATATATTGCATGCATGCATGCATGTATGTATGTATGTATGTATGTACATCTATCTTATTTCAATCACTTCGCCTTTTTTCTCTTTTTATTTGCTTGCATCAATCAGATCCATATCGCATCATGTTATATCATATCATATATCACATGGCATGACCTGTTTTAGCTGGGTTGATTAGACTGATTAAACTGACTGGTTAGACTGACTGACCTGATTGATTAGTTGATCAATTATGGCAGTTCAATAATCTGGTTCGGCCGGCTCAAGTCAGGTCAGGTCAACTTAGGTAGCTAGTTACCTAAATTGTTATAACAAGGCGGGCGCTTCTTCAAGGAAGTGCAGGCTGGCGTGCCTTGCCTGTCTGGCTACTTGGCCTGCCTTACCTGCTGCGCTGCACTGGAGTACATACATAGTATGTAGGTACCGACCTGATGTACTGCATGTACATACTGTATGTACATATATACTGCATCCGGTATGTATGTGCAATGTGCAATGCACCACCGCACGTTGCAGTTGCAGTTGCATCACTGTGAGCAAGCAGTGAGCCAGACCCGCTGGTTGTTCCTGCATTGCTGCTGGATGGATGGATGGATGGATGGATGGAGAGGTAGGTAATTTGACATACTACTGTACAGTACAAAACTAGCTTTCATTATTAATATTATACTATTCTGTTCAGTGAAGTGGAGAGGATTGAATCGATTGAGTCGTTCAATTATGAAATTAATTGGTTGATTGATTTATTAACTGGCTGTGGGCTTCTGGTCTGCAGATGGATATACTTATACATGTGCTGGAATCTTTATTTCGTTCAGGGAAGATCAGTTGCAAGGCATGCGGAACCCTGTACTGGGGATCTATATTATAAAACAGTATAATAATAATAATAATTTGTGCGCGCGCTCGCTGACAGGTTTCAAAGTACAGAGGCATGTCACTGGGATCTATCTAATTAACTTAACAGTGGTGTTGCTGACAGGGAAGTCTCTTCTGCTCATATTCAGAATCACGTTTTTTATCTTGTCAGGTACTGTGATCACTTCGCATACCCAAAGAGTTTGTTCTAATGGACAGCGTCGGATTACCAAATTAATTGCTGCTCAGCCGCATCAGCGAGAGGGAAAAGGGCCGGTGTCGACATAGTCAGCATTGTCAGTGTTCGGCTTGTGGCGGTGAAGAGAGTGAGAAAAGGAAGAAAAGGACCCGCCGGCTTTGAGTTCTGATCAGAGCACCGCCCACCGCCCATCGTTTTTCATGGGCTAAAAATCGTCCTCTCCTGAAGGTAGATAATAATATCTCATTAATAATGGTACGAGCTTGAGAAACTAAGTTGCTGGGATAGTATTCCTTAGTGGAGTACGGAGTAGAGAGTAGAGAGCAAGCAGGCGGTGGTCTGGTCTGGTCGGGACGTCATGCACGAACCTTGCTGGCCTTTTTGGGCACTTCTTTAGAGATTCTTTCTGCGCTCTCACTCGCCCGCTTCCCTCTCCTGTCACCTGCTCCCTTTTTTTCTCCCCCAATCTCTCCCGGTCCCCTGGGCCCATTGGGCGTGAACGGTAAACCCGCTCCATGGGTCAGCGGCCCGCGGAAGGCAGGAAATAAGGCTGCATCGGCCCAGGCGGAGTCGGGTCAAATCAGCCGTGCAGTTCGGATAACCGTCGAGCAGTAGCAGCTAGCCTGGCGGGTCCTGCGAAGCGGTGCAAAGACGGGAGACGAAAGCAAGCAAGCAGGCCAGGATGGCCCGTTTGCGTGCAGACAGGCCGCCCCGGGATCGCTGGATCGCTGGGAATGGGCTACCTCTATCGCGGGTAAGGAAAAGAAGGCTGATATCGAAACGTCGGTGCAGTTCTGAATCATGTTTCAAGGCTCGTCGACGATTTCCATCTCATCTGGTCTCCACTGGTTCGTCATTCTGCGTCCGTCTTGGTCTTGCATGGGGCTTGATGAGGCGGAGGCGTGGCAGAGAGTATAGTAGTGGCAGTAGACTGTCAATCGATCAATCAGCGTGGTACTTAAGAGCCAGCTGATGGACGGTCTGCCCAACCCGGGGTAACCAAGGCGTGTCTGCCATGTCGTGTCGGAGAGTAGGTCGTAAACTTCCATCTCGAGCTCCGCCATCCAGTCGAATACCACGCATGCCCATCCGCCGCGCGGTCTGTCACGCAGATCATATCACCAAGGCCCTTAACTTTTTCAGGCCGCTTTTGGTCTTCCTGTTCAGGCCTCAACGGATGCCGCGCGACTCGGCGCCGTCAACCATCCCCGGATGCAGCCCTGCAGAGGCACAGGCGCAACGAGAGCATTGCGAGAAGACAGACGTAGGCCTGCGTAGCATGTTCCTCTGCAGACGAGCCGCGGTCCACCCATGATGCGTGCTGCCCTCCTGCCGGCGGCGTCTAGAGCGCTTGTCACCGCCTGGCCGCCGGCTGCTGTCCGTGGCGTTTCTCCCTCGCTGCTTGAACGCTGTGGTCGACGCACAACAGCGACACAGGGCGGACAGAGGAGAGACAAACACGTCCGCTGCCACCGCCGGCCTTGCAAACAAAAGCACTGAGCGCGTGCCCAAGTACCTATCCGCCATCCCGCGCCGCCAGGGCCGTCCAGGTATCTGGCTGCGCGGCCGCCACAAGCCTCGCTTGGGAAGGTTGAAAACAAAAAGGTTGTTCCTTCGTGCCCATGCAGAGATGTCCAACAGCCACCATCTACAACGCCTGTGCCCATTCCCTCTCTCCAACCGTTCGGATGATGCTCCAGCGCCCCTTGGGTTCCCTCTCGATCCCTGATGCACCTCTCTGCGGGGGACATGGGAGGACAGGCGAGACAGAGCAAGATGCCTGACTGGGACAGGCCTGCACACAGAACGGAGCATATCAGCTAAGCCGGCCACCCTCATCCGTCCACCGGCACGAGTAGAAGAGCAACGACCGAGGTGAGTAAAGGAGGCAAACACCCCGGAGAAAGGGAAAAAAAAAAGAGAAGGGAAAAAAGGAGGAGGAAAGCCACAGAAGCAATTGGACTCGAGGACTCTTAGACTTCCGTAACCGCGCAACTCTTCTCGCACGTCCAATGGCCCCCGTCCCGGCCCTCAGCCCAAGTCCACCCTCTCCCTTCCCCCCTCAGCCCCAGCCCCCTGGGACTGCGCGCGGCGCGAGGGAGGGCCCCGGAGAGGGATGAGGATGACGGACAGACGCGGACCGGGGCAGAACAAGCGCAGACAGACCGGGATGTCTCCCCCGCGGACGCCGCACGAGGACCTCGCACCGACGGTCTTGCCCCCGGTGGTGGAGGGTTTGGGAGCCCTCTCACAGGAGCACGGGAAAGCGGGACGAGGGCCCCTAGTGGGGGGGAGATGGCGAAGATAATGCAGATGGCTGGTCCTGTCCTCTCGTGCTCCTCCGGCCCAGAGCGGGGTCGGATCGAGGAGGGAGCGAATTGGCTGGCGGGATAGGGGGCGAGGGGAGGCGCCGGGGTTTGGGATTGGGGATATAGGGGGGTGGGAGGATGCAACTCGAGGCGCCGGGACGCTTCCATGGCCGTCGACCAGGCGCTCTCGACCCTCGACGGGCAGAGCAGAGCGCCTGCGGGCTCGGACGGATGACCCTCCGGCGACGGGTATAAAAGGGCCCTCCTTCTCCTCCGTACGTCCTTCATCTCCTTCTTCCTTTTCTATCACTCGGACTCCTGGATATCCTCCTCGTCCTCTGGTTGACCCTGTCTGACCGGCGCTGACCCTCTCCCCAACACCCCAAGCCCTTATCCCCAAGCTCCTACACCCCCCTCGTGGACATATACCTACCTACCTAATATACCTATCTCCTTTCCTCTTAGGGAAGAACCTCTCCTACCTGTCTTCCTCTGTTGACTGTCTCCGGGGCTCACTGTCCTCCCGCTTGCCTTCTTATCTTGCTTGCTTTCTTGTTCTGTGAGCGTGGTTGTCCTCCATAGCCCTCTGTTTGTCAAGGATCAAGCATCTCTGCTGCTATCTCCCGCCTCTGGGCTGCTCTGTCTCTTTCAGTCTTCCGATCCCAATTGCTCTTTATATATCTCTCTCTCCATCTCCTAGTCGGAAAGAAACAAACCGTCACGATGGCTACCACCCAGCGGTTCTACCAGCCAACCACCGCTCTGCCCATCAACATGCCTTCCAAGGCTCCTGCGGGTGCTAGCTACTACCCGGTCACCCGACTCGCCTTGTCGCCCCCGGAAGTTTCGGACAGCAGCACCACCGCGGGAAGCCGCACCTCGGGCTTCAGTGCCACCTCGAGCAGCTATGCTGGCAGCGCCAGCGGCGACTATGAGTCCACCCTCTCCTACTCTGGAGTCGATATTGTCGACATGCTGAACGACCGCATGAACGACGCCTTCGACCCGACTCCGCTGGACCGGGGATTGGCAATGCAGGCGCAAGCGTAAGTCTTCCATTTCCTTCCATTCGCGAGAGCAGTCGCATCTTCGACACCATGGAAACTGCCGATGTCTGCGCTGGAAATTTCTCGAGTTTTGCCGGAAAGACCGTGTTATTCCATTACAGATGTCTAATGCGGAATCGCGCGCAGTTCCGGCCAGCTCAATGCCAAGCAGCGCGAGCTTCTTGAGCTGCAGGCTCTCGCCCAGCGCCGCCTCAAGGGCGTCCGTGCCAGCTTCGCGGAGGGCCTCAAGGTCGCCAGGGAGACCAAGCGTGATCTGGAATGGACTCAGAAGCGCGTCAGGTAAGTTTTTATGGCCGTCGTCACTCTCCGCGAGGACACCCCCCATCATTGCCCCTGGATCGATTCCGCTCCGCTGAGCGGAGCTGCGTCTCCGCCGCGCTCCGCCGTCGGCGCCGTTCTTGGCAATTTCGGGATCCCTGCTTTCGTGCTGCTCAGAGGCCATCTGCCTCGCGGGGCCTGTGGAAGCACCGAATCGCATGATTTTCGTCTTTGTAGGTCCGTAGACTGATCGGGCTGGCGATTGCAGCGCCCTCAAGGCGAAAGCAGAAAGCGCACATCCCGACGAATTCCGACGAGCGACGAAGAAGTACACCTATGACGACGATGATTACTGATTTTTCCCCGAGAGCGCGTCTTCCTGTCGATTCTTGTTCATTCTCACGTTTTCTACGACTTTAATGACCGTAACGACGTTTCAGGGAAGGGCACGAAAATTGGCTTTCTGCTTGTGTGTTTCTGGATAGGCTTGTCTGATGAATCTGTGCTTTTGGATTTCATTCCCCGCGGTCTTGCTGGTCATCTTTCGAAGGTTATATATCTCTGCTTCATTTCGGTGATGTCGCCTGTGTTTAACTGGTCTGTGTTGGAGAATAAACGCACTTTCAGGTATCCGCTTGCGTCATTTTTGAGTAGTCACAGTGGGCATCCTGTGCACCAGATTTGATCTGCTGTCGAGGGTGAGCGGCGAAGATGGCCTGCGCTGTCAAAGGGATCTGTCGCTGGTGTCAGGATCGGGTCCTGTGCTCGTGACTGCAGAGGCACCTGTCTCGCTATATGGAGGCGTCGTCGGGGCGTTGTCGGGCACATGGCAGCAGAGCCGGGGATCGCCTGCCCAACCGCACCGCCACACTTCCACCCGGTGTTCTGCTCCGCGGGCGACGTCCGCCGTTCCACCGCGCTCCTTGGGGCGGGAGATCGTCGCGGTGGCTGTTTTCCTGTCCGTTTCCGCCCCCTGCCTTGCCCCTGCCCGTCCCCCGTCCCCGACCTCTCTCTCTCCGCCGACCCCACTCCGCCGCCAGCACACACCCCCTGCGCCTCCAGGCTCCGCTCCACCCTACGTTTTGGACCATTTCTCGTGCCGCTTTTGCGGCCGGCCTCCCCCTGCGCCTGTAGCTGGAACCAACGCCTGGCTCTGCCGCGCTCTTCGCGCCCAAACCAGTGCTTGGTGCCCGAAAGTGGAGGCTGCAGCCGTGCAGGCGCCACGGGTGGCTGACAGAGTCTGTGAAGACCTTGGGACGGTGCTGACAGTGCTCCCTTGCCTGGATAGGCCGAGCCCGGTACCGATCTAGGGCAGAAGCCCTGGACCGCCGACGTAACGACATTCCCTACTATTTTGGGCAGTAGATGTCTCCTAGTAACCCCCACACCTTAGTCATAGATAACCCTGGGGTCGTCGTAATACTCCAGACAGTCAAGACAGGACGCCAGTCACTAAGAACCCGCAGAGGGTCTTTTTAACCCAGGTTCAGCGTGTGGTAGGGAGGTATCTTCCATGTTCCCAGCAGTAATAGTAACACCTTACCCCCGAGTTGCCTGGGAGCCCTACAAGATAAGGTTTTTTAAGGCTGTAGCAGCCCCTCCAGGGGCCTGTTTCAGTGTTTCAGGTCCCTAGCGGAGCCCACAACGCAAGCAGGAAAAAGTTCCCATCCTCCCTCGCCGCTCCCGTCGAATTAGGCACCTACCGAGACAAGCACGGCGCCCGCGGTGGAACCGGTCTGTGTTATCACGTCAAAAGGAATATATTCTACTTTTAGCTTAGGTAAGTACATTCCTGCCGGGAATAGAAGAATTTACTGTGATTATGGAGAGGTACCAGTCACCGACAATCCTCTGTATCAAGTAAGGATCGGAATCACTTCCACGTCTACGGCCTACGGCCTACTAGCTCTCATACAGCCAGGACAGCGCAGTCCCATCTAGGTATCTATATGTTTTTATGTAATATTATTAAGCAGGCCTGTTCGTTTACCTATCTGGTATGGTGGCCTTTTTTTTTCCCCTGGACCCAAATTTGGGTCCTTGGGTTTTCACTTTGTTTTACCCTTTAAGGGTACCTAGGGGTAAGGTTGCCTAGACCTACTACCGTGAGTACAGTATCTACCTAGTGCCTATTACCTACCTACCTGTGTCTACCACACAGACAACATTTTCATTTTTTATTCATGTCATATTCTATATACTTGTGGCGGAGCAATTGTAACATATATGTATGTATGTATGGCAGCACACAAACACAAGTAGTTCTAAGCAGAATGAATGAGTGATGATTCCATCTCCATCCTATCCGATCTCTTGCCTCCCTCCCCTTTTCCCCCTTTCTTTCTATGTAGACTAGCTCGGTTCCATCTTCAGCCCTATCATGAAGAGTAAGAGGAAGATGAAGAAAGAGAGAAAAGAATGGAAGAGCCTGGATCATCATCATCATCATCATCATCATCATTAATATACTGTACGTACTGTACACCCCCCCTTAATTTTATTGGTTGGTTGATAATGACGGGACAGGCTATCAATATCAACAGGATCTAGATCGTCCGGATGGAAGATACGACTACTACTTACTACTCCAACTTCATCTTCATGGTCTGGAGTGGAGGAATTGATTATAATTACACACTATTACCCACCACTATTAGTTACTAAGTACCTTCCTCTTTACTAGGTACTATTTTGGTGGCGAGGGTGGTACTGCTTTCGCGTTGTTCTTTCCTGCCCGGGAAAGGATAAGAAGAAGAAGAAGAAGAGGTTGTCAAAGCAGAGATAAAGTCGACGATTACAGCCTAAGCTACCTACGGTGGACATAATCATCAACCGGAACACGTACATGGGTCATGTACATCTCCAGAGCAGCAGGACAGGACCCGTCGTCACATACTGCTGTTTCAAAATAAGAGGGCGAAGAAGGAGAATACCCCGTCGTCTCCTTCTTCATTTCCTTCTTCTTCTCCTCCTCCTAGGCATGTACCCCGAATTAGTATATGAGTCTCTAGCAGCGACAGAGACGAGAACACATCCGTTACCACTAGCAGCAGCAGGAAGAGGAGGTACCTCTACAAGACTGTCCATTTCCATCGGTGAACTCGTCTTCGACGTGTTCGAGATCACAGCTCTTAGCCATCAGCCCTCCTCCTCTTACTCTGCCATCGCAACGGCAACCGCAACTGTGCCCTGACATTGGCCCGCAAATGCAAGTCTCTTTTGAAAGCTATTATTGACTCCTATCCTCGCAGCAGCAGCAGCAGCAGCAGCTCGTGGCGTCAGTACACTCTCCCCTGGCGGGCGGCGCAGCGCAATCGGTAACCTACTTTCCCACAAAATAATAATGGTGATGGTGGCAGCTGCTCCAACTTTACTCACGAATTCTTCTTTCTTGCTCGCAATGATGAGGAGGGAACCTGGAGCCTGGAGCGAGAAGTGGCAGGGGTTTTTTTCCCTACTAATCTCCCGGGGCCTGCCCAACTCCCTGATAAATAAATAAATAATGGCTTCTGTCTTCCCGTCCCTCTTACCTTGTGCGTAAGAGCATCGACAAGAGGGCCCCTGTGAAGCCCCTCCAGCGGAGCAGACAGAACCATACTATACCATCCCATACCCGAGAAGAGTCCGGGGATATCCCACCTCCCATCTACCAATCTACGATTTTACTTCTACGTTCACTGAGTCGGAACCATAACTTCAATATCAACAGGCTATTTCATTAGCGTAATACGTACCTGCCTAAGTTGATACGTAGTCGCAAAGCCTAGAGAATCCTATCTCATATCTTGTATAGAAGAAAAAGAAAGGCGTCAAGATCCAGTCCGTCGATCTGGAGCAATCTCCCTGCAAACGCAAACGCGAGAAGAAAAGACAGAACAAGAAAAAATCAAATCGGATTCCCTTGTCTGTCTGTCTGTTCGGTACTTTTGATAGCGATTCGAATCCCATATTATTATTGACAGCCGCGTAAAACAAAGGCTTCCATCCATCCATCCATCCAGCTCCTCATCTCCTATATCGTACACAAGAGTTCTCGAGTCAGACGCGCCAGTTCTTCATCACGCTCTAGATAATGCCAGCAACGTGTTAGTAGTTACTAGAACCCGGAGAAGAAAAAGTGAAGTTTAATCGATGTGAGATAGAAGATGAGAGAAAAAATAAAAAAAGGAAAAAAGAACTCACTACTCCTGGTGGCGCGGCTCGAATTTAGCCCACGCTCCCTCGATGAAGCTCGGATGGAAGTATACTGTGTCGCCGTTCTCATCCCTGACTCCCTTTGCCAGCCGCCTCAGCTCGACGTGAGAGAGGAATTCGCCGTTCGGCGCGATATAGCCGCCTGGGACGTATCCCCTGATGGTGGACTTGGGGGTGTCGCCTTGAACGACGGCCTGGTTTCCAGTAACTACTGGGTTTTCGGCGGGGGACGTGGCAATCATGCCGGAATCTTGGGTGGTAGAAGCTGAAAAAAAATATAAAAAGTTAGTAAGCTTATTCGTGTAATAAAATTTCTGGCGTACAATCCTAGGGAAGATTTCTCCAGTCTAATCTCTCACCAGCAGAATCATCAGCACCGTTGTTATCACTTTTTCCATTACCAGGCTCTTCAACAGGATTGCCCGTAGGAGCTTCAGCCTCCTCATCGCCAGAACGGACGAGATTACCGTCGTCTTCATTCTCGCCTTCGGCCGACGCGTCGGTCTCGGACGTCTGGTCTTCATCTCCAGAAAGGAACATGTCCTCGAAGGAGAGAGGAGGATCCTCGCCGTTGTGTGGACCCATCTCCATCATTCTTTCCACAACAAGGGAGAGAATGAGGGCGATGGGGTAGAAAAGGGGGATAAAAGGAAGAGGATGTGGGGAGAACGTGGTGAAAGCGGACCTTGAGAGCTCGTCAGCCCGACGGCAGGAGAAGTAGTAGCAGTAAAGGCAGCCTCGCGAGAGCGCTTGCGAGGTCTGTTAAACGCTGGATTGCTCGCAGGTGCTTCGGGATGGGGGAAGGCAGTGGTAGAAGCTCCAGACGCCGGTGTTGCTTCTTCACTCTTGGAGAACGACGAGTGAAGATGCTTCTTGTTCTTCTTCTTAGCCTTGTTTTGGTGCAAGAGGCCCTTAGGTGGCATGCCAAAGGCTGAGAAGCCCATCGTCGCGGCGATATGAGGATTATCCAGTTCGTTCTCCATGGTGCCTATGCGTGCGTGAGTGTTGAAGACCTCTAGACAAACACACCCTAAAAAGGATGTCAAGTGGAGATAGACAAACAGGAATTATCTGGTAAAGCACAGGAGAGTTAAGCTTCTCGCTCAGCTATGTGGTGTGTATTTTTGTCAGTTGTGGCGGGG
>Ga0008109_10000556_pt1 | contig 20387 bp, 17 predicted proteins | sample HigsolmetaGSP18D_FD_59306 | JGI IMG/M metagenome (GOLD analysis project Ga0008109, IMG submission 59306) | High solid enriched microbial communities from the Joint BioEnergy Institute, USA - SP1-8-D | ecosystem: Engineered > Bioreactor > SSF (Solid state fermentation) > Aerobic > Biomass ...
GGCTTAAGTACGGCTGAGCGGACGGGAAGCCCTGTTTTCCACACCCTATGGCCGCATGTATTAGCCGCCGTCCTGACGAGGTATATAAGCGTAGAGAAGGTAGATGAGTGTAGATAAAGGCAATACCAGTTGGATGATAATAATAATAATAATAGTAGCGCCCAGTGTTACTACCTAGGAATCAGGACATCTCGCCCTCGGGGATCGAAATATTCTACTGTAGATCCATAACACCTTCCCCCGCCACTGGTCTAAAGAATGGGATCGAAAGAGCTCAACATAGGTTGCAGTGAAGAGCTCCATTTCGCTACATCTCCAGATCCGTCGTACAGGATAATAGATCTGAAGCTACTACCATGGAGCTGCTAGAGGTTGAAATCAAGCTTAATCAACTTCTATCAATCTACTATCCAAGAGAGAGTCACCTCGATAAAATGTTTTTCTTGTTATAATTAGGGATTTTAATAATTCTCACAATCAGAGCCGTTCGCTTATTGGGCCTTGGATAGCTATGTCTGGATAGACAGGGACAGTAGAGGAAAAGTGCGAAATGGAGCTGTTGTATTAGACACTAAAAAGGTATTATTAGAGCTGGGTTAATACATCAAAAAATTACCCTCATGTATCATAGAAAATCGTCCACAGAGACATTCATCACGCTTGGACTCGGTAAAGATGAGATGAGATGCATGCAAGCGTAGCTGGAAACCCCAAACATCAATGATAGAACGTATCAACGCAAAATTGAAATCACCAGACAAGCAGGAAGGTCAACAGTCCGGCTCCAAGAACGCTGCACGCATATACAGGATGGTGTGTACTCGCAGACCCCGTATGCGTGGACGCCGCTGTAGCAGCAGAACCTCCTGCCGAGTCCGTCACCACAGTGACTCGAGCAGACACTGTCGTTCCAGGGATAATGGTAGCCGGCTTCGTCGTGCCTGGCACGGCAGATCCATCTATTGTGGTAGCGGCAACAGTCTGCGCGGGTACGGTGCTGGGATGTCTCGTCGTTCCCGGGAGGGTAGTTGTGAAAGTGGCTGGAGCGCCCAGCTCACTCGCGGGTATCGCGCTCCCCACGCCCTTACTCGTCCACGGACTCGGGAGATGCATGGTGGCGGTGTTGGGCTTCGCGGCCGGGTCGGCACTGTAGATGTTCCCAGGCTTGTCCGCGTAGTCGCCCGTGATCAGGTTGACTATCTCCCCGGAGGGGGAGGTGAAGTTACCGGTGGTGATGCTGCCATACCAGCCGTCTGCGAAGTAGACGTTTGTCGTGAACTTGTCCTGATGGAGGCTTAGCAGCTGCTGATTTAAACACACTTGACCAGACAATCACTTACAAAGCAGAATGGCACCTTGTCAACATCTAACAGCAAGCATTGCATGCTTTCGACGCCTTTCGGTTGTCAGCTAGGAATACTGTAATTAGCCTTGGTGGCACCCACAGCATAACGGAGCAGGCTTAGCCCGTTCGACCAAACCGCGCGTTGGGGCCGCATGACGCTTGAAGTGGTCGGCGGTAGCGACGGAGTTGACGAGGTTGTTGTAGAGATGGACCACGTCCTCAGTCGCATCTGAGGCGCCTTTTGGAGAACAGGGTTCGTATCCTTTTCCGCAGGTGTCTCTGCCCTCGAGAACCGACGTACTGCCTCCGGTGATCAGGACAAAGAAGAGGAGGAACGAGCGCATTCTGAGCATGGTGACTAGACCTTGAACGAGTGAGAATGAATAAGCAGCTGCTGTGACAGGCCACTTGTATGCAGAGGTAGAAGCAGTGTGTGGACAAGAATAGAGCAGCAAACAAGATGGATGAAACCAGCAGTGGTAGGGAGGAAGAACCTGGTAAGGGTTGAATAGTGTCCTGAATAGACAAAAACAACAAGGAAATGACTGCGTTGCAAGTGAAACAATCAGACAAAGACAGCGACAGACTGTGTGTGTCACAGGAGTTGCCGCGGCGAGCAGAAGATGTTTATGCCACAGCGAACGAACATAGGAAAGAGACAAAGATCAGCAGACCAAGCAGAGCCAAAGGTAGACAGCCTTATCTGTTCCAGCAGGAGATAGACTGAGTTCCTGGTCAATATACATGACAGTGAATGCTGGTTTTTCTCTTCAGGCCAATGTGCATCTGCCTGAATGCGGGGACAGGGTTGCACAAGGATCATCTAGGAACGGTTACATCCATCTGAGACAAGAGCATCCTCCAGTCACATGGCTTGGCCTGCACTAATGCTGCATCCAAAATAGGTCAATGAATATTAATAGCATATCAAATCTGGCCTCTGGAAGCAGAGCCAGTTGTTTCTTTCAGAGTCGGTGGCTGCTGATGGCTGAAACTCTTTGTTAACTGACATCCTCTGGGGTTAGAAAGATACGGGGAAGCAATATGAGGCTTGCTACTGCATCATATCAGCAAGCGCCATCAGGACAGAGGCTGCAGAGCCAGTCGCTGGACGCCAAGTGTGTATCTGCGTCAAAAGCAACGATGGAGTCTCTCCGCATCTCCGCACTCGGCATGCCGATAGCGGCTGACTAAGCCAGATAACGTCACGTGCTGATAAATGTCCAAAAATTTCCGCAGCATCTCGACCAGAGCATCAGACAGCACAACACGCACAATCTCACAATGACGGCCGCGGCAGCAGAGGCGCAGCCGTCAGGCCTGCCGACGGTGTCTGCGCTGCTTGAGAACATCCGGAGCTGCCTGTCCACCGCCGGGTCGTCCCTCCCCAAGGCGCACAAGGATGCGCCGTCCGACGTCTCGATCGAGCCGCCCAAGGACGGCATATCCCTCCTCGACACCAAGACCGACCTGCTGCTGGCGTATCTACACAATCTGGTCTTCCTGATCCTGTTGCAATTACGTGAGTTGTCCTCGAAATCCAACTCTACAGATAAGGATGGCAAGGACGCCGGCGACAACGCTTCCCTGCGCGACGAGATCGTCAAGAAGTTGACGGAACTACGGATCTACCTCGATCGAGGAGTTCGGCCAATCGAGGGCAGGCTGAAGTACCAGGTTGACAAGGTGGTCAAGGCTGCAGAGGACGCGGAGAGGGCCCAGCGCAGCGCCGAGGCGGCCAAGAAGAGCAAGGAGAAGAACGAGAAGGCCCCGTCAGACGACGAGGAAGACGACAACGAGGAAGGGTCCTCCGCGAGCGAATCCGGCAGCGCCAGCGACGAAGAGAGCTCCGAGGAGGAGGAGATCGACGAGATGGCCTACCGGCCCAACATCTCCGCCTTCTCCAAGGCAGTCGAGCCGGCGGACAAGCACAAGTCCAAGTCCGACAGCAAGAAGTCGACGAGCGACGGCATCTACCGCCCGCCCAAGATCAAGCCGACCGCGCTGCCCACGACCGACCAGCGCGAGCGCGAGGAACGCCGCCCGAAGCGGTCCAATGTGCTCGACGAGTTCGTCACACAGGAGATGTCGTCGGCGCCCGTGGCGGAGCCCAGCATCGGCAGCACGATCGCGCAGGGAGGGCGGCACGTCAAGACGCAGAAGGAGCGCGAGCTGGAGGCCGAGCGCCGCGAGTACGAAGAGACCAACTTTGTGCGCCTGCAGGAGAGCAAGAAGGAGCGGGCCAAGCGGCGGCGGCAGCTGGGCGCCCGCGACGGCTTCGGCGGCGAGGACTTCCGCCTGCTGGGCGAGGGCGCCGACCGCATCACGCGGCTCACGAAGCGGGCGCAGAAGAGCGGCGGCGTGCTGGAGCGCAGCCGCAAGCGCAAGCTCGAGGATGGGCCGAGGGACGCGGCGGCGATCGGCGAGAGCTTCGAGAAGCGGCGGAAGAAGATCGAGAGCTGGAAGAAGGCGTAGTCTGTCTATACGTTTGTTGTATGTATGCTCGTTGGGTGATGCAGCTTGTCCTACTTGTTTTAGACTCTCTGCATTAACATTGATACCACGTACTGGGCTGGAATAGAAGTTTGATCATGTTCCTCGAGGTTGCAGACAAGTTATCGTATAAACTGGCCGTAGTCCATCTATCCACGTCCTTGGCTATAGTCTGCCGCAAACCGGTGAATGACATCATAACCCTCTCCAGCGGATCTCGCAGGATCCTCAAGCATCAACGAAACATTTTTCGTTTATATCAGATCACACATCTTGACTGGTAGGAGCGATTGATATAACTTTCATCAAGATGGAGGACCCAGGTACAGTCTATTCCCCCTTTTATGTCTCACTGTACATCCGCCATCACCAATCCACCGCTCCACTCTGATACCAACATAACCCCTCAAATAAATATACATATAAATCCACTGACACAAACCGGATACAAAACGAAACCAGTGACCGAACTCCCCCCCATCATCACCCAGCTGACGCGCTCCACGCCCTCGCTGCAGCGCGCCACGATCGAGTGCTTCTTCACGCCCGACGCGTCCCTGACGCACCCCTTCTGCCGCACGGGCAGCTTCTCCCTTTTCCCGGGGTCGCGGTGGCTGATCGTCATGCTGTACCGCACGTACAAGATCCTGAGTCCGGACGTGGAGGTTGCTGTGCGGTCTGTAGGTTCGTTGCCTGCATATATATATATATATCTGGATATATCCTGATAATGGGAGGTATACGAGTGAAGCATTCGACAAACCGCACCTGACCCTCTACGCAACCATCTCGCAGACTTTCACTCTGACCCTTTTCGGCCTCGTTCCGATCTACGTCGCTCCACTCACGCTCACATCGGTACTCACGCTTACCACCACGAGGGACAACAACGGCAACGCCATAATCGACAACACCTCCCCCCTCTCCCCAAAACCAAGAGCCAGATCAAGAGGTAGTACCGTCCGGTACTACATCACTTCGCAAGAAGACCTCTATCAAACATCCGAACTCATCAAGTTCCTGCTCCCGTGGGGGATCGGGTCCCTGATGATGCTGGGATGGCACGTCTTCGCGACGGCGGTATGTGTGGTCGTCGCGCTGGTTCTGTGGCCCGTGTCCTGGGCGGAGGAGAGGGGGTATCTCCCGCTGAGGAACAGCAGGCTCTGGCCGGGGAGGGAGGTGAGGCCCGGGTCGGGGAGGAGGAACGTGGTGTATGATGTGGATGTGGATGCTGGGGTGACGTACATCGGGAGTACGCAGGCGCCGTATGGAGGAGGGAGAGGGAGAAAGGTTGAGGTGGAGTAGGTAGGGATCGAATACAGAGATTATCTTGTTTTTTTATAGGGAATGGAATAAAGAGATTGTCTTGTTTTTACGTGACTAAGTGACCACTAGCTAGTTTGGTACATGTGTATGCAGTTTTCTTTTATCCATTTTCTTTTTATGGAGATGAGAATAATGAATTTATTATAGCACTGCGAGATTCTTGCACGATCATACTTTTTCAGGCAGAAAGCAGATGAATGAACCGTGTATACTTGATTGCAAAAAAACCTTCCTCCTTCATACCGAAATTTGTCCATTATTGCAGAGATCCGGATCCTTCGGGCGTCTCTCGCTCAGCTGCTTCCGGAGGAGATCCTCATGCTGCGCGATCGTTGTCGGCAGAGCGCGCCCCTTGCCAAAGAACACAAACGGTATCCACTTCCACCGGAGCGGATTCACCAAGATCACAGACACATACCAGTAGAACAGCTCGCCGTAGGTGAAGAAGTCCAGGGCCCCCGTCGGCGCCAGCCCCTTCAAGAACCGCGTCAGGTCGATCCACGTCTTCATCCACGTCTCGTCTGGCCGCGTCAGCGGGTCGATCAGGAACATGAGCAGGAAGCGCGTGTAGATGCCGATGTGGTAGTTGCCCACCGTGCCAATGGCGTTGACGTACGTGCTGTTGGTCGCGCAGATGCTGGGATACTGCGGGGGAAACACCTGGAGGTACCAGTTCGGAGGGCCGTAGGGGGCGTCGAACACTCTCTCCGGCAGGAAGGACAGCGACGGCCGGTTGTACCCCGTCGCCATGATGATCACGTCGCCCAGGATGACCATCTCGTGGCCCGGACCGCCCTTGGGCACCCCCTGGGCGCGCTGGACGAACCGCACGCCGTTCTCCTCCAGCGAGAGGATGTCGCCGCGCATCCACTGCACCTTACCCTCCCGGATCAGGTCGAAAAGCTCCGAATTGGCTATGGGCGTGTCCACGTACAGGCCCTTGTGGCTGGGCGCGAGGGAATGCAGGTCGCGGTAGAAGAACTTGCGCAGCGCCCATTCGGGAACCCAGGTGAAGGCCGCCTTCTGCCCGAAGATGTTACTCGCGAGCAGAGTCTGGATGATGACGTTCCGTGGGATAATCCACTTGTCGGACCGCGACAAGACGTTGATCTGAGAAGCTCCGGCCCGGACTGCGGCCTCGACGGCCTCCGTGCCGCTAGCACCGCTGCCGATAACAAGGACTCGTTTGCCTTTGATTGCCTTCTCGTCGATCTTCGATGAGTGGAAGATGGGGCCCCTGAAGTTGTCTCGACCTGGCAGACTAGGCATCTTGGGATTGCCAGTGACCCCGACGGCGACCACGATGCCGTCGAACAGTCCATGCTGCACTTCGTCGTCGTTGATGATCCACTTACCATTCGGATTCTGCCGCACAGACTTGACAGGGCAGTCGAAGACGGTGCGCTCCTGCAGGCCGTAGCGCTCCCAGAGATCGACGATCTGCTGCTGGACCTGCTTCTGGATGGGATAGGGCGAGTCGTACTGCACGGACGGGTGGAAACGGTACATGATGCTGTGGATCTGAAGGCTAGACATCGTGTTTACCCTCTACATCGGTATTAGCAAGCACTTCCACGTACATCTGAGGTCAAGCTCTGACGCATCATGTTTCCTATATAGAACGTACACTCCATACCCCACCGAGCCCCTCTTCCTTGGATCTCGCCTCAAAGATCTTGACATCAAACCCATGGCCAACGCAGTGCGCTGCGGAAGACACACCCGTCAAGCCCGCACCGATAACGGCAATCCGCGGACGGCTGAGTTCGGCTCCGCGTTTGGACGGAGGCGGAGGAGTGGGCGAGAATATCCAGTCAAGGATCTTCTGGAATCCGATGTAGAGGCCCATGAGGGGGTTCCTCAAGAAGAACACCAGATTGGATTCGGCCATTGCAGGGTACAAGGAAGGCAGAATCTCCTGGAAGGGTTCTCTTGCGAAGCGATATTACAAGAGAATGGTGCGGATAGTCAAGATTAACAGAGTGGCCTGTCGAACTGAGACAAGGCCCTTTTGATATGAGGCTCTACAGAGACAGAGATTGACTTCGAATTCCAAACAGTACGGCTTGAGACCGAGGCCGGAGACACCCTGCTTTGTTCATAACTGGTATGTCGTCTCAGCTGTCCCTGCTGTTGTGCGTCTCCAGACATGAGGAAAGCATGACGTGACGCTTGACGGACGTCGTCGTCTGCTCAGTTCGTATGGTGTTTACTTGATTAGTAATCAATCGATGAGATTGTGGTCGTGTCCCCTTCCTCGACTGAGAATAGCAGGGTTCCATGGAGGAACGACTTGCCCTGTCCTGCTGAAAAGTCAACCTGCAGAGAATCAATGATAAATGCAATGAACCGAAATGCCTCCGCTTCATTGGGGGAGCACCCACTTAGTACCCCGTACAAGCACCCATCTATTTACATTTGTCCCCATTTCATAACAATCCATTCATTCCTATATGAGAGAACTCAAAACCAAAACGGGACTCAACACGGGGTAATAAACTAACTCTACAGGGATATATTGCTAAAAGCACGTGGCACGCAACGCATCAGATCCTGAGGGCCGGCATGTTGGTGACGGGTCATATCCACTTTCACAGAACTTGAAAAACCGAGCGCAGCTAGCAAAAAAACGGACAGTTAGATATGCAAGAATGCGGTAATTCCGGACTCGGGCCATGGTTTAGGTGCCAAATGCGAGGGAAGATCATTCGTGTAATCAGGGGTATGGGGATAAACGCTAGGACCTTGGGCACAGTTTTGCACCTTCTACTCTGTTTACTTGCACAGAGACCTGGCGCATTAGTCCACTTTGATGGAACTGTAAATGCGTTGGACAAAAGCCCAGCTCGCGAAGAAGCCGATGGAGCCTAGAAAGGAACACGGAAGGTGAGCTGCGGTCCACAACTGAAACGGCCGTGTATAACATACCGGTAAGAACAAAGACCAGGAATGCAATCAACGCGGAGTATCCAACGTAAAGAACTGCGCCGGTGAGTCCTCCAAAGCTCACCCTCGTCGCCCAGAAGATCAGCGCATTGAGGAAAACGTAGAAGCCAGTCATTCCAGCGCCGGCAAACGCCCGCCAATGCCACCTGTAGTTCTCTGCGCAGAGGAGGAAGTACACGAGCAAGATAGTCGTAGCAGCAGAAGTGATAATCATCAACCCATAGCAGAGGAACAAAAAGCCGAACATGTAGTAGATCTTGTTGGTCCACAGGGAGTTCATGATAAAGTACAGCTCAACAAAAATAGCACCGAACGGAAGGATGCCGGTAAGCAAAAGAGAAGGAATGGTACGGAGGGTTCCCGTCATAGGGGGTATCTGACGTGGAATCTGGTTCGTCCTGGTGGCACCTTCGATGCTCTATAGAATCAATTAGGCGCACTGTATCGGTTGATAATAAACAGGCAAGGGCAAAACTTACTCTCTGCTTGAACCCAATCCAGCTGCCAGCTACGCTCAGGGGCACGCTAATGACGAACCAGATGAGGACCATTACAAGCATCGTCGTGAACGGTACTGCACCGCTCGAGCCCTTCGCCCAGACGAACAAGTTAAGCAAGAAGAATACGCAGAACACGATTCCTGGGATCAACAACGGCGTCAAGACGATATTTCGCTTCCACGCCTCGCCACCAAAGGACTTGTAGGTGCGAGCGGATACGTAGCCCCCGATAAAGCCGAAGAGGGTATAGAGCAGGAGGATAGCTGTTCCCAAAAATCCACGATTCGCGGGAGACAGAAGACCGAGAAGAGCAAACGCTATACGTCCGTTAGTAGGCCGTCGGGAAACCCTTCCGGCGCAGAAAAGCTGAACATACCAACTGTTACACCGGTCATCACAAAGAGTTGAGCGCCGTTGCCCGCGAGTACACTGAGAAGCAGCGGATATTTCGGACATCTGAACACATCCCCATGGACCAGCTTCCAGCCCGAGTCCTCCTGGATGCCATCCTCCACGGCCGCCGTCCCATCGAGATCATCCAGATTGATCGCATCCAGCCGGTTGTATCGCGCAATGTCCTTCTTCAACGCCCGCAGGAGGATCATGCTCACCATGCCAACCAGGAAGACGACAAAGACGGCGGAGTTGATGAGAGAGAACCAGTGGATCTTGGGGTCGTAGACGTGCAGGTATTTGTCCCACCGGGTCGCCCACACCGTTGGCGACTCCCGCCAGTACACACTGTATGTCCAGGTCACCGGAGTCTCGTCCTCCTCGTTCAGAATCAGAGGCGGGCCGCCTCCGCCGCAGTCGACCTTTCCATCATCCAGGATCTTCGAGTCGCGTCGCGAGCTCGGTTGCACAATCACCCCGACCACCCGATACTTGTTCTTACTCGCCAAACCGACACGGTGATATTCGACCAGGATGTCAAAGTGGTTGTTCAGCAGCGGTCGTCCATTGTTCTCATCCACTGTTCCCAGAGCAAACCCAGGGCTGTAGAACTCGGCGTTGGTCATGGCATCCACATTGACCTGGGCAGCTGGTAGGCCATCGACCAGCCAGTTGATGTTGTACCCCTGCTCGATCCTCTCGTTGGTGAACTTGGCGCTGCGCGCGTCGAACTTGACCTCCTCGCAGACTGCCTTGCACGTCTCGTTCTTGGCCATGTGCAGCTCGAATGGCGACGTGCGGATGCGGTCACCAAAGATGATGCTCCCCAACGACTCCCGGACATCCTTCGGTCCATCCTTTGGTCGACAGAAGTGGAACGCAGGGTAGTAGTAATCGTAGGAGAGGACGGAATGCAGCTGGTCGTCCTGCCGGGCGAGGCCAGGCGTCAGGTGGTTGACAAACAGCGGCACGGCCTGCCCCTCATCGTAGGACGTGGGAGCCACACCGGGGAGATAGAACGCTGAGGTCAACGACGCGGAGGACGCGAGCAGAGAGGCGAGGAGAGCTAATCGACCCGTCGACCACATCGTGGGCGCCTCCAGAGCACAGCTTCAGATTAGCAAGCGTCTAGACCCAACAATGACAGGGCAATTGACAGGCGGGCTCGGGGAACGGACATACAGTGCACAGGGCCACCATGCAGGAGAAGAAGACGAAGCGCTCATGCAGAGCTGCGACGAGCACACGAAGGCCCCGGTGGAGAGAGGTGAAGCCTGTACAACTCCAGCGTTGACATGCCCATGGATGCCGCTACGTGGTCTTGGCCAGGACAAGTCTCCTCACCGCCCTGCCCACCGCCTTTATAAAAAGTCGGGCTAAACTCCCTTCGTCTGAACCGCTCGAGGAAGCTGGACGTTCTTTGTACACAGAGCTACGTCTGAAAGAGACAAGCATTTCTCTATTTCTCTTTTGTGTTGGTTTCATTGCATCAGAAAACGACCTTCCTATTGATCGAATGACTCCCAATTCACCGGGACAGAAGGTAGGGCAACTCAAGCAACCGCGGACGAGTGAAAATTTGGGAATGCGAGTTAGAATTATTTGGAGGTAGCTAGGCTGTTAATATGTACTGGGCTGCAAGCTCAAATGGTAGTTAATGGGGCCTGTGGTTCTGTCATGCGACCCGCAACTTTGAAACAGGGTTGTGGAGCTGTCTTTATATTTCCCTACCATCGGCACATAAGGACCATACCAGTCCAGTGTTAAGATGCAGCCACCGTACCTGCTTTGTTCCGTTCCTTGAATACCAGCCGTAAGGGTTGCAGCTGGAAGGTGAAGGCGTCCTTAGCACCTTTGTCGAACGCCACACCATCCTCGTCAGGCGCAAATGAGATATCGAAATTGAGAGCGATGCGGGACAATGTGCTCCGTAATGTAATAAGAGCCAGTTGCTTTCCAGCGCACGCGTAGGGGCCTGGAAGTAAGGGATGTTAGAAAGCTGATGTGACGAGAAATAGGCCCGTTTCTAGAACTGAGGGGAAAAAAAGGGAGTGCAGTGCTCACCAATCTGGAAAGGAAAGAAAGCCCGTTCATCCTTTATCAAACGTCCTTTCTCGACCAACCAGCGCTCGGGGAGGAATTCCAAGGCCCGAACAAAGTATCGTTCGTCTCGATGGATCACCCATTGTGGGATCACCACAATTGTGTCTCCAGGGATCCACACTTCATCGATTTGGAGTCCCTGAGGAGGTGTGACCCGCGACAATCCGCTTGGCACAACAGGTTTGAGGCGGAGGGTTCCATTGATGATGGCATCTAGGTATGGGAAATTTTGACCTTCTCATAACTCCAGGACGCATCGCCTTCGGGAATATATTGTCCATGTGCTTCTGCAGACGTCGGTAGACCGACGGATTGGATGCCAAGACAAACATGGCGTGGGCAAGTGTTGTTCCTGTGGTATCACTTGCAACCTGTCAGCTTCTTGACTGGTCTGGATTGATTACACTCAGCCAAGTTTTGAGCATATTGCTCACCTTCCCGCGATGATGATGAGGCGAGCATCTTCCCTGAGGGCGAATTCTCCAGGAGGTGCGGACTGATCATTCTCGTCAATTGCCTTTAGGCTCCAGGAGAAAATGTCATCCGGGACCTCCTTATTGGATTGCCATACCTGGTATCTCTCTTTTAAATCCGAACCTCCCAGGAGCCTACCAAGCAAATAGACTTACTTTCTTTTTCTCCTCTACCTGCTTTGGAACATAATCGAAGAATGCTCCGTAGCTGCCAATGAGACTTGGAAATGACGCCAACATCGACAGCAGCCAAGGAACGCGAGATAAGAGACCAACAATCGCCATTTGGCCATGTAGATCTTTAAGGGTATCGTGTTCAGATACGCTTTCGAGCTGATGGAAATCTTTATCAAAGCCTACCTTCCCCATCACATCGTATGTAAGGTACGTAAGCCCAATCAGTAATATTAACGGGACAGCTCTGCTGTGCCTTCATCTGCCTGAGAAAAACATCGACTCTGGATTTGATTCTGGGTTCGTATCTCCCAAGCGCTACACCGTCATTCCAGCGTCAGTATGGACTAAAGATCACGCGCGAAAGGTAGCACATGAAGTGCTATCACAATGTGTAGGCGTCCAAGACCAGACCTTTGATGCCGAACCCTCGATCCCACGCTCTCCGTCTGCGACGATGGTCATCGGGGTCCCGGCTCGAGAGAACGGATATTTTAGCCACATCGCCGGAAACCTGACTGTAAAACGGAGATTTGCGGCACTCCGAGTGAGGTCCGTTGACAAGGACAGCTGCCGAGGGCCGATTGATGGATATCTCTCGGGGTCCTTGAAGAGGAGTTGTAAATAGAGTTCACATGAGCTGCCTGATTGATAAGGATCCCTACCGGTGAGAACGAAATCCCCATTCTTCCGATGCATGTCTTCCACCTCAAGGTAGTACTGGCGCGATTCGAAAGCCAACCACACGTTATAGAAGCGGCTCAGTTTCGCGCCCCACGGCCCTGGGAAGCGCCGCAGGCGATGAAAGAACAAACGATAGACAGTGATGCTAACAGTGAGACCAGCGTTGAAACAAGATCCAGCGAGAGAGGACAGTTTGATGGCCTGCAGCAGGGGCAGGTTGTGCACATTCAGGTATACACCTGTCAGCGCGGCCCAAAGGACAATGTAGACTCCCAGCAGACGCCATATCCTGTAATCTATCTCAATCGTTCGGATAGAAAGATGAAAACAGATCCCCAGAACAGAGTACATGATCGCTACGTTCTTGGGATCTGTAGGACTGAGTAATCCACCAGATGGTTCCATTCCTTCTGTATGATCTCAAAGGATTCTAACAAAAGTCCCGAGTGATTTAAGTGCGGAGGATACTCCAGCAGAGCTGGAAGGGTCCTCCCATGAATTCAAAAAGACTAGATAATGGGTGAGCCGTCACTATAGGTGCACTGGAAGCAGATCAAGCAAATAACCATCCCCAAAGAGCGATGATCCAATTCCCTCCAGCCACTTGGAACGTGTGCTTACCAATGTACTTATTGCGCAGAACAGCAGCATAAGTAGTAGTCAGATTATGTATTGCCGGCAATAGGCCGGAGATCCATACCAACAACTGTGGGATTCGCTTTTCTAGCCGGCATGTATGAGTGCAGTATGTAAGCTGGGCTTACCATACCTGCGTAGACACCTTGACAAGGACAGCGGCCAATGTCCGGTGTACTCCGTAGCAGCCACTGGAATCGTTACGATTCGGCTGCTTGTCATGAAAAATCAGGTGTTCACTTGCAGTACAGAACCGCAGTCCCCGACGGCCTAGACGGCACTGCACCGTTTTCTACTGGCTTTTGATTTACCTGACCCGGTAGACACACCGTTGGCCTCAGCGCTGGCGCACGCCAACATGAACTTCCCCGCCGCCGCTGCATGAACCATAAGCGAACGGCGTTGGTCCATATGAAGACCTTGAAGGGTGCATAAGATATCTCTTTTGGGTCCTTGACAACTCCTCCCTTTTATTCAAGCGCGCAAATCATTGAAGTGTTGCTTGGATGCTCAAAGTCTGAAGGTCTCCAGGAACTGGAGGGTCCATATAGGGAGAAAACCCGCTTCTCCGCTGTACTCTGTATGATCATGAATTCTCTTCAACGCCATCTCCCCGGTAGTGTCTGCTAGTCACCACAACCTCTTCAGCACGGTAGATACCACTCGTTCGTAGCTATGTTATAACAATAAAAAGTTAGCATAATAGGAGCGGCCATGGAGTCTGCCAGAAGAAAGCAACATGTGACTGTACTTACACTTTATCAAGTTCAGGAAATCGAGTTCATCTATCAGGGACTCTTGATTTGGTTGGTTCAGAAGGTTGTCTATAACTTTGCATGCAAGAACATGCCTATTGTAAAGTAGTCAGAGAACTAGATAAAAGTGCCACAATGAAGCGCAATGAATCAGAGAAGTGTAATAACATACCTCTAGCACTATTTGTAACACTGGAGACAATCTTACTCTCAAGTTCTTCTTCTATTCTGAATTTGTCTCATAGTTTATGAGCCTCATTGGCAATATACTGTGCAATATTGTATTGATTGTCCAGGTTATCCACTAGATCCAGCAAGATGCTTGCTGCTGACAACAGCTTGTTTTGAAGAGCTTCAATTTGTTGACTGACATATAAGAGATGGATCTGACCGCTTTTACTTGTTACCTGCATAGGCAGGTAAATAGCAGCTCAGGCTGCCCACCAGAAATCAAGAATCCCGAGCGGACGATAAAACCGCAACAGGGATAGCCCAAATTGGTGTTGCTGCTGGACATGACTAGCAAGCTCGCCGGCGGCTATACCCTGGAAAAATGACAGGCATTATGAGACCTGCCACATCAACCGCCGATAACAATCTCTTACAAATCAGGTACTTACAGGATTTTGAAAAGCAGGGTTGCGCTGATGGTACCTATACATATCACGCTGTTGGCGCCTCTTAGGAGAAGGCCTGTTAGCTTAGTACAGGTACTTCCTATCAAGCACACATCCACATTGAAATCCTTTCAACAACTGCTGTTATCAACTATCTCCCAGGACATTCTGAAGTGCTGAATTCAACAAGCATATTTTAGAACAGTTCGCTCGCGACTGCAGGTGGCCATTTCCGAAGTCGCCTCTTTATGCTTTTGATCATTCCTAGATTTGAGGATACTTGAAGTCAATGGCTGGATCCACTGAACAAGACAACCCAAATGCTGAAGCATCAATTGACCAAGACAATGCAAACGTCGAGTCACCCACTGGTCAAGTCAGCCAAAACACCAAACAAGCCACTGGCCTAACCCATACAGATATTGAAATTGATCACGAGGCTACTGAGAATGATTCTACTTATGGAAAGGAGCTTTCAACCTACACTGCTTCTCTCACCTCATCGGTCCTTAATTACAGGCATGAAAATGGCAGGACATTTCACAGATACCGCAATGGCACTTACTCTTGCCAAATGATGAAGATGAAAAGGATTGTCTGGATATGGTGCATGAAATGATAATGGTGATGCTGGATCATAAACTGTTCAGGGCACCTATCAAGTCACCACAACATGCTATTGATCTTGGTACAGGGACTGGAATTTGGGCCATGCAGTTGTATGTTGCAACATCTCCCATATCCCCATGCTGGTGTCATGATCCACTCTGTTCTAACATAGTTATCTACTTAGTGCTGATCAATTCCCTGCAGCTGAGGTTTTTGGTATTGATCTGAGTCCTATTCAGCCGACTCTTGTCCCACCAAATTGTAAATTCCTCATAGATGACATGGAGGATGATTGGGTGCATGACCAACTGTACAATTATCCATGGCCGTTACCTGGCTGCCAGTATCAAGGACCATCCCAGGCTGCTGAAACAATGTTACAAGCATGCTGCCCCTGGAGGATGGGTTGAAATGCAGGACTGGGATCCAACATTGTATTCAGAAGATGGGTCCACAAAAGGCACATCAATTGAACAATACTATGATTATGCTATTTTAGCTTTTAAAAATGCAGGAATTATGATAGACCCAGGACCACATTTGGAACAGTGGTTTCGTGAGGCAGGCTTTGTGGACATCCAGTTGAAAAGTACCGACTGCCTTTGGGGACCTGGCCAAAGGATCCATATTATGTATGTATATACTCTCCCAGAGTGCTGCAAGTGTTGTTTACATCCCTGACCCATAAACCAGAAAAAGCTTGGGACTTGGAATTTGCTGCAAGCTGAGAGTGGCTTTGAGGCAACAGCAATGGCAGTGTTGACAAGATATGAAAACTGGAAGCCAGAAGAAGTGACCGTTCTTGCGGCGAAGGTCCTGAATGATGCGAGGAATCGTAATATTCATGCAATGTTTCATTTTATGTTGTCTATGGTAGAAAGCCAGAATGATCTTCTGCAGCGCTTGTTGTACTGGGTTTTGAGTCAATGGATTTTGTTCATAGCTAGGCCATAGGCCTGTGGAGTCATTTGTTTCAACTTTGGGATTCTTGCAATACCCTTTCATCTATCTGTCAAAGGTGATGCCGCTCGCTCGCTTCTCAACTACGTTATTTGCAAGGGATTTTGTCAGACTGGCTGAATACCATATAACCCGGATGTTGTGTTACAAAAACTTTGCAAGTATAGCCCTGAATCAGTCTCTTCGGCCCCGGTCTCATATGCCTCCACGTCCCAGCATTATATAATCTCACTTCTAATATTGTGAGATTTTCTGCAACACACAGGATAAACAGGGCCAGGGAGAGATAATCGAAGATATTCAGGTATTTGTAAGAGAGCCTGCAGCTTGCTATCAACAAGAAGTGCACAGGACTAGTACACGGGGGCTACTTAGCTCTCCATGCTGGTGTTAGGAGAAAGGATTATACAGAGTACTCCTGTGTACAGTACATGATATTGGCTGACACAGTCAAAGACGCTAATATGCCGTTTCTCCTCATGCCCCAGTACTGTGTATTGTCGATGAATCTGTGTTGTTTTAGTGAATCAACGTACACTGGAGCTATGGATTAACGTCATTATTTATACTCGCTATATTATCCTCCAGTGAAGTAAATTGAAATTTCTAGATGCACTTAACCCATAAATCATCGGTTGTTTTCTTTTAGCTACATGTACTGTACAGGTAACAAGTGTATAAGCATGCCATGCCTCTGTTGGAAGATTAAGGGTTCGTCGTCGGTAGCGAGTCGGGAGTTAGACCCTGCATATGCCTCTACTGCCTTTGGCAGTTCTTTGTCTGCATTGCAACAGCTTCCACCCCGAACGCTGCAGCCTAGATTCAAACCCCTCGCTTGTTGACGCGGACAACGCTGAGCTTTGGAACACTACGCCATGCAAGCCAGGGGAGCCATATGTGTTTACACGGCGCAACTTGACCCCGCTGCGAGGTGACTGCGAGGCTACAGAGTTCACAAAGGAGACCAGCATTGTAGTCGTTCCCGCCAGTCTTTCTTCACCGGCATCACATTGCAAAGAGATGCTGTTAGACGCCAAAATACCAGTTCTCGCTTCAGTCAGCGGTCATGGCCTCTTTTTGTAGTTGTGCGGTATTTTGGTTTGACAGATGCTTTTCATGATGGTACAGCCAGAACAGCTAGCTGATACTCAGTCTCCCACTACAGTGACAGCAGGAGAGATGGTTGTTGAACGTTGACAAGCAAGAAGTATGTCTGTCACATTTATGAAGGTCAGTATAAAATGCAGCAGCGGATGAAGCTGGAGGCTCTCTCTAACTGAAATCTTAATAATCTTTATATGCAGATCCTCAGCTCAGATATCTTAGATATCAATCGAGGTGAATATCATGCAATATACCAATTATGATCAGGGCTATATATTTATTCATCCTGGGAATGATAGCCTGTTAACACTATATACGACAGAGCTACACAGAACATGCAGATCAGACAGTAAAGCATCAAAGTGAAGAGTTCTGAGTTGCTAAGAGAGATCTACCTCTCTCTATCTCTCTAGCTAGCTATCTATAAAAAAGTTGTGTTCTAGAAGCTTGCACTGTATAATATATATCCAGTTGGATATATAACATAGTACTGAATTCCACAATTCAATACACATTATGCAATTATCACCATTGCACTGAGCAAGCAGTACAGTACACACACCCCCAAACACACACACTCCCTCTCTCCCTCTTATATATATATATGCGCTGTACTTAGTAAGGTAATCACACCAAGACTTGTCTGCTGCTTGATTGATCCATGTCCAGGTCAGGAGTGCAGCTGAATACAATTCATACAGATCAATCGTACCTCATTGAAAACACCGCGTGTAGAAATAACAGATGACAGATGATATGATAAATCTTGCGACTTGTATATATGAATGACTTGGAAGCAGCAAGTGAACAGACAAGAAAGAGCGGAATCAACGCCACAGGGAAGTAAGCATGCAGCACTCTTTGCACGGCCAGTCGATCCAATCCAATCTGGATGCAGGCATACCACTGTATGACATTCACTGTAATGACACATGAGATTGATATGCAGGCCTGCAATTTCAGTATGAACCTGAGAAGAGATGCGGCAATCAATCAGATTATGTAAATTGGCAGACTCTATAACCGACTGTCCTCTTTCCAAAGGCCACAACTGGCCACAATTTTTCGGAATCCTCATCAGAAAAGGGACACACTTTTGTCTTGGAATCAATCAACAAGTGTCAGAGTGGGCCAGCCTGGCTGGCAGCCTTGCCTACATATATAGCCCTCCCGCGCGTCAGCCTGCCTTTCCTGCTTCCCACAACATTTCCAATGTCATCATCTCCACCACACTGAGAGTTTGACTGCCCTGCTGTCTCTGGCTGCTGGCCGGCCACCGATGACTCCTGAAGGCTAGCTCATCATGCCTAGGGCCATGCGCGTCATGACCTCCTAACCCAACACTAACCTAACCTGCTAGCTAGCCCAGGCAACTCATTGAGTCAAGATGCCTGCCTGCGAAAAAAAAAGCGGTCAATCACGACAAAATCAATCCTTGTTCAAGGAACAACGAGGAATCCCCCCTCTCCACCTCTCCATCCCTCCTGAGCTGACCAGTGCCGAAGGGCGCTGCAGGCAGGATATGCTACATGTACAGTACATGTACTACTCCGTACTTTCTATACCATACCACACTACCCGTGCCCCCAGCACCGCGCGCGGGTGCGACTCCGTTTCGTCGCGGCGGAAGCTTTTCACAGGATTCAAGACGAAACCGAAACCAAGCTTGAAAGGAAGACCCTGGGGGATATCCATCGGCATCCGGGGTAGGTGGGGGCAGCGGAGAAGCCCCGATATCGATTCGATCTCGAGCTCGATGTCCAGGCACCGCAGGCACTACCTAATAATCATAATATGTACTACGTACTATGTACTGTACTGCGGACAGACGGACGCGCGCCATCGATCCCATCGCAACCGCGCTGGGTCGAGTCCGCGAGCGTTGTGCTGTGCTGTGCTGTGCTGTGCACAAGACTGTAGCTTGTAGCTACTGTAGATAGATAGATAGATATCGATCTGGACATGTTTTTTCTGGAGGAACTGCATCAAGCGGGTAGTTAGGAGCTAGAAGGGTGGGTCGAGAGAGCCCCGAGGACCCTCGACTATCAGGGAGGGGTCATCAGGAGGGGGAGGATAAGGACGCAGGAGAACAGCGGGGAGTTGGGCCTTCACGGTTCGCTCGCTGGACGCAGATCCGGGCAGCTCCCTGCTGCGATAGGCGCGCTGCCCATCTGCCCATGATACAAGACGAGCCGAGAGGAAGACGACCTCGAGTCGGGGGTCTCCCAACGATCCGGCATGCGCACGTTCTCTTCTCCCTACGCGGTACGAAGACACAGCACTACACGGAGAGGACTCGCGAGAATGGCAACAGAGAAGCAATCAGATGGCATACGACGAGATATACAGCCTCCCACGCCCGTGCCCACTGTACAGTACAGCCGAAAGGAGAGCCAGCGCAGATGCAGAGGTAGCCAACAGACAAGACGCGCACACACACAGAGACCAGATACAAAACACGCAGACAAGATGCACACACACACACGCCACACAAAAGACAGACAGCAAAGCAGGCTCATCCAACGCCAGGGTCATCAATCAAATCAGGGCCGTGTGCCTTTTATACACGAACATGCAGATATAAACAGGCAAAAAAAAGGGGAATCACACTCGACAGTCCCAACGCGTGGATAGATACAAAGTGGATAAGATCAGACAAGCCCGTCGTACAGTGACAGCGCGCTGACGATGGTCTCGTCGCGCTTGCTGCCCTCCTTGAACTCCTCGAGGTCCAGGCTGCCGTTCTCGTCCTTGTCCATCATGCGGAAGATCTTGCGCACGCGCTTCTCGGGCGTGTCCTCATCCTCGGGCAGCTTGACCATGGAGCCGACCTGTAAATCCCTGCGTTAGCCATCCCATCCTCTTCTATTTCCATACGGTGTATGAGAAGAGAGGGAGGGGGGGGGGGGGGGGGGCTACCATCTTGTAGATGGCCTCCACGATGGCCAGCATCTCGTCGTAGGTGATCTTGCCGTCGCCGTCGATGTCGTAGAGCTGGAAGGCCCAGTCCAGCTTGTCCTCCATCTTGCCCCGCGACGTGACGGACAGCGCGCAGATGAACTCCTTAAAGTCGATGACGCCGCTGTGGTCGGCGTCGAAGACGCGGAAGACGTAGTTGGCAAAGGACGTGGGGTCGCCAAAGGGGAAGAACTGGCGGTAGATCTTCTGGAACTCCTCCTTGGTGAGCGAGCCCGACGGGCAGTCCTTCAGGAAGCCTGCACGGGTCAGCCTGCTGTCCCTCTTTCCAAGAGTATATATAATCCCGGGGG
>Ga0008109_10000561_pt1 | contig 20284 bp, 10 predicted proteins | sample HigsolmetaGSP18D_FD_59306 | JGI IMG/M metagenome (GOLD analysis project Ga0008109, IMG submission 59306) | High solid enriched microbial communities from the Joint BioEnergy Institute, USA - SP1-8-D | ecosystem: Engineered > Bioreactor > SSF (Solid state fermentation) > Aerobic > Biomass ...
GGGGGGGGGGGGGGGGGGGCGCATCGATCCTTGCATACTTTTTGCTCTCAATTGAAGCCGAGGACTGGTGGAGAGTGACATGGAGAATTAGAAATTAGGTATTTCTAGATGAGCTCTTCAACTCTCCTCTCATTTTTCTCCCACTCGGTCGTCTGCAAAACGGTGTTGCTGGACTTCAACTTCTTCTTCATGACCAACCACACAACAATACCAGTAGCATCATTCTCATTCTCCTCCAATGTTCCTCCTTGGCCCTCTTCTTGCCTCAGGATTCGTTTCTGACTCTCCCTGTCCTCCTGGTCGCTGCTGAGCTCCTGACTGGCGGCGTACTCTTTGCTATATATAATAAGTATGCCATAATAGTAATGTCTCAGAAATAATATACTCCGTCCAGCGACGGAGCAAAGCCAACAACGGAACGAAAACGAACGACAAGGCGAAGGCGGAGCGGTCATTCCATCCTGTCATCATCCTTGCATCGGAGGGCTCTGTAGATGATGGTTAATTTGATGGCTGAGAAGCATGCTGCATGTAACATAGCCACAACTATTAATATTACCGGTCGGAGTTGAAAGCGTTTTTTATTATTATTTTGCGATGATTGTCACATGGCTAAAGTCCCTCGTGATATCAATCCATTATTTCCAAAGCAGGTCGCAACATGCGCTCAGTTCTCTCTCGAGTTATCATATCTATTCTGTTGAAGTGGCATCGAATGCTACGTTTCGGGCTTAGCTTAAAGACGGCCCCAGATTCTCCTGCAAACTCGCATGCCGAGCATTCAGTAATAGAGTGATATTAGGTCACAAAGCCAAACGGGAAATGTTTAAATGTCGTAAATTGGTCAAAATGTCTAAATGTCATTCTCGTAATCTCGTCAATCATCCAAAACGTCATAGGTCAAATAACCAGTCGATCCAACCAAGAGAGCAAGTGGCAAAAAAGGGGGTGGAAACTCGTCAAATCCTGACAGGATTAACTATGCACAGATAATCGGTAAAAGAACAACCAAATACAACGTCCTCCGCGGCCCTCTCAGAAGAAATGGAATGCCTGTGATGAGCCGACAGAGAGCCGAGACGATGCCAGTGGTGCATGCCCATCTATCGCTTAGCCTTCCTGACCGTTGCTGTGTGCAGCGTATCAAGTGAAAGAACATACAATCATGGAAGGACACTTCAGAGAGATGGGTTTGGTATCTGCAACCGCTGCGGCCATTGAAAAGCCTGATCATCTCTGGACAACCAACCTGTTTCCACTGGCCGTCTATGCTTCTGGTGCCAGCAAATGGAGCAGAGTTTCGTTGGCAGAGGGCAGAACCAGATCATGACAATGCTGGAATTAATCAAATGAAGAGAAAAAGGATGAAATGAAGCTTCACCACTTGCATTCCATGCCACGCGAGGACCTGTTTTCGTGGACCACGTCAACCATATTCCGTGAAACGACGCCCTGCCTGCCTGTATGTATGTATAAATCAAAATATGAAACAAGAAGGGAACCACGCGAAGAAGCCCGGATCAAATCGTGTGTGCACCCTGAAACGCCGCGCAAGCTTGGAGGAACCACGAAACCATGACTGATCCCAACAACCACAACGGAAGATATGGTGTGGTCGAAGCGAGTGGCTATCGTAATCTTGCCCTCTAGACATGTGGTATCATTGAAAAGAAATGCACTTTTCCATGGCAAATTGTTGCGTTTTCAGCGTTAGTTGCTTCAAGACTAGTGCCGCAATGATCGAGGAAAAAAAAAAAAAAAAATTCGTGATCTGTCGATTTCCACTGTGGTGGGTGATTAGCCAGGAAAGAACCGACGTAGAGTGAATCTGAAAAACTTACCAAAGGATCTAAGCAGGTTGAGGAGTCTAGGAGTATAAGGGAAAAGGGGGAGAGAGGTAATGAATGGTAACTAGGCATTAGTTCGTCGTCTTCTCCCTCGAGTGCTTCCTTCCGGCCGCCGAGCAAGAACTCGTCTGAGCTCTGGATCATCTTTACTTTTGTCGACGTGATGAACCCTGACATGCCTGCAACGAGTAAGTACACGGAAGATGTCCTTCCTGGGGAAAGAGATGTCTGAGTTTACCTTTGCAGGTTATCAGGCCGTGGGTACCGATGCTGCTGCTCCGTACAGAAGGGGCAAACATATCCAGGAGAGTCGTGCACGAGACCATGTCGGATCATCTCATTCTTACGCTTGAAGCCCTTTCCACCAACACCTCTCGGGCAGCCCGGGACAGGACAATAGTGTGGACGCTCCTGTGAGTGTACGTTTGCATGGGAGCTGCGCACCAGAATTAGTAACGCCCCCTGCATTGCAATTTTGCAGAAAAGAAAAGGGGAAAGGCAAAAGAAAATGAACCGGCTAGTGGACTTACTTTAGAAGGTATTGAGTCTGAAAAGAAGCGGTGCACCCGGGGTGAGGACACTTGTAGGCGCCTACGGGAGCAGGAGCATTTGACTGTCCGGGCGCAACTGTAAAAGTTGGACGCTCAGGATCACCGCCAACTTTTTGCTCTGTAGGTGTGGGATAGCTCGTGGCTGGACTCTCGGACGTTTGCGCGCCGTGTGCTGAGTTGTCATAGGGAGAAGTCATATAAGGTATATCTGGTTTCAGTGGTCTCCAGTTGTAAGGTTGAGACCCAGGTGGCGAAAGGCCCGACATGTCTTTCGAGCTTGCAGGCGAAACATGAGAGTAAGGGCTCGGCATCTGCGGAGGAAAGTGTGCGGGAAGCTGACGATCTGGCCCCAAGACATTCCGCGGTAGAGGGGGAGAGGAGCCAGGAAGCGGTGGAAATGGATGGGGCGAGACCCCATTGACCCTGCCAGTATGGTCTTTCGGGGGTGCTTCGGAGAGTTGTGCGCCCAAGGCAGATTGAAGCGATGGCAGATTTTGGGTATTCTCTGGCGAGTTTGCAGAGGCTGAGTGAGGCGGCGATTGGAGGGCCGGAAGCACATCGTGGGAGGAACCCTCCGACGCCGTTATGGCAAATTTCCTGAGAGGAGATGTCGACAGCAGATCATCTGCTGCTCTATTCTCAGAGGTACGCCCGAGATTATGCGGCTGCTCAGGCCTTGGTGATATCGGCTCCCTTTTTATATAATTATCGACGGCCGGGGGTGGCCGGACATCCTGCTCCTTGCGACCTTGCTCCAGTGCCTGTGCGTTATCAACTCCCACAGAAGGATCCCCACAATAGCCTTGTTGTTGCGGTTCATCGGAGTTTAATAACGACAAGGCTTTCGCAGCCGTCTGCCCTAGGCCTGCTTGCGAAGTGGCCTGAGTAACCCCTGCGTCCTCGGTCTTCTTTTGCTTCAACTTGATAGGCGGTTCACGCTCATCCTCGGACTGCGATTCTGAGACCAGCGGTCTCTCCCTCGCGGCATTTGCAATATCGGGCCGATTAGGATCTAGATAGCCGAGGAGAACGGCGTCACCCTGGCTGGGCTTGGGCTGCCGGCGCTTGCGAGGGTTTTCCTGGTCGGAGGAACTGTCACCTCCCCCGGAGGGGGAGGGAGAGTGCTTCTTCACAAAGGGCGGGAGCGGATCTTCAGTCCCGTACTTGACAATCTGGGGCTCTGGGGGAGGAGAGCGATTGCAGGCGTCGTCCGAGTCGTATACGTCGTCCGTCATGAATGCGGCACTTTTATACCCATCAGGTGCGGCTGCCTATTTCGTTTATCCTTCTCCCCTCTCCTTGCTCGTTTTCTCCCTCAGAAGTCGTGCTTTCAAAATTTCACAGCGTAGTTGTTTAGCAAGCTAAGAGATGGTGATCGAATTGTCAATGCCTTCCGATTGAATGACTAAGAGCGACTATCCTATATATATATGAAGGTCAGCGCTTACCTCGCTCTGGTAACAAGCTAGAGCCAAGAAGCGGCGGCATCCAAAGTGAGAAAAATCTAGCAAGAAGCCAGCATATAGTTGGAATGGAATGGTAAACCCGTAAAGCTCCATTTCAACAGACATAGCAAAGCGTTTGACGTGAACAACAGAAACCAAAAAAAAAAAAAAAAACATAGATGCGAGAGCACACAAAGAGGTGGTGAAAGGATTCGAGATGACAAAAGGATTGAAGACAATCCAAACAGGCAGGACAGACTGAGCAGGAGCCATGCTTAACAGGAGGGACGTGAACTATAGGACCAGAGCATAGAACATGGCTGAGAAGAAAAACAACACTAGGGTATAGAAGAGGGTCATCGATGGCCAAAGGCCGTTGAGAGAAAGAGTCGTAGAGGATAGTGGATCATGCTATTTGGGGGAAAAAAACAAAGGTAACCCCATCGACAACGCGGGAGCAGAGACATGCATGCATGAAACCATGGGCATGGATATCCGCAGGAGACTTACGGCTCCCGATCTGGAACAAAGGCAAGGGCTTACCTTTTAGAACAGCGTCACAGAGGCTCGCAATGCGTGAGAGGAATACACCAGGGTTCGAGTCCGGACGGATATAATGGGGTTGAGATGAGTCTATGAGACGGCAGAGCCAAGCAAAGTGGAGGCGTGACCACTCTAGAAATCCGGAGGCCAATCCTTGCCCCTTCCGACTGCACACGGCACGGGTAGCGCGACCCAAGGGCAAAAAAACGCGACAAGCAAAGAAGCTGGGCGACGGATACTTGATCGAAAGAGTCGTAGCTCGACGACGAGCAGCTTAGTAGATGGCGGTGGTGGAAGCGCAACCGGGGCAGGAAGCCGAGGAGACCCAGCAGGGGAGCTGTGCCTCACGGGCGGGCTGGGAGAGGCGAAACAGCGAGGCTAGAGGGGCGGGAGGGCCCGCTATGGCATGCGACGAGGATTCCAGCGGTCAGCGGCCGGTCGACGGTCTCGAGGGCAACAAAAGCAGGGGAGGAGAAGATGAAAGAAGCAGAGGGCAGACGTCCGCTCTTGATTCAGACCCCACGAGACCCGAAGGTCGGGGATCTAGGCCGTCGAGTCGGAGGCTGACGATGCGCCACACGGCGAGAGGCTCGCTGGGCAGAGGCCACGTCCGCCGCTGCAGACTCGCCGATCCCCGTTTTCAGACGGTGCGGCTCTTCTGTCCGAAGCTTGGACGCGGTGGCTGCGCACGCTGATTGGACACTCAGATGGTGGACAAGAGGCAGATTCTCCAAGAGACTCTCCTCCGGACGGCCTGGACGGAGGAGTGGACGACGGTGCAACGAGTCCACACGGACGCCGGAGAGCGATATGGCGGTGTCGTGTTGCGCAGGAGGAGAGCAGAAGGAATGCAGGAAGGTGAAGGAAAACTGAAGGACACCCGCCACACAGAGTGGCCCATCCCGCCTTCCCCGCGACGGAGCGCCGTTTCACCTGCGCGATTCACAGCTTCCTTCGGCTTCTCTGCGAGTCTGCCCTAACACGCCCACTCCTGTAGCCGGTTCATACCTGAGGTCCTACCATCATGATTCATCCAGGCCTGCGGTTTGCTGAACCCGACCCCCTCGTGTTGCACACCAGCACACGCCGCTGCTCGAGCGAAGCGTGCATGCGAACACCCAAGTAACGCAGACGGCCCTCCTTGCAAGACCAGACTCCATGCTTCCAATCCATCCCACATAGGCTGCTGCGAACCTTCGCGGTGAATCTCTCCGCTTCTGCCTGGTTGGCGCAAGATCACACACCATGTATGCCGTTCCCGGCCCTTCCATCATCCCAAAATCCCAAGCCGCATGGCCACATGGGAGTTGGCGGGCCAGGATTGGTCTGATGCAAGGATGAAACGGAACGCGTGCAGCAGGAGTGGTTTGAAACCATCTTGCTTCTTTCGTTCCACGTACATAGATGCATTACGTCCCAACCTGGCAACAGGATGAATCAATCAGTCCACGGGTTAATAATTAATATCTGCAGACCCCGTCCAGGACCGTACCAAGTCTGCGGCTTAGCAATACCCATGAGGACTGCATGGATTCATGTATCCTGCCAGCTATATAAACTCCCATCCATCCGTGGGCTTCTGGCCTCTGCGGGGCTGCCTGAGGTCCTCCGTAAGGTCAGCACAGATACTATACACTCCATCTGATCTGAAGGAGAGAGGAAGAGAGTGCAGTTTTGGAGCCGATTTCGACTGTGCACATTACGTAGGTAAACGAGGCGGCCTCGTATTCCGAGATCGAGATTTCAAGCCACCGTCGTACGAGATCTCACTGGTCGTACCCAATCTACTACCTACCAGTGCCTACTAGTAGCAGTTCCTTGGAGGCCAGACATTTCATGGGACATCTACCTGCACATTCTGCTACCGATCTAATGGGCTCGTCTCTAACATAAAGCAATCTTCGAGTTGTCTGCGCCACCGTCTAGACTGTAGACTGCATGTTCAATCCAAGAAGCCTGGAACCACGATGTATCTTGGCTGTCGACCCCGCTGGAAGAAGACCCGAAAAAGGTGCCCAATATCACGTCCCTAAGGCTAGGTAGCCTCGAGGCACCTTTTAATCGGGGATTGGTCAGCTGCCCGGGGAGCCGCAGCCACGAGCTCCACAGATCGTGGCCTTTATCGGCTGACAGATTCCTTCCGGTTTCTGGAATCTGACTTGACAAGTCAATACTTTCCCCACATTTCGCTTACGGGGTCGAGTAGTAGATTCCAGGCGAGCGAGTAGGAGGACATTACGGCTCCCAGAAACGAAGTGGCATATACATCGAGAACATGGTATCGTCGAAGTCGGCTGATATGGAACTGGAGTCCCTTCGGCACTGCGCTCGAATTATATTTAGAATATCATCTGAGTCGTCAATCCAGGGATATAAACCGAGCACACGCAGTCATTTGAATCAAGCTCGTACTGTACACGCTACAGTTTCCCCTTCGCGCGTTCCTTTTCCTGCACCTTCTGCACCCGTTCCCACGCCTGAAGGGCAAACGGTCGCATCATCTTTGCGTATTCGTGGGCTCTCGCGCTGCTGGCCTGTCTCAGCGCATATCTCGCCGCGATGCCCTGCATGATGACCGAGCTCCGGAAGGCGAAAAACGCATCGCCCCACAATATCTCCGGTGTCGGGTCCCATCCCGCCACCTCCGTGTACAATCGAAGGCAGTCCTCGCGCGTCGGGAGGCCGGGAGTGGCTCCGGGCTTGAACTTGTCGGAAGCCTGGTCCGCACCCCCGAGATAAAAGGGGCTCGTGAGGTTGCAGAAGTCCGAGAGCGGGTGACCGATCGTCGCCATCTCCCAGTCCAGAATGCCAATAACCCTGGGCTCCGTCTTGTGGAAGATCAGGTTATCGATCTTGTAGTCCCCGTGGACCAGGGTGCTGCGGTCACGCGGCTGCGTGTCCTTCTTCGAGAAGAAGCGAACCATGTCGGAGAAGTGCGGTAGTTCTCCGACTGGGATCTTGGTGTCGACATCCACCGCCTGAGCTTGCGACTTGGAGACGGCCGTAAAGGTGGCGATTTGTCTGTCATAAAAGCCCGTCGGCTTCCCGAACCCTTCCAACCCGACGGACTTGGGATCCACTCGGTGGAATTTGGCCAGCGTTCGGATTGCGTCCATCCATCTAGGGTATCCATAAGCCACGTGTAGCGAAATAAAGAAGTGGATATCAAACGTACATTTCATTTCTCTCCTTTGCACTTACGCCGGGGATCGAGGGATCTGTGAAGATCCTCCCGTCCAGAAACTCCATGATATAGAAGGGCGTCCCAATGATACTGCTGTCCTCGCAGAGGCAGTAGGCCTTTGGAACCGGCACATCGGTGCGCTCGAGAGCATGAATGATCTTGTACTCGCGCTCGACCTTGTGCGCCGTCTTGGAGAGGAGCTTTCCTGGGGGCTTTTTGCGCAATACGAATTTCCGCCCATCAGCGGCCGTGAGCTGGTAGGTGGGATTCGATTGCCCAAAAGAGAACTACAGACGGTTTAGAGTCAGCAATTGCCTTGTAATTACGTATCTAAGTGCTCAGAACCAGAAGGACAGACCTGCTTCACGTCCAGCGGCGTCTTGATGACAGGCACATTCCTGTCAATGTACCGCTCCAGAGCGGGCACATCGATAGGCTGGCGTATGGCTCCTGCCATGGCCTCAAAAGGAAGGGAGAAGGGGAAGAAGCGGCGGACAGGGATGGGCTATTCTATGCAGATGGACCTATCCATGCGTCGAGCGGGCGGGAGTCATAATCAGGAACAAGAGCGGCAGCTCCCACCTCTCATGGACTGGAGTGAAGAGGATTCTTGTTTGGCCAAAGGTAACAATGCAAGGGACTCTGTGGAGTTGAGCCCGGGGACTGGAACTCTACTACTGCGCATGAGCAGCCGGGGGCCGAGGCTAAACATGACCGATCCCCATACGGAGAACGCCGTGCTGGGCGGGGCAGCAGGCCCATCAGCCTGCAAGAGGCTTGGAGGCGGAACAGTTAAGCTGCCGGCCCGCGCACGCGCTGGCCCGGGACGCTGGAGGCTCGTGACTGCTCTTCTCGATCAGGAACACTAGGGCTAGCCCTCAAACCAGCAAAATGAACAAACACGCCAAGAGATCCCCGACGCGGTGCGCGTCCCTCACCGCCGCGACGCGCCAGGTCTCGAGGCATGAATATACCACCTGCAAAGGGACGAGAGCCACGCATCTCATACCCAGTTGTATAGACGCCAATTGACCCTCGTTCGTTGTTTTCGCATCCATCTCTCTTCCCCCGATCTATATCATGACCAAGGAAACCACCCCTCCTCCAGCAGCGGCAGACCCAGCAGCTACGTCCGCCGCTCCCTCCACCTCCACCGCCAACCGCGAACCTCCCTCTCTCCCCGCCTCCCCGCTCCCCAAACGCACCAAGACCGACAACACCGCCGCCGCCGAAGACAACAGCAGCAGCAGCATCGAGTCCGTCATGGCCACCAAGACCTCCTCCAACGGCACCGCTGTCACCTCCCTCTCCCAGCCCCTCCCTCCCCTCCTGGTCAAGAAGCTCAGCGAGAAGGGACGGGCGCCGACCCGCGGGTCTGCCTTCGCGGCGGGCTACGACCTCTACAGCGCAAAGGACACGGTGATCCCGGCCAAGGGGAAGGGTCTGGTCGACACGGGCATCGCGATCGCGGTGCCAGAGGGAACCTGTACGTGGAAGATACTTTTTTTAAAACTTTTATTTTCCGTTCTATGCTGCGAAACCATCCCTACTAGGCTCCGTGGCCGCCTGCCTCTCTCTTTCTCTCTCTCTCTATGCACCGTATATATGGATCTACGTGCTAACCACACATCAAACAAAAAAACAGACGGCCGCATCGCCCCCCGCAGCGGGCTCGCCGCCAAGAACTTCATCGACACCGGCGCCGGCGTCATCGACGCCGACTACCGCGGCGAGGTCAAGGTCCTGCTGTTCAATTTCTCCGATGAGGACTTTGTCGGTATGTTTTCATCTCCCACTTTCTGCTTCTTATTTTTTTTTTGGGGGGGGGGCTTTCAACCGCTTGTTTCTGTACATTTTCTCGCTAACACGGCTGCGCTTCGGAAACGAACAGTCAAGGAAGGAGACCGCATCGCGCAGCTTGTTCTGGAGAGGGTGAGTTTAAACCATTTTATTCCTAAACCACACTTTTCTCGCAGTCGAATCTGGACCGTGGATCCTAACGGATTGCTCTCTTTTCTTCAGATCTACACCCCCGAAGTCAAGGTCGTCGACGAGCTCGAGGAGAGCATTCGTGGCGCGGGCGGTTTCGGCAGCACTGGTATCAACTAGATATGTAAATATAAAATAAGGGAGATTACGGAGGGTTTACGCGGTGAGCATACATAGACGGGATACATCTCTCTCTCTCTCTTATGGAATTTTATGTTTTATTGAGATGATACTTAGAAGGAGGACGGAATGGGAATGTAATGTATCTATGTCATGCATGAAGATGCACATTCATGATAGATGATAGATAGATAGCAGCATCCGAGACGGGACAGGAATGGATGATTTTGATATTGGGATGGTTGGTCAATAGGCTAAGAATATATGTATTTATATATTATATTTTCGCAGTCCAGTCGTCTCAAGAGGATCAATGGATGCATCTGTCCTGCGCGCATAGCATGCTAGGATGCTTTCACTTCCCGTCTATCCCGTGATACCCAACGCTCCATCTATCAATGCACGGTGATCTTCGAATGAATGGGACCGGGTCGAACCTGTCATCAGAACCTTCAAACTCCCTTTTAAAAAAGACGGCTTCAGCTCAAGCAAGCCCTCTCTTTCCCTCACCATTACTATTATTTATTTCCCATCATTCGGTCCACTCCTGCGCCTTGAACTCCACGACCGGGTCCCGGAGGTACCGCACGTTGCGCACGAGCCTGACCTCAGCGGCCTTGGTCCGGCGCAGATGGTCGCGCTTCGCCCGCTCCTCATCGCTCAGCGCCGGCTGTTGTTCTGCAGCGTCTGCGTCCGCCTCGGTGGCCGCGCGCAGCATCGCGTCGCGCGCCTCCATCGTCTTCTCCAGCACGGTGTGCATGCTCGCCAGCACCTTTTCCGTGGCCTTGGCGAGCGGCAGGTCCGTCGCCTTGACGTCGTCCGGCGAGACCCAGGACCGCGTCTCGCGCAGCGCCGGCCCCGCGGCGTACACGGCCTCGCGGAGCCGGGCGACCGTCAGCGCGGCGAACATGTCGCCGGTGCCGCTGAAGAAGCAGTCCAGGGCGGGGACGTCGACGCGGAAGAGGCGCGGGGTGCCGTCCGAACGGGTCGTGGAGCCGATGACGGTGAGGGTCGAGGGGGGTGCTGTTGCCGCGGGCGAGTGGGATAGGGATGTGAGCTGCACGGAGGTGACGATGATGTGGGGGATGTTGTAGGTCTTGTGGATGGTCTTGATGGCTTCGCCGAGGGTGGAGAGGGAGGTGATTTTGATTCCGGAAAGGAGTCTGCAGCTTCGGTCAGCGCGATCAAACAAGTATCCCATATAGGTCTAAGATCAAAATTCCAAATTGAGGGTGACCAAGGACAGATATAAAATGGGGAATAACTCACTCAGCCTCAAATTGGTTCGGTAATATCAGATCAGCATGGTGTATTATCTTCTTGTACGCGGGTACAACATCCTCGTTCACGTATAGCCGTCCCTGGTCTCCCATAACGGGATCAAGAACTGTTTGAAAATGTCAGCCAGTTATATCGGAGGCTGACACTATGAAAGCTAGGTTGAAAGTGTCTTTATTAGAACTAACCGACAAGCACGAATCGACTTACCCCAGAAGAACGAGCCTGGCTTTTTCTCGGCCCTGCGTTGCAGGTCCTTGCCAACCTCACCCACCGCCTCGACTGCTGCCGCGCTGGGAGCATACCCGGACAGCAGGACGTCGAAGTCGGTCAGGTAGCTTTGGCGCAGACCCTGGTAAAGGTCGCTGATCTCCTGAGCGGACGTCTTGGTCCCTTTGACTTGCTTGTAGCCGGTGTGATTGCCTGTACATCATGGACATGTTAGTTGCAATCTCGAAGAGCAATCATCGAACAGTAAAGAATACTTACTAAAATGGACCGTATTTATCGCAGCCACCTCGCATCCCAGCGACTGCATGACAAACGTCGCCATCGTATTCCCGACATATCTGAATGAATTCGCTCAGTATGTGCTCGGGTGGTCTCTTCGCCCAGTGACTTAGATACATCTGGTACAAGCAATTCTGATTCAAACAGACAATCAATCATGCAGCATATAAACATTAAACAAGACATTGACAGAATCGGAGAGAAATATCGCAAATGCATAGAGACACCGCAAATTATCTTAACAACAGCGTAGTAAGTAGGGAGTAGTACGCACCCGTAGACGACCTTTTCTTCCAAGAATCAAAAGCCATCTAAATCAGCACCATCCCTCAACGAGAGTAGTAATTTCAAAAAATCCTACAAACGCCCAGCCCCCGGAGAGGGATCGCAGGCAGCGAGCAGGGACCAAAAAGAGCAGCATATCACACATGTCACATACATGGCTTGCTATCGCGAGGACCCGCGTCTCGGGGACCGGCGGCTCACAGGACATCGTCTGGAGCCCAGTAGCCCTAGATAAAGAGCACGAGAGAGTGGAGAGTGGAGAGAAAGACAGAATATGGTTTTTTATATGTAGGTGGTACTTGGATATGTACGGAGAGCAGAGGGGTTGCTAATAATAATAGATGAATGGCTACGGCCCAGATTTTATGGGGTTGGCTCCAGCGGGCTTTGGGTTGGTGGGTTCTCGAACGTCGGCGAGTGACGTACCGCGACGGGCGGGTGGAGACAGCATGCTGCGGCGGAGAAGCTTGCCTATCTGGGACATCTCGAGGAACCTCCGGTTGAGCGAGAGCCTATACAGGTATTATTAACAGTGGATATTTGAAACGAGGACGTTCTATATTGTAGGCCTCAGTTCTGATATTTATTCACTAGTATTCACAGCTATCACCTCCTCACTACCGATTGGACAACTCCAACCAGACAAACTCTGATTTTTCCTCAGCGGCTTCCTCCCTCTGCGATCAACTTTGACCATCGACGAAAACAAATAAGTAGAGACATTGACCTCCCGGACGGTACGTCAGACGATGACTCTCAAGATTCTGAATTATCTCTGTGCTGCACCTCATATGATTAATTACGAGGAGATCATGTACTGGGAAGGAAGGCTGCTCTCTATATACAACCAAACCTCCTGCGTGCCTCATGCACTATCTATAATGAAATCGTTTCCATAATATATACTCCCTGAATACGGTCGTTAAGAGATCTCGTTATTCAATGATTCGGTCCGTAGACCCGCAGGTATGGCCTCTGAGTAAAAAGAAAAGGGAGTTTCGAAGAAATATGATAAAGACAAATGAATGGAACAGATGCTAGAGCAGAGGGTTACGGGAGAGGGGTATGGATAGTGGCGGGGTATGGGTAGTGGTGCTAGTGGAAAAGGATAGAGCATTATGTTTGAAAAAAAAAAGGTGATACAGAAGTAGAGCTTCATTATTATCCTTTTCAATTACCTTACTTAGATGTCATCAAATCCTGGACGCCCATATGTACGCCATGTCCCTCGTAAAACAATACCCAGTATACTTACACATTGACGGTATTAATGTTCGACAGATCGGTCTCCAAAAGCGCCATTATGTTCAGGTTTCCTGTATACCAATCTCCCAGGGACGTCGAGCCAGCGACTCCAGACTCCTGCTGTTCCGCTGCAGGCACATCGCCAGTTGAAGAGACCCCGTTGTTGTTGACGAACGATGCAAGCCCAGTTGCGGAAGTGAATCCCAGGGCACTGAGGTAGGGGTCAAAGTCATTGACAGGATACGGGACGGCATTGCTATTTTCCGCGGTCGCTTTATTCTGAGAGGCCTGCACGGTGGAGGAGCTTCCCTTGAGCTTGGCATTGATGTAGAGCTCCGCAACCCGATGAAACACGTGGCAGAGACGGTATAGTTTCTCTGCGGCCTCGAGGACCTCGCCCGTCGACTGGAGGGACGAGACAAATTCTCCCAGCAATTGGAGGTCTGACAGGTCTGCGGCAGCGATCGCGTGGCAGAATAGAACCATGAACGGCGTAAATGGACAATGCATCAGAGTCCTGTTCTCCCGGCGCGTTAGTGCTGTCGATACTATACATCAAAAAGCACACTACACTGCCCAGAACGCTCTAGTTCTTCGAAGGTAGGCACTGACCAGCTGATGTAACTATGCCATATATAAGGGTTTCTGTCTTTGTGCCTTGCCGAGTTCTGTTGATGTGCTCTCAAAGCAGCCCGGGCTGTTTCAATACAGGCGGTGCTGAAAACGACAGAAGAGTCGAAAGGATCCGGAGGGATCGTCCGATAAACAAGTGTCAAAAGTGAGTAATATGTAATCTCGCAAGCAGTAATCGTCGCTTCACAGTAAACCGGATTAAATGCTCTAGTATGGTCGATCTAATCAACTAGGTCAGCCGACAGGAAAGTAAAGGTGGTGTGTTTTGATCCCGCTAAATTTGGGATAGGCATCACAGTACCTTCCGTAGATCCTCGTACCATAGTCCCATATCTCGTATGATACATTTGGCTCTCTGAGTGCGATCCACCTCCGATTCTGATAAGGCTCGAGCTGAATACAGCTCCTCATAGATCCGGCCGTTAAAGCTTGCCAGCCGTATCCAACACTCATAAATGAAATTCCATGGTAGGAGTGATGGATCGGAGGATTTTGCCGGAAGGTCAAGGGCAATATCATACTCTTGTAGAGTAGATGACCGGCCCAGTCTTAAAGACAGACTCTTGTCAATCACGTAGACATACCAGAACACTCTCTTCTTCAATTCGGTATCCTCAACGCTGTCTCCAGGAGCAGTAACCGATCGATGGTATCCCAGTGCGAGGCATAATCTTGCGGCGTGTGAGATCAAAGACCAGCTGAGAGATGGTCTCGATATGTCGATTGCGTATGAAGCCTGTACATCTTAGCGAAATCCTTTTTTTAAGTTTTTGGGTATTCGGAGCATATTACCCCAAGGACCAGAGCTTGGATATTCTCCAGTGTAGGCGATGTGAAAAGATCAAACTTTCCAAGCGCGTATTCAAAGTTGGAACGGCAAATTGCTGCGCACTCTTGAAACTCGGCAACATTCTTCCCGCGCACTGAACCGACTTCGGAAAATAGGTAGTAGAGACCACCGTTTACGAGGCTGAATGCAGCCGTCGAGTAGTCCTCTGTCGCAAAGTATACCCTCTTGCACAGGTCGTTGAACTGTGTAAAGTTTATCAAAGGGATATCGATGAAATTGAACGACTGCGTCTCTGGAGCCGAGTTAGTGTCCGATCGTTGACAACGAGGCGGCGCTACTTTTACCTTTACAGAGTCTCAATAGAGACACAACTGAATTGATCGGAGGCATCTTTACGGATGAGAAGTCAACCGGAGGAGCTTCCTTCTGAGCGGGGAACCGCAAGTCATGATTGACTGACAGGGTGTTTTGCTTCTCGACCAAGCTCCGCAGAGACTTGAGGGCGTCCTCCATCTCAGGACTGCGGCCGACAAATGCATCATTGCTCATCGCGTGTTCGAAGAGCCTGCTAGCATGCACCGAGTGAGCCCTGAATGACGAATCGCCCTCGAAGATCGTGTTTGCCGTTGTTTGATTCGAGTCAGAGTGACTCTCCTGCGGAGGTGAGTAAGAAGGAGTGAGTTCTACTCGCGGGCGTGATGGAATGGCCCCCGAATTTGCAGCGAGATCCTGGAGGAGGCTTTCAATTCTGGACAGACGTTCCTCTATCAAAGCAATCTTCTTTTCACTGCAAGAAGGCTTCAGCATACATGAAAACATTCAAATGCCGGGATCACGTACTATTGGTTTGAAATCAAGATGCGCTGCCGCTGATCCTTTGGCTTATTGGCCGTTCGACAGATTACATTGGATGAACGGCAATTAGAACATGGGGATCGTTTGTCACATTTGATCTATTTCACTCAAGTTATACGCAAGCCCATAATCACTTGCTTTCGACACACAACTTAGGCAGGCACTTAGGTATATACATACTTTTCTTATACGACAATTGTCGCACTAGCATAAAACAGGGCTGATTAGCATTGATCGATCTCGTGGTAAAAATGATATATCAAGCAAGTGAAGCATACCGCCCTCCAGGAGGGAATGTTCTGCTGCTCTCGAGAGGTATCATCCTCTGCCCCCAGTGCCTCGGCTCTCTGGCTCATCCTCTCACCCAAATATTCGGATTCCGAAGGTCATAAAAGCCGAGTATCTACATTAGGCTGTATAAAGCCGCATGCAGAGTCCCCGAGAGCTGGTCGAGATGATGAGTGGCGGTCATCTTGCCACGGCGGAACCCTCGGGTTCCGAGGTGGCCGTCTCCTACGGCACGTGCCATCTCGGGCACCGACAGTCGCAGCCTGCAGGCATAGAAACATAAGACGATGTATCTATGTGCACCACTCTTCTTTTTGCTTTTGATACATTCCTTCATCTTTGATGTTGTGGAATGTATTAGGTAGTTGGAGTAATGTAATTGGCAGGTATTCGAATTATCTCATATCTCAATGCTGACGTGCCTGTAACTTGGTTCTCCAGTACAATACCAAGGTATAAAAAACAAAATGTGAAAGGAGTCTAACATTCGACGACCGTCTTAACCCTTATATAAATCATGGATACCTCAAGCTGACGATGTAGATGAAGACCAGATTGTCATAGAATGATAAAGTCAATGTCAGCAGACTTTGGATATCCCCAAAAAGCCGCACGATTACACACATGGACGGTATACCTAGATTAACAATGTATTTTTGCCCCAAATCGTGGTCAATCTGCTCTTGAAGCTGCCAAGTCTCAAGATGCTGGATATTAATATCCAGGAGACGGGATCTTTTGAGCCAGACTGCAGAAGATAATCCGAAAATGAGACACCAAGCTATCCAAGAGAGTGCAGAGGCTAGGCGATAAAAGGTGGAAGACTTCCTCCTCAGAGAGGGATTTAAGGATAGTCACAAAAAATACACGTGAACAAAGCTGCCTTTGCCTTACCTTCGATACTACACGTGGATGTTGCCATGTCAACGTCCTCCCGCAGTGATGTTTCGGCGACGCATTCTGTTTTTCTTTATTTCTGTTACCGATGATAGCAATGAGATGTAAATTGCTACTGGAAGCCTTAGCGGAGAACCGGAAATGTGTCAAACAAATTCCCGTCCCCAGGACCCAGCAGCAGAAAGGCAAAAGATGTCCATATATAGATGCAATGACAGATAAAATGAACTTGCGCCTCGCATGCATTCATCTTCCAGCGGTCTAAAACAAAACGTATGTGGCCTTACTTCCCAACATAATCTGACATGGAACTGCAGGGTCCAATAATGAAACTGGGACAGTTGATGAGGGTGGAAAACTGAAACAGTGCACTGCAGCTTCCCATTGATCATCTCATTTCGTCTTATTCTCTTGCGCAGTTGCTCTTTCCCTTGAGAGGTAGCTATTATGTGCCCTTGATAGGTTGGAATTTGAAGAGATCTCATCATGAAGGGGGCACCCAACTTGGGTCCTCGCTGAAAAGTGGAGTTTGGACATACGCAGCCGGGCGTAAGCCACGTCTCCACTAGTCAGTCTTTCGATAATACGAATTGACCGAGTCAAAGCCAGCTGGCAGTCGGCGGACTGTCCTGTCAGCGAGTTACAGGTCAACGCCACGAGTCGGGCTTACCCCCGACGAAGTACGAAGTTAGTAGACATGGATGACCCCCCTCCAAGCCGGAAAAAAAATTGATTGAAGAGAGCGCCAAAGAGGGACGGCACAAATGGAATCTGAAGATGCGGCGGCACGATACAGCAGGAGGTGCGTCTGTCAGTACCTAGGTGAAAGACACTCTCTATTCCGTACTCTGTACAGCAGATCGAGACCGGGCCTGTATGTAGGACAAGGTACGTTGTACCGCACAGTACTCCGTCCTCCAAAAAGAGCGTAAGACATCAAGCGCGCACGGAGGAACATGGTAGATGCATGTCATCGTTTGCGTCCCCATATGTGGTTCTGCCTTTTCCCGACTTGGTCGGCATCGGCGATCGTCTCTTGATGGGCGAAAGCTTGCTTTGGCTTCTCCGTAGGACCCTGCACCGCTGTGGAGCCCCCTTTCGTGTCCTGTCGCTGCTCGACCGTTGGCTGTTTTTGTCATGGAATCCGTCTCCGCGCGCAGCAGACAGGGGTTCCCTGTCGTCCTGTGGCGCAGCGGTTGCAATGGCTTCCTACCACAGCGCTCTCGGATTAGTGGTATGATATCCATCATCAACAAGAATGGTAAGAACAACAATGAGAGGTGAAAGCGTTCAGGTTGGTACCTGGGAGGGATGTCGTGATGGGGTTGAGTGGGCGAGATAGGCGCGGGACCGAAGATCGAACGTTCTCGCCGCGGGCCGACCCCTGACCAGTGCCCACGCCACACTCAAACTCTTTAGCATCTCAAGAGGACTATCGAAGGTTATCGAGCCTCAGCGCCGGCATCCTTTAGGCATGGCGTCCACAGATGCGGTCACATCTCGCGTCTTAAATTAGCAGGGTCATCAGCGATTGGGCTGACTGACCGCCAAGAGGAGAAGGGCGAGACGCTGTGCCTCTCTAGCGTCCCTGGGCGTTCAATCACCATTGAAAAACACGCCTCAAAGGCGTTGAGATGGGCTCCATGGGCTGCTCTCTCAGGATCGTCTCCCCCGGCCATGGCTCCAGAGAGCCAGCCTCAAGCTGGGGTCGAGCTTATCGCTTTGGCTGAGAAATTAGCCCTAAGCGGCAAAGAGATCGTGGCAGGCTGCGTTACACAACCAGGTTTCCCAACTCCGTAACCTGCTCCGCCGCTATTGGCTTTTTTCCATAATTATCCGCCAAGGCTATAGCAGGACTCGGTATAATAGCACTCGAACGGGTCCCATCCTCCACCGTGAGAATAATGCCGTTGCGGATTCCTCCAAACCGGGCCCCTATTCATATTGTTCGCCATCCTGCCTTTGCGGGCAACCGCCCGTACTGCACGCAATAAAGAGACAGGCCACGGTTTTCTTTTAACGATTGACGATAATCTGCCCACCAGAGAGGGCATCCGTTCCTTTTTTTGGCACTTGGAGAATCGCCGTCCAGTTTCCACCGACCCCAGATCCAACGCGCGGGACTAGGTGGACGTGGTGAAACAGGAACTGTCAAGCAGTGCACCTCTCGTCTTTGCATGTTTCGGGAAGAAACCGACGGGCGGTCGCTTTAAGAGCACTCGATACCGTTCACATCGACGCTGTCAACGACCCCCAGCCCGGTCGACTGCTTGTCATGTCCCCGATTCCACGTCCTCCTCTCCTTCAGTAAGCCGCTGCGGCGATATCCACTCGTTTACCATCACACGGAGCGCCCCGACGAGCTGCTCTCGCGACAGCTCCATCGGCCAGTGCTCACGACGCTCGTTACCACCTCTCTGCTCGTCCGGCGCCATGTTGCGCTATGAAGGACCACGACCTCGCCGGCGGTGTCCAAAGCCGGCAACTGACGGACGCGGCAGCTTCGCGACGCTGCCTCTTCTCGTCTTGACGTCCCTAATAATCCTAATACTCTGTCCACCCGTCATCGCCTCGGACGCCTCCGGTGATATCGACGCCTCGTCGTGGACAGAGCGATCTAGTTCCTTTACGGAGAGGAGGAAGGAGATCGTCGTCGTCGATCGTGGGGTATCCCCACCGCAACCACGTGTGGACTTGGAGCATGACAGCGACAATCATCCTCATGGCAGCCCGTTATCGATATCGACAGAGACGTCAGGGCCATCGGCAGCACAGATCGAGGAGAGATCGGCGGCATCGGATGACACATCCACGGGTTCGTTCACGACTTCGCTGCAGCAGTTCCCGACCCCCTTGGACACTGCCAGAGGAGGCAACAACTTCACGAGCGACAGCTGCCCCAAGTTCATCGACAGCTTCCTCAACAATGCCACCGTCTCGTCCTGCCACGCCATCTCCATGCTGCTCCAAAACTCCCAATCCTTCTTCAACACCCTGAAATCCCCGTCCGCGCTCACCGCGGTCCTGGCCACGGCGTGCTCCAGCCCCATGTCCGCGTGCACGGAGATCATGTCGGACCTCGCCTCGCGGATGATCAAGGACGACGCCTGCGGCGCCGACTACAAGCTGGGCAACCCGACGGTCACGCAGACGTACGCCGCCATGATCGCCTACCAGCCCATCTACCAGGCGACCTGCCTCAAGGACCCGAGCACCAACGCCTACTGCTTCGTCCAGGCGTACGGCAACAACTCAAAACCAGACGACGCGTACGTCTACTTCCTGCCGCTCGGCATGGCCTACCCGGCTTCGAGCCGGCCCACCTGCAACCAGTGCCTCCGGTCCACGATGAACGTCTTCGGTGAGGCCGCCCAGGCCAAAGGCCAGCCCCTCACCCAGACCTACATCCCCGCCGCGCTGCAGATCAACCTGGCTTGCGGCCCGGACTTTGTCAACGCGGCCGTCGCGGTCGGGACGAAGAAGGCCATCGCGGCGGGCAGCCGCGAGGGCCGCGGCCGGCCGAACATGGAACTCATGGGTTACGTGTTGATGTTGAGCTTGGCTGCTTCTGTGCTTGGAATTCATTGATAAAAGTTAAAATTAGGTACTTCTTTTTTCTATACCACTTTTGTTTTATTGATTTTTCCAGACACGATGTCAACCTTAGTTCTATGTCAATATGGTAACCTTGGTTTGAAACATGCGACCATTCTTTTTATAACATACCTACCTACCTACCTACCTACCTACTTACCTTACTTAACCTGACGAACTCTCTTATTAGGTAGCTCTCTCTAAAAAAAAAAAAAAAAAAAAAAAAAAAA
>Ga0008109_10000565_pt1 | contig 20081 bp, 18 predicted proteins | sample HigsolmetaGSP18D_FD_59306 | JGI IMG/M metagenome (GOLD analysis project Ga0008109, IMG submission 59306) | High solid enriched microbial communities from the Joint BioEnergy Institute, USA - SP1-8-D | ecosystem: Engineered > Bioreactor > SSF (Solid state fermentation) > Aerobic > Biomass ...
TTTTTTTTTTTTTTTTTTTTTTTTTTTTTTTTTTTTTTTTTCGTTGCGTGGCCTCATGCCGCATCGGGTTGCGCTGCCCGGTGCCGTCTTCATCACCACGCAGCACCGGATTTAGGATGACGATGTGGGAAGGTCAAATATCGATGAACTGACCCTACTCTTCGGTTAAGACTGTCTTTACCGTTGCTTTTGACTGAGTCTGTGCCTTGCTAGAGCGTTTAGCCACCGGACCCTAATCGAGTTAATCCACCTTAGTTACCGAGAAACTAGAGCCCTACGAAGTCAACCGACGTGGTACTCCGAGCTGTTTTAATTCGACATCCTGACGCGTGGACACGGAGTTCCTGGAGTTTCCTCTAGGCGACACTCGCGGCCCGCTCTAACCAGCGGGCCAAGAACGTCTCCGCTTAAATAATAGACATGGTCCCGTCGATCAAGCCGATCAAGCTTCGGCCGAGTTGACATATGTATCCGACTCCGCCATGACGGACGACGATGACTTTGGATAATCGACGATCTATCCCCGTGTCTCCTCTACGCGGCGGCTGGACCTGCCGCTCGCCTTTCCCCATGTTCTCTCCGCGCCGTCGTTCCCGCCGGTTGATTTTGCTCATTTCACCCGTCCTTTGCTTTCTCTTATTTTACCATTTTTTAACTTTCCCGTCTGACCAACGAGCCCCTTCTGCGCGGGATGACGTGCCCGACTATCGTCATGAATTCCGGTGCCCACCACTCCCTGGCATTGAAGACATGCTTGTCGTTTTAAAGACGGGCGTTACCGAAGCGTTGGATAAAGTCCCTGTACACTTTCAGACTACCCTTCGATGCGTGCCAAACTATGTTATCTTCTCAGATTTTGAGGAAAAGATTAGCGGGGTCCAAGTCCATGATGTCCTCCGCGGAGTTGACAGCGAGGTGAAACGGACAATCCCGGATTTTGATATCTACAACAGGATACAAGAATTTGGAAGAGAGGGACTTAGACCCGTGGATTTGAGGGACGAGGCTAATAGCCCAACGGGAAAACCAAATAATCCAGGGTGGAAACTTGACAAATGGAAGTTTCTGCCCATGATCGGTGAAGCTCTCCGGTTTCGGCCCAACGCAAAATGGTTTGTGTTCATTGAAGCAGACACCTATGTAGTTTGGCCGAATCTGGTTGGGTGGCTTGCACAACTTGATCCGACAAAGCCGGACTACATTGGCACAGAAACCCAGATAGCAGATGTGATATTTGCACATGGTGGTTCGGGGTTCATCATCTCCAATCCGGCAATGCAAATGGTGGCGGAACACTACAGCGCTCACAGAGATGACTTGCACTACTACACAAATGCTCACTGGGCGGGCGACTGCGTGCTTGGAAAGGTGCTACGTGACGTCGGGGTCCCCCTCCGATACTCCTGGCCGATGTTACAGAATTCGAAACTAGGGGAAGTAGATACCCTTACTACCAACTTCTACAGAAAGCCTTGGTGTTTTCCTGCCGTTGCGTTTCATCACATGGCACCCAGCGATATCCAGTTTATGTGGCGCTTCGAACAACAGCGGTTCCAGGAGGTGTGTTTCTATCTAATCGGCAAGATCACATTAACAGTCCACTGACTAACCTCGACCAGACGAACAAAACGATCCTCCTGCATAGTGACGTCTTCAAGGAGCTCATACTGCCCGAGATTGCGGCCCCGCGGGCGGACTGGGACAACCTTTCCGATGAAGAGCAAGCTGAGCCCGTTACGTCCGTCGAGGGCTGTCGGGCGCGGTGCGCGAACAACCCGGACTGCCAGCAGTATTCGTACCGGTCTGGCAAATGCTTCATGTCGAAGACGCCCAAGTTGGGAGTCAGCAGTGTCGGGGCGCACTCTGGGTGGATGATGGACAGGATTGAGGAGGCGGTCAAGCGGATTGGAGAGTGTCGGGAGGTGGATTGGGGGTTGCAGGGTCATATAGGGTGACTTTTTTGTATACTATCGTATATAACTGGATTATGTTATTATCAATGTCTAATTTATTGATTCGAGTTGGTTGCTCAGTTAGCCGTCGTCGAGCGTATCAGATATAGATATGTCCAGGGTTTCTCCGCCGTATTCTGCATCCAAGGCCATCACAACACAAGACTTCGTGAACCGTCATCAGGCATTTGCTTTGTCTTAGTTTGACAAAAAGTCTATACACAAGAATGACGACAGAGGCATTCGAACCACGTCAGGCATCAGATCAGATAGGATCAGATTAGAATCATGATAATGGGCATGATTGTTGGAGACCCGAGAAACGGAAATAGGAAAATATGAAAGGTATTCGCGTAGAAAATATAGGATTTGCTTGTGTTCATTCCATTTCGTTTCATTTTTCTTAAAAAAAAATCAACTTCTTCTATCATAGGTATGTATGGCTCATGGTCATAATCGTAAGGATAATGACGATAGTAATGGTAATGGTATCCTGATCCTAATCATAGTCCCTCTTTTTTTTTATCCCTTCTTTTTCGTTCTTTCCTTTCTTTCTTTTCTTCCATTCCAGTTCAGTTCAGTCCAGTCAAGTCATACTTTGTTGCAAAGAAAAAGAAACAAAAAGGACCTCTATCCATTGCAATCCTCTCTTTTTTTTGCTTTCTTTTTTTGTTCCTTTCCGAAATACATATCTGTTTCATTTCTTCGCCCTGGCAATCATCTCCGAGTGCATCCGCACCAGCTCCGGAACAATCAGGCTCTCGATCTCGATCTCGTTCTCGCCCTGCGCCTGTCCCGATCCTGATTCCGCCCCGGTTCCACCCGTCTGGACCTGGTCCTGCTGCTGGTCCTTCTGCGGAGCAGCAGCAGCAGCAGCCGTCGACGTCGTCTCCTCCCCCACATCCCCGGGTTTCTTCCCCTCCGCCAGCCCGACCTGGTTCTCCACGCCGGAGATGCTCTTGCTCCGGCGGGCCTTGGGCACGCGGATCCACCGCTCGTAGGGCGGGTCGGGCGTCACGAAGACGACCTCCCATTTGCGTGTGGACAGCAGGTTGCCGATGACGAGGTGGTGCGAGTAGCGCTGCAGGGCGGTGCGGGCCTTGGTGACCAGTAAGGACGGGTCGGTCTCGAGCTTGAAGGAGACGATCATGCTCCCGTCCGGGGCCCAGCCGTCGACGAGGCGGTGGAGGAATTTCGGGACGGGGTCCAGGTCGATGATGAGTTTCTTGCTCTTGCCCTGTTTGGCGGAGGTGTTGTTTTGGCCCGTGTAGATGTCGGAATCTGCGATCGCAGATGATGACGATGGATCTGTCTCGGGGATCTCCGAGGACTGGATCTTGTGCTCGGCCATGCGGTCGCGCGGGATGAAGAAGTCGCTGACGGCGGCGGCGAGGTAGAACAGCGCGTGCGGGCCCAGTGGCTTCATCAGGTTCGCGAGCGAGCGCAGCTCGAACAGGTACTCGGTCACGGTCGTGAAAGGCAGGAGCAGGAGGAGATTGTTCTGCTTCGCGTACCGGTACTTGCGCAGCACGGAGCGCATCTGGTCCTGGTATTCGCTGCGGACGACGATGCGGCCGTGATTGTGGTCTGTCCCTGCAGCTGCATTCGCAGTGCCACTGCCTGCTGGGGATTGTTCCGGTTCCTCCTCATCCATAAAATCCAAAAAGCAATTCGTCGAGTGGCTGTAGTGCCGCGAGTACGGCAGCAGACTGAACTGCCGGTGCAGGAAGATCACCGCATACCCTTGCTCCAGGAAATATTCGGCCGACGTCGCGCCCCGCGTGCCCGCGGAGAAGTTGTCGATGAAGCGCACTGTCTGGTTCTCGAGCGGAACGGTCGTGCCTCCGGAGGTGACGAGGACGACGCGCCGGTTCGACTCGACGTGGTAGGCGATGAAGGCGCGGGCGAGGGCTTCGTGGTTCTTGAGCGCTTTGGGCGGCGGGTAGCTGCTGAAGTAGTGCGATTCGGCTTCGGCGAGGGAGGGCTGCTGCTGCTGCTGCTGCTGCTGTTGTTGCTGCTGCTGCTGCTCCTCGGAGGAGGAGGAGGGAGGAGGAGGGACTGCGGCGGAGGAAGACATTGAGGTGCTTCAATGGAATTAAGCAAACGACGAAAAAAAATGTACAAAAGAGAAATGCAATGCAATGATAGCAAAATAGACAGCGACCGCGGATGTAGTTATAGATATATCGGCGTCAATGAATGGTGGACGAATGCTATATTTCCGCGCCGTCTCACCGGGATATGGAGACTGCCGCGGTGACTCACGGGTCCCACTGAGGACAGTGAGACAGGATAAGAACAAGACAAGAGGACACAACACCAGAGCAGTGAGCCGACCGTCTGGTGCGTCCTGGCAGCAGCGGCAGGGCTGCGATTCTCAGAGCGCTGGGGAGGGGAGAGAAGGGGGGTCGGTCTCTTTTCTCGACGCTTCCCGAGACGCGCCGGGATCCCTGACGTCAGGCGGAGCGTCACGTGCGTCCCCGCGCTCCCCGCGCTCCGCTCCCTTGGCCCGAGGCGGAAAGGAGATGTTGAGGCGGCATATCAGAAAGGAAGTCGACGGCTTGAGGACCCATAATGGGCTGTGAGGAAAAGATTTCAATCAATCATTGTTCCATATTAAGCGCATACTATATACTTATCTACAGGACACTATGTGATATCTGACGGCGGCAGGACCTGTCATCCGTCGCTACCCTCAGCATCAAACCAACTTACTCCTTCGTAGTTCCATGTTTCCGGTCAGAAATAACGACTCCGCAGAGCCTGACTAATCGTGCTCATCCGACTAGCCATTCCTCCATGCTGCATGTTGCTTAGGAGTGCCTCCTCCAGCGCAGACTGCGTGACGCTGGCATCTACACGAACCGTTAGCACTGCCGGAGACACCGATGAGGGGAGATAATAAGCATTGTCATGGCAGACCACCTACCATCCAAATCGCTGAAACTGCTCCCCATGCTCGGGGTGTCATCACTGGTCTCCTTGCCATTGGCCGCCCGCCGTCGCGGGCTCAGATGTGACGCTTCCGCCGCGCGCTGCGGACTCAACATCCCGGCAGCCTGGTTTGCTCGCCGCGCCGGTTCCGTCTGCTGAACGCCAGCAAACCCGGAGCTGGCAGAGCTCGTCGACGACGTCGCTGTGACCTGTTTGCACAGCGGCACATGCTCCGTCGTCCGCTGCCGCTGCACGCCCGGGTGCTCCGTGTCGACACGAAGGGTCGCGTTGAGATCGTGTCTCTCCTGCTCGTGGGGCGGTGGTTCCGCCTCCTGGATAAGAGGAAGGAACGCCGGGGATTCGTCTTCCTCGTCCTCGTCGTCTCTCAGGCCGGGCCTGTGAGTCGAGAACTTCCCGAAGCGCTTGAAGCCCGGCGCTCTCCGGCCGGGAACATCCTCATCAGAGGACTCCTCGGACGAGGACGATATCGAGCTCTCTTCTTCCTGAAGTGCGGGAGACGCACGAAGGGGGGCTACAGCCGCTGCAGCCGCCTGTTCTCGTCGATTCACGGAATGCCTTCGTTCCACTGACCCCCGCCTCAGTTCCCTAGGTGCCGCAGCAGTCGGGGCAGGTCTAGGAGGCGACGGCTCTCGAGGAGCTCTCACTTGGGTTACAGTAGCCGTAGAGGTTGTCCGAGCATGTGCAGGGACTGTAATAGAGTCAGCAGTGACAGACTAGACGCCACAGCCTTGTAGAACGAACGCACCTTTAGGCCGCAAAGGCGCCACAGAGGTTGCGGGACTTGGTTCCCCTCTCAGAAGGCCTGGGTCTTTCTGCTGCGTCGACAGCTTGGGCGGCACGCGCGTTCCTGTATATAGATGATAAGCCTTCGCCCGGAACATGTATTATCTCACCAAGGCAATAAGTTAATGCCACCCACCGGCACTAGGCATCCTTTTCGCACCTTGCCCTGCCAACGCAGCGCTCCCCGACATCGAGCCTGGCGCAGGCGCAGGCGAAGGGGACGTCGAATGCGCGGTGCCCACCCTGCGCATCTGGGCCCTAACCTGCGACAGCTGCCGGTCGTAGAGCCATGCCGCCTGCTGGAGCAGGAACGGCAGAGTTACGTCGAAACTCTCGGCGCTGTAAAGAAAATTAGAGATATTAGCCACCTGCAGATAAAGATAGATAGGTTATATATATCTCGAATTACGAGAGATCGTACAGTGCTTTCCCTATATCTCACTAGTCAGCGAAAGCATGCTCCTCGATCTTTTTTTTTTCCTGACATAATAGATATGAGAAGGGATTAGGGCAGAGTAGCTCCAGACTAACAATCAATATCATCCCCCTTCGCCGACGGCCGCGAGAGAATATCCCAGAGCGCGCGATCCTTGGCCGCGTTCCAGTGGACCTTTGTTCCCGGCGTCAGTCAATCAGTGGATGGAGTCTCTCCTTCGCAGCGCAGCATGAACATGCTACGCTATTAGAGAGATAGCTGCTCGGAATGGGAGACACTTACAGGCGGAGGATCGACAAAGTCGCCTCTAGGAAAAGGCAGACGGATGAAGACCGTGAAGTGGACGTCTGGTTGCGGAGTCTCTAGGGATGCCATCCCCGCCTGTTGTTGTATGGCTATGGCTAAATGCCGACGGGAATTTTGGTACAGCTCTTTCGAGCGGGATTTTGAGATATCGGGACTGTGTGACCTGACTAATGACAACTGCTCAGGTCCGGCCCAGTAGAATGAAGCTCAGCTCAGCTGCGAAGCGGAGCTCCTGATCAGAGGTATACCCCGAGAAATGGCTACGTCTGTAAAGTGAGCGGGTGTATAAAACAGACAAATCTAATGCCCTGCTTAATGAGGGAAAAACAAAAGCAACCAGGGTCAGGTCTCTCCGAGTCGGATGCCGGAGGTACAGATAAGTTAGCTGTCAAGAGGATCGGAGCTGCCTGTGACGTCGCCCCAATAATGCCAATGCGGAGAGGCGGAGGTCGGCAGGTGCGTCGCTGTAGCTGCATGGGCCGTGGCAGATACATCTGCGCGCGGGCTTCCAAGCAGTAAGTGGGAGATGATCGGAAATGCCACGCACGACTCTCACTCTATCCACGCACCTTGCACTCTCCACCGCGCGCGCTGGATCTGGTTGGCTCCATGAGTAACTATTAGTAGTAGTAGCTGTGATCTACGGAATAGATACTGTCCTCTCTATTTTCTTCCATTCTTGGACCCGGAGCAGTAGAATATGCTGACGACTTGAGTGTTCAGTTGAATGGAATGGAAACAGAGCACAGGAATAATATTTACTCAGGGAGGCCCTCTGGGTCATTAAAAGCCCCAGGGGTCCACCAGTGGTCCCAAGGCAAGGCCTGCGGAGTAGAAGCCCTACAGATCAATTCATAAAACCAGAAATCGAGATTAATTAAAAAGATCAGATTCACGTGACTCACAAACATTTAAAGTCCACTAAAAACAAAGGAAAGAAGTTGAAAATGCATGCTGAATGCCCTTGCCACTCCATACTCCATTCTCCCATTCTGCATTACCATAACCATCCCTGCCAGCCAGCCAGTTCCCTCCTCCTCTCCATCCACCGTAAGTAAAATACAGGACAAGCAAGCAAATAATCATACCATCGGACGTGCATAACACATCGTAACCCATTAGATAATAACCCACTGGAGCCCACCCAAGCGAAAGAAAAATCATATCACATCACATCATTAGCATTAGATGAAATCGAAAGAAAAAAAAAAGGTCAGAGATCAATGAAATTCTCACTCAAATCTGCACATCCTTGCCATACTTCCCCCATCCGCTCAGCCCACCAACCTTGAACGTGCGTCCGCGCTCCGGCATCCCGAAGAGAATGCGGACGAGGGACTCCTCGACGACGATGAGCTCCTTCCAGTACTCGGAGAGATAGAACGAAGCGTGCGCTGCCAGCCGCTCGGGTTCGTAGCCGCAGAAGGGAGGGAGTTCGGGCTGGAAGTTGAGGATGTCGTCTTCTTTTTCTCCTTCCTCTTCCTTTTTCTTTCCTTTTGCTTTTTCTTTCTCCTCGACGAGGCTCTTCTCCTTGGCGTGGACATCTGGGCTGGAGATATCCAAAGTGGAGAGGCTCTTTGCAGACGGCGATTCCGGAACTGGAGTAGCGCTGATCATGGGCGTCGTGGCGATGGATGGTGTCATAGATGTGGCCGTAGTAGCCGCGAGATCCAAAGTTGAAATGGAGCTCGAGCTCGAGTGCGAAGAGGACGCAGGCGTCGATGGCACTGCCGCTGGGATAGCAGAAGAAGAAGAAGTCCCGGTGATGTTCCTCTCACGCTCGACTGCCTCTTTGATCTTGGTCGTCTCGAAAACGATCCCGTCTACGAAGGCGCCCTCCTCCTCGTGGTATCGACACTGCAGGATCGCTTCGAATGTCGACCTGGGGACCTTTCTGCCGTTTATGCGCAGAAGTCGGTCATCAGTGCCGAGCACGATGCGGCACACCTCGTCCGGGATCCGGACTTTGTTCCCTGTGGTCGAAGCAATGTAATCTGCCAGCGTGCGGGCAGAGATATTGTATGGACCATTCACTTTGACAGTGCGGGGTTTGGGTGGTGGCCCCATCACCTTTGTGACGGTCGCTTCTGCACGCGCCTTGGACATAGTCTCCTGTCGCGGTTTGCCTGGGAAGAGATCTGGTTCAGGTTCTGGTGGAAGAGAGTAAGCGTAGCGCAGGCGGTCGCGTAGGTCCATGAGGACAGTAAACATGTGGAATGGAATGATCCAGTCAAATAATTCAATGGCCCTTGGGCATGCTCGTAATCGGTAGGGGACATCCTGCCCAGGAACAGCTGCTGATTTGTCGCGCTCCAACGCGTCAGTGTGCGGGGGAAGGGTAGAGGCAGGAGGAGAGTCGCGAGGACTTGCAGAGCCGATGACAGGAGAGGAAACGGAAGACTCCTCTGATGGGGATTGCTCCATGCTTTGCAGCCCTCTCTTGATAAAGCACAATCACAGATCCACAGAGATCGCAAAGGTTTTGGCAGTGCAAGGTGAAGTGACAGGAGTGGACTGATCTAACTGCCGACCGACACAGAGGAGAGGGAATCTAGGGTTATGGAAGTGCTCCCGCCATCCGAGCGCCACCAAAGTATCTGAAAGAACTGCACCCAAGTTGAGATTTGACAGTCAGTTATGAAGACGCACTGCGATATAGTCTCAGGGTATTTCACTGTCAAGAAGTAGTAGCACAGAGATCAAGAAACCGAAAACAGAATTGGTAAAAGGGACGGGAGAGGCATCATGTCGGCGCCATTAGGCGGGGAGAGTGCGAGGAAGTGAATAAAAAGCACGGGCCCTGTAGCCGCTGTCAAGTGACGGACTGCTGGAAACAGACACTGTATACATATGAAACTGTAAGACAGAGCATGTGGATCAGTGGTCAATCTGGCCGGTCCATTGACTCCCAGAGCTGATGAGTTGAGGTCCTCCCATCTTCTACCAGAGAGCAGATACAGGATGCATGATCAGAGAAGGCAGAAGGCAAGGCTGCAATGTGCAGCTCTAATTAAGTACATTATGATTGGACATATTATCAAGGGGAAGAAGTTATTAATAACAAGAGAAAGAATATGGGTATGAACAGAGAAATGCCAATATATGCAAAGTCCTTGTCCCCATAGTCTTGCAGGCAATGATAGCTTGGAGCAGAGATATGAGTCCAATGTAGAAGGAGCATGGTGAAAACAAGGAGAACCCTGAAAGCAAAGACACCAAAACCCAAGCCTGGTGATCATGCAGGACTCCGGTATATATGATCTCATTAAACATAATGGCCATTAAAGGTGAGTATAGAAAGGGTATCACATAAACATCACGTCGTAAAACAGAGAGGATGGCTAGGCCCACAGCAAACACACATGCATTCTTGAACCGTCTGTGTTTTGCCAGGTTCCATGCTACTCCGACATGCCTTTATCAGCGGCTCCTTTGTCCGCAACATGCACCTCTGGAATCAGAGTCTCATTATGTAGATCAGTGAAGGAGAGAGGGGGAAGCGGACCGTAAGGCAGCCCGTTCTTTAACTCAAGCTTTTTGCGTAGAATCGCCTCTTCCAGATTCCAGCGGCGCTTCAGCTTTGCCTTCTTGGCATGGAAAGCTTGCATAACAGAATGCTCCTCCTGCTGATTCCGTCTCTCCAGCTCCGCGAGATCTTGGGCATTCTTTTCAATCAGCTTCTGTAGCTCCCTTTCCATGCGCGCCACCGCTTCCTGGAACTGCTTTTCCTGGCGATCACGGAGTACTTTGATCTTGGCCTCGTGGAGGCGATCCATGGAGTCCCGATCGTGGTACTCCTGGGCGAGCCGTTCTCTCTGCTGGCGAGTGATTTTCCGAACTGGCTGAACCACATCTGGGTTCCCGTTCAATTCAGGAGTAGGAGGCGGGCTGGAGTTGTTGACATATCCCTCCATGTGCTTGATGCGGATGCGAGAGTTCATCTTCTCCCTCTCAAACTCCTTCAACTGGTCCAGCTCAGCGGCAAGATGCCGTTCCTCAAGACGGATAGAGTCCGCAAGATTCTGCAACCACAAGGGTCAGTACGACCAGACATGGAGACCATGGATGCAACGGAATCGCACCTTCTCACGCTTTTCATTTTCAACTCGTTCATTATCCAGCTGCTTTTCCGTCACAGCAGCCCTGTGTCTACTCCTCAGCGCATTCAAAACGTCATTTTCCAAAACAATATGTCGACTCCTTTCCCGTTTATGTGATTCGTACATTTCTCTCAACTCCGGGCTCTCCAAGCTTCTCTGCGATGCAGCCTCATCAAAAACAGGGACCTCCACTCTGACCGTCTCACTTTGTTCCCTCGAATCAACCACATGACTGTCTTCCCGTTTTGCCTCGACGTAAACCTTGTCTACACTCCCCTCCCCCTCTCTGACCGTGATCTGCGAGGTGGGCGAAAGGAACACGGTCGACGACGTTCTCCGTTTACGAAAAGGGATTTTCCCAATGGCGGTTATCAGGCTCGCCCTCCTCTTCTCTTTTGCAGCCGGGGACGAGGCACTCCGGGTCGAGTTGCTGCGCTCAACGCCCTTCCGCGGAGTCCTCTCGTTGGCCGGGAGCGGTTTGCCCTCGGTGGAACTGTATGACGTCGGCCGCGTGGAAAAGGACGTGCGGGAGCGGACGCTACCCGACCTTGCTACATTGTCGGACGAGATCGTGGCTTCGGACAAGGAGGCGGCCAGCTGGTCGACGGAAGCTGCGCCGGAGCTGACCACATCGCATACGGAGTTGCGTTCAGTGGAGTATCGCGCGGCGATCACGGGGGAGGAGGGCATCGAGGGGGGCAGGGAGGCCGGTAGCTCTATCTCCGGCACCTTGAGGCCCAGCTCGCGCGCCTCCTCGATCAGTCTCTGCTCCACATCTTCCTCGGTCTGCCCGGCAGGAAGGAGGAGGACTTCTGCGCGGTATCGGTCTTCGTCGAAGATGTACGGCGTCGATAAATCCACCATGCTGTGGCCGTCCGCCTAAGCGTCGGAGGGGAAGAAGAGGGGCAAGGGTCAGGGGTCGACGGAGGATGCGAGGGGACTCGTCCACGGCACGGGGAGCACAGTGGACGAGACGAACTTGTGCGCAGCATCCGATCCGGCGGAGCAACGGGGATTACAGACGACGGAGAAAAAAAAAAAGGAGAGACGTCTCCATCGGGAGTCCGCAGCAGAGACCCGTGGACAAGCAGGCCCGCTGACGGGGAGCTGCTTGTCGTGCCTGAGGCTGCGAATCTCCTGATCGGGCATGTGATCCACCCCGCGGGTTCCGGTGACGTTGGCCCAGAACGGAGGGCACGGGAATCAGGTTGACAGAGCACTCGGAGGGAGGAGTAGGAAGCGCCTACACTTCGGTTACGCTCCCACGTTGTAGAACCGTCGGATGCGGTCCGTTCCGCGAGCCATGGCGGTGGTTGCAGCCGGTTCGTCCGTCGCCGTCTTCCGGGAACGGCCAGCATCAATTCAGCTCGACCCCGCAGACCACATGGAGGAAATGAATGAGACGAAGCTCGGGACACCGAGGGCCATCCTGTCCACCGTAGTGGTGATGGCTGCTCCTGTATCTCGCCTGGAAGGTGCTTCTGCCTGCTTGATTGCTCGTCAGTCATTCTTTGTGATGATCAGTCCAGAATCCAGGTAGTCAGGCTGAGCGCATAGCACGGGGTCCATCCTAGATGTGAGATATTTTTACCTCATTGGTCTATCGCTAGGCGTATCGATTTCTTAGTCATTCCCTCATCCACAGATTCCCCATTTAATTGGCAATCTCGTCGCAATAGACGGTTTTGTTTGGGGGTTCAGGAAAGGATCGACCGGATGGGAAACCAGAGATTCGAATATCGAGATCCAACGGCCCTATTTTTGTTGAATGCTTGATGCAACATGACATGACGTTTACATCTAATTGAAACGTGCATATGTTACACAAAGTTCACAAACTTTTTGTCTGCCAATAACAACAATGCCTCTGTGATTTGATCTGTTTCTCGTACATACTTTGTCAACCACATCTCTCCCTCTGGTCTGTTGGGAACAAAGTATTTGTGGGGATATTTTCAAATGCATGCCATTCATTCATTCATCATTCAAATATCAGATCTGATTGTCAATTGTGAATATTGTAATCATGCATTGTTACGGCTCTGTTCACTGAGGAAAGCCCCAGAACTCCTTCTGCGCAAAGCTTGCAGTACAGGCGCTTCTTTGAATATACAGATGAATGTCAACAATATTATCATCACACAAATATGTCCAGTGTGTTTTCAATATCTCTGTCCAACCAACAACAGTGATTGATTCTGGAACAATGGTTTTTGAAGAGCACCTAGATGCCACAGCCCCAGAGTCGGCTTTGTCTCCAGGATACACTCCAAAGAAACTTTTCTTTGTAGAGAAAACGAATGGCATTACTTCCGATGATGCTGGAAGCCAAATATCATGATGAAAGAGCATCATGGAGGCTACTGGTAGTGGAGCGCAAAGTGTGAAGAAACATAAAGAAGAATGAACCGCGCACCATCTAGGACGTAACCACAGGTCATCGCATCATTCGAGAAGAATACAAGAAGACGGCAAGTCATCAGTGAGTGAGCAAAAACCCTAGGGAAAGCTAGACAACTACAATATTTATACAAGCCATTATATAAACGACCGAAGAAAGATAAAGAACAGGAGCCTTGTTATATATACTAAATATATACACAATGACCACCGCCATGGCCCTCGCCGCCGCCGCCGCCGCCGCCGAATCTCAGGACAATGAGAGCCGCCAAAGCTCCGACTTCTGGGAGAACGTCTTCGGCCGCAACATCCGGATCGGCCACGGTGCCAACTCCGTCGTCGTCGGCCCCACGATCGCCAACACGGCCCTGCAGTACATAGCCGCCGGGCACAGCGCCGCCTGCACCATCTGCCACATCGACGAGATCTACCAGTTCCGCTTCCGGCAGGACACGATGGACGCGCTCCTGGACGACGTCTGGGAGTACACCGACGACCCGGCGCCCATCCTGGGCGTCTGCTACAACGGGCAGGAGATCCCGCTGGGCATCCTCCGGAGGGCCCTCAACCTGTGAAAGCGCGGGTACAGCGTGGAGTTTTGCGTGGAGCACTTCAAGGAGGCTTATGATGTCGAGGTGCCTCTGGAGTATCTGGCTGAGGCGATGGCGCAGTGGTCGCGCGGGTTCGAGGAGGTGCCGACGCACTTTCCGGACGGAGATGGGATAGGTGCCCTCGATGAGAGCCCGGCCTTTACGCGACCTCCGCCGTACAGTAATAGTAGAGAGCCGAGCTCATCATCGTCATCAGAGGAGGGCGGAACAAATGTTGCTGCTGCTGGGCCCAGTGATTACCACACGCCGCCCGCGCCGTCCGTATCATCTCTGAGTCCCACGCCTTCTGAGCTCACATTGACGCCGAGGGCTGTTGCTGGAGATTCTGGATCCCAGGACAGCGGAGAAACACCCGAGGCGGAGATGACCGACTACAATGCCGACAGTAGTAACGATGACGATGGGGATGAGAGCGTTGACACGGACGACCATCGAGTCACGAATTATGAGCTGTCGGAAGATGAGAGCAGCGCAGAAGCCAGCATAGACCAACAGTGTGCACAAAACCGACGCTGGAAATGTCCCATTTTAAATATGTCGACAGTGGGCCAACGCGGATTCTTGCGCTCTTGTAAACATCGGGGTAGGATAGCTAGAGCACATGGCGTAGCATAATGACCAATTATCATTTTCGCCGCATCTGTGTTCTTCATGGTTCGCCCCATAGCAGACTCCGCATTTCAAACTCGCATAGTCCATTGTTTGCGACAAAGGGGTATCACAGTGTAGCTCGGCTTCATGCCATTTTCATCAAGACCCTGACGAAGCCCGCTGGGCCAGTCTGTCAAAAATGGTCTCAACCCTCCCGTCACCACCGGTCATCGCGTCTTCCACACTCTTGTCTCTCCCATTGTCTCCAATGACAACAGCCCGCTCAACTATACCGTTATTCGAGATCTTGAACCTGCCTACACGCCCATCCTCCCACTCTACGCGCACATAGCGCGCCTCCAGTGAAGTGGGCGTCACAGAGACGATCCCTAGTTGCTTTGCCTGCGCAGAGCCTGCCTCTTGTTCCGTAGATGTGGCGCCTCCTTCTGCAAATGAATCCTGTCGCGATAAGCCCAGGCGCTCGTTCAGCCAGTCGACGGTATCCCGACGCAGATGCCATGAGACCAATTCCTTCCTTAATTCCCGCACCAAACCAGGAAGGTTCTGTTTCTTCTCCTTCCACGGCTTCGAAACCTCATCTTCCTCTTCTCCGCCGTCATCTGTCTGGGGACCCTGAGGCAGATACCTCCGCTCAAGCTTCTCCATCGAAATGAACGCGGGGATCGTATGGCGGTGCACGCGCAACCGCTTGCCATCGCCCTTTTCGCGTTTCAGCAGGACATAGTACGGCTGTTTGAACCTCCCATCTCTCCCACAGACATCGATGCGGACGCCCAGGAGATTCGGATCGTCAGAGTGCGGTGAGGGATCGGTGAACGGGAAAGAGGTGGCCGAGAAGGCGACGCGGTAATGGTTCGACTCGGTGTGCTTTCCGGCGCTCAGGACGAGTGGAGATATGTCTTGATCGTGTTCTGTGGGTTTGTGTTTCTGGATTTGCTGTCGGATATAGTCTGAGGCTAGCAGGCTAGCAGTCAAGAACCTGCGTCGCTTTTGTAGATTCCTAACTGAGAATGCCGCGTTAGAGCCGATCGCATCGGTAGGCGGAGCGCGTCTACTTACTTTCTTCTCGAATAGCAGCTATTTCTGAATCCAGCCTCTCCACAGTGGAGTCATCTCCTGTCTGCGACTCCATATTTATCAAAATCAATGACGAGAAACTCGGGTTCAGAAGGTCGTGTACCCAGATCCCTCCCGGCCCCTGCTGTGCTTGTTATGGTTGAGGTACGGGCACGGGCCCATATAGAGGTTATCACGTGATCTATGGGCTACTTGCGACAGCTCTTGGATAAGAACATGGATATTTGCAAATAATGCTAGGAAAAGGTGTGTTTCTGTTTTACTTGGAATCTTGGAATATTGCGCTAGACAACATTGAATCGAGATTCACGTGTGTTATATAAATTGACACAGTAGCGATGATGATCACACAGATTCCTTGATTCCTTCTTGATATTGATAGAGAATAGATACTCCATTGAACATCACCCAGCTAGGCTGCTAGGTTTTGCAAAAAGCTTGCCTAGATCCTAGCCCTACAAGCGCGCTTCCATGATCTTGCATCATTGCTACTATTTTCAAGATGCAATTATGCAGTTCCCATAGCACGTAGAAGAAAAGGCACTACATCATTACAAGGAAATAAATATATACAATATGTTGAATGACGAGGCATCGGAAGACTGTTGCCTAGGTGTGTTAAACGACAAGACAGAATATACAGTAGGTTGCCCAAAACTTTCGTCAACAAGGGTCCCTTGGCTAGCAGCTTTGGCAGATTGCTATTTTATATCCATGTGATTTTGAAGCTATTGAAGGGCAGTTAGGCACCGTGATGGGCAACAGACCCTAATCTAAGTCAGTCCGGATCACAAGAATAAAGCGAAAGCATCGAGTAGGTGGCTTGGACCGGGGACCCTTGTTTAACGAAAGTTTTGGCAACCTACTGTAGTAGATCTTGCGGACTATTCATTTGGCGAGTTGGCCGTACAATGCGAACGTAGCGGCATCCACCTTACGCAGTAGGCAGCAGGTCTAGCGGCACGCTCTTTGTGACTGCAATGCACATAAATATAATTCGTTGCTGGGGCGCACATTCTCAAAGATTCCTGGGCATCTTGCCATCCTCTTCGTCGTGTGGATTTGAATCTGCCCAAAGCTCTTTCCGAGATCCCGGGGCATCGGTGAAGTTCAAGTATTCATCTCTGTTATTACTTGCCGCCGCAGCACAGATCTTCTTCGAGGCAAATCTGAACTAGACCCATCGCAATGTCTCTCAAGGTCTATACCCTCGAACAAATCGCGGTCCCGATAGACCACATCGGACTTTTCGTCGAAACCGACGCGTCGACTGGAGCCGGCCAGTTTTTCAATGTCGAGGGGAACATCCTAACCGGCATGACCTACGTCTCGAAGCCGATCCCAAAGCCCGAGACGATGCCGGAATTTCTCAGGAAGAACTTCATTGGCACGGTGGCCGCCAATGACCTGCACACCCTGGAGCAAGTCTGTTTGGAAGTCGAAGTCCCAGGGAAACAGCTGAAGCTTGATGGCACTCCGATTGACAAGGACAAGCCGCTGAGACGGTGCACGGAGTGGACGCGGGAGGTAGCGGATCTACTCATCTCCAAAGGTGTTGTCCGACCTGGAACTCCATGAGCACGCAGTGGTCTAGGTGGCTGTCGAACGACTGGGTATCCAGAATACAACAGCATGATATGGAGGCGACCAGCATGGCGGAGGACGAGAGATGTTTTTTTCTTGGCCTGGTGGAGGGATCGTCAAACGTCCATGTATGTATATCCTGGGTCCGAGAGATGCGAGACGCTCGAATAGCTAGTCCTGATTTCTACATCAAGATCAAATACAATGTAAACTGTGTGGATTACTACAATGGTCTCTAGTTTGCCAAAATGCACAAAGGGAAGTACTTCGTAGATGCGGAGACACGTGGTTATGTAAGCGCGAAAGGGCCACCTTGGCCCACGCAATGCAGTGTGTCTCGTGCAGGGGCCCTAGGGGCTTTAAGAGCTCTGCCGGAACGTCCGGCGCATCAAGAAGTCTCTTCATCACCTGGAGATGCGGTTGTCGGTGGTCTCCCTGTTCGCTGTTGTGCTCGCTCGATCTCTGTTCTTTGACTTGTTGCTTGAGCAGTAAGGGACCGGGAACGGTTGGATCCCATTGGTTCCAGGCGTGTCCCCGTACTGGGGTTGAACCGTTACCGTTGACTTTCCCTTTGAGGCCAGCTTGCCTCAAAGTGAACCCACCATATGGATGCATACCAACTCCGCTGAACACCTCCCCTCCGCTGCCCCTCACACCCTCCCGTCTGCCGGCTCCTCTTCTTCGCCCCTCCATGTTCCCGCAGCCCGGCAGGGCAGTCAACAGGGCCAGCGCGAGCAACGCGCGGATCAGGAAGAGGTGGAGCTCGACAATCTAGCAGTCAAGGATAGCACGAGACATTCCTTGGCCGGGCAAGGGGAACAACGGTCTCACTCGAATATCTCACATTCCTCCTTTTCGAACGACGAGGACCTCACGGACGCGGACGAGCCCGAAGACGCGCAGCTCCTTGGCGACGCATCCGATCCGCGAAGGACACAGATGAAGCGCAAAACCTCCAAGGTATCCAAGCGTCGCTCCTCACCGAGCTTAACCATCGCGACGGGCCAGGACGGCCACGCGAACGGCAGCATGAACCGGCATCTCGAGATGCGGAGGAAGGACGCCACGATTGAGTCGCCCTCGTCGGCAACGCAGGCGGCACGATTAATGGCCAGGTCTAGTTTCTCCTTGGACGATGAACCCCCTGCCACGCCGCAGACACCTGGAATGGCCAATACCAGCTTCTTTGCTCTTCCCGCCCATGACCGGAGAAACTTTCTGTTGCTGTGCCTCCTGTACTTTCTGCAGGGTGTGCCGATGGGCTTGGCCTCGGGGTCTGTGCCTTTTTTGCTCAAACCGCACCTTTCCTACGGACAGATCGGTGTTTTCTCGTTGGCATCATATCCATATTCGCTGAAGCTCCTGTGGAGTCCTATTGTGGACGCAGTATGGAGCCCGAGATTTGGCAGGCGGAAGAGCTGGATCACTCCGATCCAGATGATGTCGGGACTTGCTATGATATACCTTGGTGGACGTATTGAGGAGATGATGGAGGCTGCTGGCGCAAACGGTGGAGCTGGAGTCTGGGCTTTTACGTGGTGGTGGTTCCTACTTGTCTTTCTCTGCGCGACGCAGGATATCGCTGTGGACGGCTGGGCGATCACGCTCCTGTCCCCGCAGAACATCTCTTACGCCTCGACCGCGCAGACAGTGGGCTTGACAGCCGGCCAGTTCCTTTCTTATACTGTTTTCCTTGCTTTGAATTCGGAAGATTTCGCAAACCGGTGGTTCCGGCCCACGAAGGGAGAGGGTGGTCTGCTCTCCCTAGGGACTTATCTCACGTTCTGGGGTTGGACATACCTGATCGTCACCATCTGCCTGGCCATCTTGAAGAGGGAAGATCAGACCAAGGAGCGTGATAGCATCTTGGATGTCTATAAGAGCATGTGGAGCGTTCTCAAGCTGAAAAATATCCAGACGATCATCATAGTCCATCTTATCGCGAAGATCGGCTTTCAGGCAAATGATGCTGTAACGAGTCTGAAACTGCTAGACAAAGGCTTTGGGCAGGATAATATGGCATTGGTGGTCCTGATTGATTTCCCATTCGAGATCGGTCTGGGTTATTACGCTGGAAAGTGGTCAACCGAATATACACCGATGAGACTCTGGTGTTGGGCGTTCGTGGGGCGGCTTATTGCCGCTGTCATCGCCCAGCTGACCGTTATGCTCTATCCTTCTGCCCCTGAAGTTCCCGTGTGGTATCTTTTGACCGTTATCGGAGAACATGTACTGTCCACCTTCATGAGCACAGTCATGTTCGTCGCGATCTCCGCCTTCCATGCACGCATCGCCGACCCCGCTATCGGAGGAACATACATGACCTTACTAGCAACGTAGGCGCCCTTCTCATCCCCCTACTTATAAACTCTGAACTGACTCTTTCTCACAGCGTCTCGAACCTTGGTGGCACGTTCCCCAAATTTTTTATTCTTAAACTCGTCGATCTCTTCACCGAGGCCACCTGTGTTCCACCAACTGCTCCACCTCCAGCCGATAAGCTGAAGGGCCCACTCGTAACTTCCCCGTTCTCGTGCGTCCTCGAGCCAGACAAACACCGCTGCAGCGACGGAGGCGGCGCGTGCGTCGTCGGCCGCGACGGGTACTACATCACCAACATCTTGTGTGTTCTCATCGGGGCCGTGACCTTCTGGATGTACATCAAACCAGCGGCGCTGAAGCTGCAGAGCCTGCCGCTTCGCGCATGGAGGCTGATGCCTGGTTCTGGGAATAGGGAATGGTAGAAGGGAGCCTGGCCGACGAGCATCTTAATCGTTCTATGTAGTTGCATAGAACCTCGTCTTTTTGTTTATTCATTGGTGTGTATAAATAGTACCGGTCTCTTTTGTACCCGTAGCCTTCAGTCTTGATGGAATGCTCTCTCGGTATGTCTTACGTTGAACGGCGCTGCCGCACATTAGATCGTGTCGTTGAATAATAATACGAACTAGTCTGCACAGATTCCAAGATAGATTGCCCCGTGCTGGTGCACGTCGATCGATCGATCTGAGACCGATCCTCGATCAGGGGTAACTGCTCCGATCTGCTTAGAAATCGCACGGACGTAACCATTTTTTTTAAAAAAAAAACTACACTGTATGTGGCAACCTACTATTGAAGCCACTGCAAGCCGAAGGGACTCCATCCTTTGCCAGAACCCTGTGCCTCCGTATACTGTCGAATCAGGTCTGTTCGTCATGTTCCTGGTCCGTTATCCGGATTTTTGTAAAAAAAAGGAAAGAAAAAAAAAAAAAAAAAAAAGAGA
>Ga0008109_10000568_pt1 | contig 19947 bp, 21 predicted proteins | sample HigsolmetaGSP18D_FD_59306 | JGI IMG/M metagenome (GOLD analysis project Ga0008109, IMG submission 59306) | High solid enriched microbial communities from the Joint BioEnergy Institute, USA - SP1-8-D | ecosystem: Engineered > Bioreactor > SSF (Solid state fermentation) > Aerobic > Biomass ...
CGCGCGGGTGGGCGGGTGAGCGGTTCGGTTGGGTGAGCGGCTCGCTTGTGGGTTACGTTACAAGCTCTGCCGTCTTTTTTACACCCTTTTGTGATCCAGCCCCGAGGTCGAGCTTTATATAAGTCGCTATATGCGGTCCGGCGCGCATCCGCGCTGGGGCAGGCAGGCCTCGAAGTCCGAGGGCTCTGAACGGGCAGACAGGTGCCTAGATACCTATAGAAGAACCCGAGTCCCAGGGATCAGGCAAGTAGAAAAGGATAACAGAAGTCAAGCAGGTGCAATCCTCTGTTTCATGGAGGCCCTGGAGAGCAGCGACATAGATTGCGTGTTTTTTTCTTAAACAGAATGCTTGTTTGTTTTTTTGTTGGACTCCGGAGACCAGTGATCCAGAGTAAAAGTGTCTCCTACTGCATTAGGGGAACTCACTTCAGGGTTTCATAGAATAAGGTAATATATAAGATCCCAAACATCTATATCCTGGTGAAGATGATGTAAAATAGAGACAGAAATCAACCTTTTCAGCAGTTAGTCAATTAATCAGAGCAGCCTTCTCAGCTTTCATGTTTCTGTTGCACATTAACTTCTGACGTGACTTCTCTCTCACTGCCCCATCATGTGACTCTCACTTCCATCTCACATGACCTTCTCTCCTCTCCATGTTAGCTTGGCCTCACGTGATGTTTACTTCCATGTGACTCTCATTTCACTTTCAACATCACCTCAGTTCCACGTGACCTTGGAGTCACATGCCACTCAGTTGACCTTCATCTATGCATCTTTACCAGAAAAAAGGGGACATATTGTCTTTCAGTGGACCTCCGGAGGCCCTAATAATATAGAGGAAGGTCCTAGAGAGCAATGATATGGATGCACTCATGAGGTGGGCTGAGGAGGATCTCTATGAGTGTTAGCATGCATCTCTTTCTTGGACTCCTGAGCAACATCACCTTAGGTATATATCTATCCCTTTATTGATTATTTTCGACAAGCCACTTCCCTCTTCAACATGGGTTTCCAACATACCGTAAGAATGCGGGTTTTATCACCGATTTTGCAGACGAGGACGTCTGCATATTTCGTCGGGGGCACATGTCAGCGGATAGTTCTGACATCTAGGATACAAAGGACATGGCCTATATCCAGAACCTGCATATAGGGAACAGAAGATATAGAGGTCTAGGCAAAAAATGCCGGCCTTGATGCTGCACCACTGGCCATTCCTGCGCAGCCGACTTTCACTGTCGTCGTTTCTTCATCAACCGATATATATATTATACTAAAATCTCTAACCTGGACGCCACATCTGCTGACTGCAGCTGCCAACAAGCAATATGTGCTGTTTCGCGATAGGAATCAGATGATGGGTTTGGTGTTAGAGTCCTTGGCATTGTCCTGGAAGACCTATGCTGCTGCTGCTTGAAACCCAAACAAGCAGAATTCAGGAAGGGGACATACTGTGTTTCACCAAGGGCTATGGTCATGAAGGAGTTCTTATAATGCTCTTGTTTTTCTTCTTTGTCGCCTTCTTGAGACAGCTCCAATTCGCCTTGTTCGCGGCTGCTCGTCCCGGACGCTTACAAGTTCCAAGACATTATCCACGGCCTCTACACGCATGATATCCCACTGAGAGATTTCAGGATCTGTCTGAAGCTTGCGGAGGAGCAGATGGAGGAGGTTCAAGATCAAAGAAGGCAGTGGAGCCAAGGGGTCTGGTATCCTCCCGAGCCGGTGGAACAAGGAGAAACACAAGGCATGAAAGCAGTGGAGCTGATCCATCGCCTCCTCGGAGCAGGAACGAGTTGAGATAGATGTTGTTGGCGAGGCCGCTAAGGATATACTTGCTCTTGTAGCCTCGGCGAGCAACGATTTGGGCGCATCAGCGCCACCAGAAAATTTTCAACATGGATTCTCAGAAGCGACGACATCCAATTGGCACTTATATATGCAGAGGACTAACATGTTCACTGGAGAACATATTGCCAGTCGATGTGAAATTAGACAAAGGCAAGAGCCAGAAAGAGCAAGTCAACGAGCCAGGAATCCGCCCGGCCCTTTGAGCCCGAAAAGCAACAGGCGTGGAAACCTAACTTTCCAAAAGAGCCTTACGATGACAATGCGATGATCGACCTGAACGTCAAGGTTAAGACCAAGAACTATTGGCGGGCATACTTGGGCCGCGCAAGCGGTTCGTAGCGGGCATGATGGAGAAGCTCTGGGAACGAAGTAGGAGACATGACGATGCCTCAAACGTTGTGAGCGTCTTCGGGAGCGTAAGCTCCGTATTTCCAATTTCCACAAGTATCTCTCAAGGTGAGACATACTTCCTTCATGGCGGACGTATCGGTTCCAGAGGTTTGCGGGAATATCTTCCTAGCTAGGACGAGCTTCTTCATAACGGGCCATCAGATGAGATGAGGTAGATGCTCACAGTGGATCTTGATGTCCTCACTGTTATCTGCAGAAAACTCTGCGCTTGCAAGGCTTCTTAAGGGGATCATCTGGTATCCTTCGACTTTCAACGCGATCCTCCTTGACCACGAGGTCTTTCGCCATCTAGAAACAGAGAAAGAAGCAAGTCGACACCCTGAGACGTCGTCAGCATTTTCGGGAGCAACAGCTCCATACCGTCGGGCCGGCCACCCCGCCCGCTGCCCATGCGTGTTTTATATATATACCGTGCGACTTTTCGAAGGTCGGGTCATGCTGTCTTTCATCAAGGCTCTGGGGAACGATGACTTGGATGCAGTCAAACCTTGAGCAGAATGTGGGCGAGTGTGAAATACGTTCATTTCTTTTTACTCCCAGCGCTCATTTTATATATATCTATCTTTCTCGGACTCCCTTGAGCAACTGAGATATAAATGCCCTTTCAACTTCATACATGAGAACCGAGTGCTACAATGGAGCTAATACTGCCATATACTCAGTACACCGGAATCAGGATATGGAAATCAGCTTAGCCAACGAAACTCTGGCGCCTCTCATGGATATGCCTCTCAGCGAGTTAATACTGAGGGAATTGAGGCATCCAATTGAGCCACTGAAACCGTTCTATTTCAACCACAGAAGTGAGACACACCATTGGTCATTTTATATACATACGAACTGCTCAGCGTCTTGAACACGATTTAGCAGAACACCCCTCTCTTGCCCTGCATCAGAGGAAAATAGCTGTGCAAGGAACTAGACCTAGACGCTCTGCTAACCACACTTCCACTATGAAGTTCGTGTCTAAACTGAGTTATATGGCTACTTATATCAGAAACAAATATGCGGTTATGATATATACTACTGATCTGAAGATGTCGGTAAGGATGACTGAATGGAACGGCAAATCAGCAATTAGGAGACGAGACTGGTGGGATATGACTATATCGTCCATCATCAACGCGACGGAACCGCTACCAATAACAACCTACTTTATAGCAGACAGCCTATGCATGTATCCCCGTCGCCCGCTGCTCCCCAGCCCAGGGCTGTGCCCTTGCCCGGAGATCGGGCAGGCCCGGCGGAGCCGATCCCAATCATGACCGGATGAAGGACGTGGTTGTTTCTGGGATTTTTGCTATTTTTGTATTCTGTCGTCTTGTCGTTTCTTCTATTGTCCATAAGACTAGCCTCAACACCCAAGGAAACGCGGATGAAGGCATTTTAGCTAAAGCTACTTACTACCCAAATGTTTTAATCGATCTCTCAGTCACGTCAGAGCTTGGGGCCCAGGTCAATAAAACTTACGGGACAAGTTTCGAAAATCCCCAATGGATTGGTTATATATTGACTGAGGCATTATTGGACAATAGAACCGATGCATCAATGAAAGTTTCGCAGACTAAAAGGAGAGGCTCTATCTGCAGAGAATCTTACGGTTTTTAGAAATAATCTTTGCTCTTCTTCAGCTGCCGGCCAGACCTCTCAGTCACACTGTTGGCCGCACAGAGGTTGATAGTCCATGCCTCCCAAGAATGGGTGTTCCGGGAGCGGTGCAGTGCTTGAATATACAAATCAACGGATATTTAGTTTTTACAGACTAAAGAACGACATTGAGGAACATTATCGGGACCGGTTTATGGGTACCTCTCATAGTGCCACCCTGGCGATTGCTGAGCAAACAAGGATATGCGTCTCCACGAGGAAGTTAAACCTGCGGGCTGCATCTTGTCCTTTGAACCTCGATATCTCCATATATATACAGCGCTTTTAACCTGAAGGGCTTTCCACATGCTCGGTGCCTCATCAGAATATGATTCTGGATGTGCTATCGCACTTGCAATTACCCCCTTGAGAATCTGATAGCACCTCTCGATACTGTTCCCCGAAACCGCTGCGGACTTCTCCGTTGGAGGTTAAACATAGTTCCCGTGATACAGAACTCGCCAGGGCCTCCCGTTAGGATAAGAAGAACTATATACAGAATGCGGCTTCCAGCGCCTCTAGCTGACATGGACATGCGGCATTTCCTTACACTATAGATCATCTGTTTGATCAGCAGCACAATGGACCAGGGACTAAGAACAGCAAAAATATATTAAAAACATAAAGCGGCGTCTATGCCTATAAATGTCACTTTTCTTCTCTTTGTCACACAGCCTGATCGATCCCGCTCTCATGTGTCTGTCTGTCTGTGTCTGTGGATCTTTATGAATCATACCATTCATTTACTGCCAGTCAGTAGGGACTCGACCTTCAGACTGGGATGAGGATTAGGCGTGCACATCTTTCTTTGGATAGCTCGAAAAGGCGACACTCATATATGTTTCTGCAACAAAGCAGACCATTCTCTGTCTGCAACCTCAAGTCTGGCTGGATAATAAACAAGATCAACAAAAACAGTCAGTGCGAGCATTTTCAATCTCAAGTGCGGTTTAAACAAACAAACAAAAAAAACTAATCACATCCGACTTATTTTCTAGAACTCAAGCTCAACGAAGCAGAATCTTCGAGTGAACCTGCGGAAAGCTCCGCATCAACGATCCTTGATACGATATTTCGAAAAAACGAAACCCTTGCGCCGCTCCATCGTTCCCCGTTCTTGGAAGCCAGATGCAATTCAACATAATACAGTTGAAATGAAAAGGTCTACAGATACAGATGTAAGGGACGCAGCAGGATCTATAAAATTTAAATTATTTTATTATCCGAAAGCCTCATTTAGGAGGTACTATTGAGGACGCAGTCGGAGAAGACGGGTCACGCATCGTCCGGCGGGTATTATCCAACAGGCGTGGTGGATATAGGTTGTGATGGTCCACTGGTCTACTACTCCTTTCATAAAGGTTACATAGGCCATGCACCTATCTGGGCTGAGAAGCTGCCAATGCAGATTGGGAACGGCAAAGATCACTTTGTTTTCGACTAACTCCGAGCCGCGCTTCATCCGTATCCTTTTTTCTGCCTTGCCAGAACTCCAGAATCATATAATAAGAGAATACAGAGCCAGCTCCCAACCGACCTACGATTCAATTCTTACTTGGCAAAGCTCAAAGAGAACTCGTCGAGGGAAGGGGGGAAAGGCGAAATACAGGAAGAAAAAACACACCCAGCACCAAAATGTCCATTCCAATAATTTATCATCCAGATATTCATGCTTCAGCCCGCAGCCAAGTCCCTCTTATCATCATAAACCGTCCTCGTGTCGAACATGGGTCTCCTCGCCGTCATGGCTTTTCAACATGGACCGAGCTTGTGCTGCACAGTTGCTACCGCCACACATAGCAAGAGTTAAGGTGCTCGATAGTGCTTGCTATATTGTATGTGGCTCACGGCGGTGCTGAAATTAACAAGTCGGCGGGGCATGACAGTTGCCATCGTCGACCCATGTGTGGTATCTGAGGACCCACGAATGTTGACAAGATATATACGAGGACTTAGTTATATGGTGCCTGTTCCTCCTCAGCGAACCTCAGGAGCATATCTATGTCGTCGCTGTCCAGGGCCTCCAAGAAAGAGACGAAGCCTCTTTCCTGGGCGTTCTCATCGTCTGCTTGGTTGCTTCCCATGGAAGGGGCGCCTCCTGGAGCAACGCCCACATTGTCACCAAAACCCAGCCCGTGTGATTGAGGGAAGGCGATATTGCTTGTCGACAGCTGCTGTTGCAGCTGCTGTGGATTCGGCGCCGGGTTAGGGACGGATATCGGTGGAGGAGGAACGACGGTAGTGGAAATCGGCTGCGCAGAAGGGGTCGGCGGTGCAGCAGGGGTGGTAGAAGGAGCAGTCGCAGTGGCGGGAGCAGATGGAGGAGCGGGAGCGGGGACGGACGGCGGAACAGGTGCTGGGGCCGGCTGGGTGGCCAGGCCCGTCACCATAAACGCAAGACCACGCTGGTTCAGGTGGTTTTGAGCGTATAGGTTCAGGAACCTCACCACATCTTGATGTTCAGCGGCCCCAAGACGCTGACCTGATTCCAGAAGGACCTTATTCGGGTCATTCCTCAGTTGTCTCGCCCACTGGGTGCTGCAGTCCCTATCGCAGGGACGATTCGGCCCTGGAAATTCGCGGGCGTACGCGTCCGCGATTTCTCTCCATCCCAAGTCCGTGAGGAGCTTGAGGGCCACCAGAAAGAGCTTGTTCCGGGGCGATATATTGCGCCCAAACCCCATCTTGCTGGTATATAGGAGCGCCTTTGTTTTCAAAATAAGAAAAAAAAGGTTGTGTCGGCGCTTGAGACTTTGCTTTGTGGAGACCACATAGAAAGAAGAGAAATATATATAAAAGGAGCAAAACAGGGTGAGATATATCTTCACTGCGCAGGACGCCGCAGAGACCAAAGCGGCGATGTGCCCTGATTCACAGGGCAGCGCCGAGGGGAGACCCTTCACGCCGCTGTCGAGCGTAGACACCAATGCGGCAGTATTGTAATATATACAAGGAGGGCAGCACCCGTGCCCTACATCTTTGTTCCCTACCCACCATTCCTCACCTCGACTGCCGCAATCATGCATGGCAAGTGGACCGCCGAGCACAATGTCTTTGTGATTGCCCTACGCATGGGCACAAACTTCGACTGGAACCGGATTGCCCAAGACTTCCGGACCAAGTTTCAAACAACCACCACCCCGAAGGACGTCGAGTCCCGGTGGAACAAAAATCTGAAGGACGGAGAGCTTGCCAAGGCAGTCGACGACTTCCGTCACAGTGGTGTCGTCGACACTGACAGCCCCCACGCCTTCAACATTGCGAGGATCATCAAGCTGCTGGCTGACTACCCGGCCGCAGAGCGTGTGTTCTAGCATCGTGGTAAGTGACGTGTGCTTTGAATCCTTGACTTGGCGACATCAGTTCTGCGAGTTGCTCGGTTTGTGCACTTGATTTCTGTTTCATTCATTGCAATTCATAGTGGAGAGTTGGTGGTGTTTCTGCACAACATAGGGTCCTGTCCTACATGACATCCACACCCGGAACCGGGATCAGAACAACAGAGCCCGATGGAGGAAGAAACGAGGAAGAACACATGCTACGCCCTCCTCAGGTGCTCCGCATCGTTCTCCTTGCTGCTCTTGCGTGCCTCTTCCAGCATGGTGTCAATGCCTCTCTCTTTGAGAGCTTTCTGCATGTCCTGTCAGTCGACGCACAAAAAGGAAAGGGGTACACGGGCAACACACCGAGAGGCATGTCTTGTACTGGCTGAAGAGCTGCTCACATTCCGGGTCGGGGGAGGAGTTACCACGCAGGTACTCTGCTCCGATCAGCTGGGCCTCCTTTGGTTGTGATTAGAGGGAAGATTGGGATCCCTACTCTCACTGTACCACTTTAGAAAGCAAGTGTCATATTTCCTTCGATACGTTAGCACCTCTCCAATATCTATATCACTTGAGGGATCTTTACTCTTTGACTTCGTTGCACTCTGGGGCGAGAGAGGCTGACATTGGGAAGGACAGCAGGTCGAAGGTAGGAGCACTGTCTTTAGTATGCCTTCCTGGGAGGACTGCAGCACAGGCCACTCGACTGAGCAAGAATTCACGTTGTTCGCTTGACAACAAGCGGAACAAAAGAGATGTGGACGGATATCTGCGAACACAAGTGCTGCGGACAATAATGCCGAAAAGAACGATGAATCGGAAGCTGATCGCTGGCTTGGCGGCATGTGCAGTCTGAACGTGTGCCTGGGCTAACCGCTTGCCGTTAGGCGCGTCTCTCCACCGGCCTCTAGTTTCTCCGGTGCCGCCGTCGATCTCGCCCGCTTTGTCAAGATTCGCGACTTTTTGCTGCACGGTAAGTTGAAGACGGCCGCCCTCAAGTGCACCGCGTCGGACAATAACCATTCCCCAGGTTGGGATCTCTCCTTTCTCTTCTCCTTCCACTATCCTCCCTCCTTCCCTGGGTCCTCCGTTGTGCGGTCCCTGTGCGCCGTCCAGTATGGACCTCGCAGCAGAGTTCGTCCCGTTCCAAGAACGGGTAACTTCCAAACTCGTACAGACGACTCGTACCGTCGGCCAACTCGCCTCGGAAGATCTCAACTTTCACAGAACCTCGAGTGCGGAGATCGCCAGTTCTCTTGACGAACAGAGCGCGCGACTCCTGTCTCTTGCAAATTCTCTCCTGAAAATCGCTACTGCCGGCACTGACGTACGAGCGCCTACCCTGCGCGATGAGGAGTCTGTCGAGGATAATTGGCGCGCCGTGGTGGACGTGATTGATTCTCTCCTAGAGAAGGCGGACGCCTGTTTAGATGAATTTACCGGCGTGATCAAAAGGTTGAGCCCTTCGCAGCAGGAGCAGAATTTGGCACTAGAGAAGAAACAAGCCGAGAGCAAGTTTCCGAGCGTCTACGACTATATGTCGTCCAAGATCCCGAAACCGCAGCTGCAGTTCAATCGCGCTCCCGATAACACCGATGAATCCCCATTTCGGCCGCTTCTCAAGACCAAGCCGCATGCCATTGTTCCATTGGAAGAATCTTTGCAGCTGGTCGATTCCGGAACGCAGCCGCCGTTGTACGTACTCAGTTTTTCTGCTGAGAGAATGGTGCGAAAGCTAATGACTCGCTCTCTACAGTTACAAAAACCCTTATGAGGTCGAGATCCGAGCTTCAAAATATCCCCCGTCTGTTTACACCGTATCTCCCCCGATTGACTACCAACCGTTTGAATCCACCACCGCCACATTTGTGGACACCCTTGAAGGACTGAGCGATATGCTAGCCGAACTCAAGTCCGCAAAAGAGATAGCAGTCGACTTGGAACATCACGACGTACATTCCTACCACGGTCTTGTCTCCTTGATGCAGATAAGCACACGTGAAAAGGACTGGGTGGTTGATACGCTCAAGCCGTGGAGGGAGGAGCTTCAAGTGTTGAACGAGGTGTTTGCCGATCCTAACATACTGAAAGTACTGCACGGGTCATCGATGGACATTATCTGGCTGCAGCGCGACCTGGGACTCTATGTTGTAGGCATGTTCGACACGTACCATGCTTCTTCGGCATTGAATTATCGCAAGAAGAGTCTAAAGTTCCTCTTGGAGAAATTCGTCAACCTGCAAGTGGACAAGAGGTATCAAATGGCCGACTGGAGAGTACGGCCCTTGCCGTCTAGCATGTTTGACTACGCCCGGTCTGATACCCACTACCTCCTCTACATCTACGATCACTTGCGCAACGAGCTCATCCAGAATTCAACCCCCGAAAACAATCTTATCGACTACGTCCTTGAGCAGTCGAAGGCAGAGGCTCTCCAACGATATGAGCGCCCAGTCTACGATGCAGAAACAGGACAAGGCCCTGGCGGCTGGTACGACTACCTCTCTCGAAACCCAGCAGTGCTGAGCAGGGAGCAATTCGCCGTATTCAAGGCCGTCCACCAGTGGCGCGACCAAGTGGCGCGGCAAGAAGATGAGGGCGTGCAATGCGTCCTCCCCAAGCATGTTCTTTTCAAGATCGCCCAAGTCATGCCGCTTGACCTCGGAACTCTCTTCAGAACTCTCTCTCCCGTGACGCCGATAGTCAAAGCTAGGGCCTCTGACCTGCTAGAAGTTATCAAGGCTGCAAAGATCGCCGGAGCCAACGGTCCGGAATGGCGCGACGTTGTCAGGCCGAAGCCGACGAAACAAGCACCGCCTACTCCCGATGGAGTTCACATCGAGCAGGGTCTATTGACGCCTCCTGGGCCGAAAGAAGGCTTTCCTACGGCCTCTCGATGCGAAGTGTCCCAGTTTTGGGGCGCTGTCCTGGACCAGCGTGAGCCGCCTACCCCTCCTGAATATTCCGCCGTCGCTTGCGCCGAAGCTCTCCGGCTGTCTCTGCCGCTGCCGCCTATGCCGATGACGGTTTCTGAGGCCCGCGATAAACTGGGCGGTTCCACCACTACCAAACCTGCCCCGACCCCGACACCTGCCGCGCCCGTTGAAACGCCTAAAGACAAAGATAACAATGACATCTTCACCGTGAAGGAAATAGGCGGCGCACGGAAGCGAAAGATCGCCCAGGCTGATAAAGGCGAAACCAGCCAGTCAGCCGGAAGCGACGGTGACGAGAGCCCAGATTCTGACCCTGAGGAGCAGCCGTCCAAGAAGCAGCGCCAGAAGAAGAAGGACACGTCGTCGACCCAGGAGAGGCCCAAATCCCAAGGCAAAGGCCGGGATCAGGACACGACACCGTTCGACTACACCACTGCGGAGTCGGTGCTTCACGCCCAGCCCAGCGAGACTGCCGGAGGTCCGCCGTCAAAGACCTCGATGCCATTCAACCCGTACGCCAAGGCGCTCGATGCGCCGCAGGCCCTGCGCAAGCCGAAGAAGGAGACGTCTGGGAAGACCTTCACATTCAGAAAGTAGCTGTTTGATTATACCATGTTGCAGCATGTCCTTTTTTTTCTTTGTACTTTCTCAGTTCTACGGTTCGTGGGCGGCTATGAGGATGATCATGAGCATAGCATTGAGGCACCTAGGCATGGCATAGCGATACCCGGTGTGTTTTTTTTCTTTCTGGAAAAAAAGTGCCATAGACCTGAGGTTTGGTTTTGATGAGTTTGCGATTGGCCATGACGAGCTTGTTTCCACCAATAAAAGTTTTGTTGTCTCCGTTTCTGCTTGCCAGCAATTGTATATCGTAGGCCGCCGATCTGTAGGCGCAAGAAGTAATTTCGGTATATAAGGACCACAATCATGAAACCAATCATGCGACATCAAAACTCTGAACGTCGCGTCCTGTGCCCGTGCCTCTTGCCACTGCAGGCAGTTTTCGAGTCCCCTAACTTCCCTTCGGCATATGTACCACCCGAGTCCGGACGGATACTGCGTCAATTATCAAATCAAGTGTACGGAGTTCACAGTACTGTACCCCGGCTCAATAATTATTATTCCACCGCATGCAAGTGAAAACATACGTTTAGAAGGCGGGATCTATGTACGGTACATACATAAACTGGTCCCGGGAGCTTATCTATCTACCCAGGTAGGTACCTAGTTCTATTTTATCGTTGATTATTATTATTATTGAGTGATGATTAGATTGGAGCACGCGAGCATGGATTACCGCTGCACGGCCTGCACGAGGGTAACTGGTCAGGTAGCAGATTGGTACCCACTCAGCTTCAGCTTCAACTTTGAAACTTCAACTTGAAAGTCGGGATGCTGGTTTCGGCTTTTTTTGGGTCTCGTGGCAGTTGGCCTTCCGTAATTTACCATCATCATCATCATCATCATCCATGGCGGGACATATGTTATGTTTACCTTGATAAAAACTTAAACGGGAGGATGTCCAAGCTGACGGGAGCCCTGAACCTTAGGGGTAGGTAGGTAGGTAGGTAGGTTATGTAGATAGGCTTGCTAACAGTTGATTCCTTGGAACCTTCCTGATAGTGGTAGGTGGCAATAATATGTTGCAACAACGTGATTGTGAAACGCTAGCTTCCTCACTCATGCTGGAGTCTCTCCGTGGACATGACACCTAAGATCTCAGACTCTGGGTGGGTGGGTAGGCAGGTAAGTTCAAAATCAACCTGGCCTCGGTACCTGACCGACCCAACCCAACTGCCGTGCCGAGGGCGGGTACCTGCCTGCCGACCCAGGTACAGTACCTAGGCAAAGTACTAAATTTACGTACCGACTACGGCACTTGGATTGTAGTGCCGGCTGTCAAACATGTCAAGTGTCAGCCTGTCAGGTCCTGTCGGGAAAGAGGTTGGCTGGGTCAGTGCGGCTGCAGATCAAGCACTGCACTACTGTACTTGGGTAGAGATGGGGTACCTAGATAGGTAGGTAAGAGGGGTGATCTTCCATTTCCATGCATGGGATCCATATCTGTCTGACTCAGGACACTGTTTCGGATTCCCATGCCGCTTTTGGTACTGCACACTACCTGAGTGCAGTACAGAACAGTACTGTACAAGCACCCTACCTGAGGAGAGGACCGAGGTATGGGGTTGATAGGGCCCGCGATGCAGGCCTGGTATGTGTACATGTACATACCTAGGTAGAGAAAGTTCAGGGAGAAATCAGCTTGATGCCGTGCAGTCGAGTACAGTGCACTGCAGCCAGTAATCTGTGTTGCTACTTCTGTACTGTACCTATGGGTAGGTAGTACGACATGTACATATATACGGTACTCTACAGTGCCTTTTTCCTTGAGTAAATAAATAAATAAAAAGCGAATAACTGTATATTATGATACTTTATTCGCTGATGATTCAGTTCCTTTATTTATCTAGTTCCTTTTCTCGAGAATGAGAATGAGAACCTATGTGAAAAGGCGGGGTGCCGCTGGTTGAACTGGATATATGGACATATAGGATGAAAAAAAAAAGAAGAATAAACCTCCCCAGTCCATCCACCATCTATCTATCTGATCTTCCTCATTCATTCATTCATTCATTCGTTCATAATATGCAAGCAAGTTTCTCAGAAGAGGGTTCTCTTTGTGATTTCTTCTTCTTGTGTGCGGGAGGAAGTGTATATATATAGTCATATCTTGCCTGCTCCGCGTTTCTGAGCAATACATCTGTTTGTACCTTAAGCAGCAGCAGTGACGGTCCTGATGGTTCATACACTTTACCGACCTTCCCCTTCCTCTACAGAGTGAGATGAAATCACATGCCTTTCTGATTCTTGTCTATCCTCCAGCCAGTGTTGTGACGCCTAACATTCCATGATGAATAGTCCACGCCCCTTGTGCTGCTACGAACCCGTGTATATACGCTACTTGAGATTGTGGCGGGGAGATCCGCTTCTGAGCACTGTGCTTTACGGTACTGTACATACATAACAACAAAGTCTGGGGCGTTTTGAGTACAGAGTATATATATATAGAGCGTAGGCAGAATTGGTTATCATGATTATTTTTTTCTTTTAATGATTCGACTAGCACATATTTCTTTTTTTGCCCTTTGAAGACCACTCGGAAGATTTGCATACCATATATGGGCAGTACTATCTATACTCAGCATGCGTTGCATAGAATGGAAGGAAATGAGGCACAGCTGATTGCGATTGGGTGGTTGGTTGGAGGAGCATTTGTTGGTCAGAGGGCTCTGCTTGAGTCCTCGTTAACATCTGGCGGCTCCAATCTTGGTGGCTGATCGCTGCATCGCTGCATGGTGAGTTCAGGCGACTATTTATTGTTGGATCGATATCTATGTACGCCGTACAGCAAGTAGTATGTGGGCTGTCAACGGTCAGAACGGGGCTCGGTTGAATGGAGAGGAATAGAATATATTAATAAGATGCGCCTCTTGTGAGCTTTATGTACCCTTGCATAACTCCGGGTTGTGACAATCGATCCAAGGCAGCTGGCCAGGTATCTAATCAGCTGGGAAGGTTTTTGCTCAACCAACCCGCACCACATCGTCTGGAGTACCCCGTACGGGGCAGGAGGATAAAAGCAGCGATCTGCAGCAGCTTATGTATGTCATGCTGCGGATCATCGTGTCCGACAGTCGAGGGTGACGTGATCTCCTATGATCGGAGTTTGCACCCCATACCGCTACTCCATTCTCTTCGCACGCAGCTACTACGACTCCTACTAGTCACGGTAAGTTGGCAACAGGATGCCAGGTACGAATCCATCCCGTGCACGTCCCCTGGCAGGGCCTGGCTTAAGGCTAAGACTGAGGTAAGTCTGACATGTCTGACATGGTCGAAGGCTAAAACACTAGGCGGTGAAGGGCCGAAGATTGACAGGTCGCCCGGCCGAGGCAGGATTTAAATTGAGCATGCCGATCCACCCCCACAGGCCGGCGCTTTGATCGCCGGGCGTGTGCTGGTGCTCGGACGGATGCACGGAGGACGGAGGCACCCAGATCCCCTCATGACATGACTCCGTACGATTACGGCTAGAGGGCAGCAGATGGAGGCGACACGGTGTGGATGATCTGTCTGCACATCTTCGCTTGGGGGAAGAGATGTCTAGTGTGTGATGTAGGAACGTTGGCGATCCCTGCAGGCGGCAGTGTCCTTTCAAACTGAGCGGCCGTGGCTTCTTAGCGATGGTCCGGAGCAATTTGAGTAGTACCTCCCTATCCCATCCAAGCTTGCTGCGCAGTAGATCTCGCTTGCCCTGATTCTGATGGTAGCACAAGGTTGGCTACAGGGATTTGGGAGATGAGATGGGTTTCGCCAGAAGGAGACCGTTCAAAAAAAATCAAACATAGTGACAGATCAAGACATGCCTCCGCGATTCACCTTGATGAGAGGGGCGATGTCGCTTGGCAGACGCTATCACCTGTCAATAGCGAAGATCACGCGTACCTCGCATGGCCCCTGCGCAGGAGGCTGCGCGACCGTTCGAGCCCTTATTATCTTCCTACCGGTTTCTCCGTCGAGTTATTCCCGGTTGAGAGACGAGATTGCATGACATCCAGCCTGGTTCGACGCTATGACCCCGAGATTGTCAGAATTAGCCGAACTGAACTCCGCGACGGTGAAAAGTCACGGGCCTGCCCGCCGAACAGCAGCTCCAGTCAACTTCGGAAAACGTTGTTCAGCGGCAGATGAGCGAATCGTGGTTCTTGACGCTGCGGGAGCGGGTGCTGGGGGAGCATATTTTGAAACAGGCTCAACAAAGGAAAATGCAGGCTTGCCCTTGACCCCCTTGACTGAGCTGCGGAGTACTGTTTAGGATTATGACCCAGCAATAATAGCATGTGGTGGTAGTGGTTGGACCGTTCTCCTATCTGGGTTTAAGAGCATTGACCCGTGACTGCAGCATGCATGGCCATGCTGCCAGTAATGGGAGCTGTACCTGTTCGGTACAAGTGTGATTAGAGTCAGTCATCAGATCCACCTTCTTAGATGCATGCTGTCAACTAGCGAGGCGTTTTGCGGGCATCTGAGCGGCTTCGCCCAATCCTCCCTGATAAACGTGGCTTCGAAACAAGTCTCCCGATGGCCGTTGTTGCTGGAATTGGATCAGCATGATCAAGTTGTTGAATACGAGTCATGACCTTCTGCATGGAGCACAGAACAAGAGCCAACTTGTTAGATAGTCTGTCCTTCCAGTATCTTAATTCTTTGGGCTTACGGCCGGGCTATTGTCAGTATGGCCGTTGTCGCCCGTCATACGCCGCAGCTGCGCTTCGTCAGGGACTCAACAGAGATTCAGGATCATGGAGATCTTTCCGATGACAGTCGAGAGGCGGCACCATGCATGAACAAGGGGATTGCACACCAAGGCCTTTGGATAATGATGGACGACCATGGTCCCTGTCCACTGCTGGACCAGCCCTAAAATTGGAGACGCTCTGCCGCAGCCACAGGAGACGCAAGCTTCGGACTGCAAGTCAATAAGTTGTTCCTGGGGGAAGTCCAACACGGGTTATCAGAGTTGAAAACCGTTGGAACAAAGGCATCATGTGCGTCGAAGGTCCTCGCCATCCCCACTTGGAGCATGCGGGTGATGCGGCGTGCGCAGGTACGCCCTCGAGGTGGAGCTACAGGGCTCCCCGTGACAAAGGCGGTCGGCGGTGCCCATGACGAAATCCGCGATAGGGCCCAGGCCGGCAGCAGACCGCTTGCATGGCAGGAACTCCCTGGAGGGGTTGTCTGTAGGGTCACTGAGCATTGCAGCCTTATGGAGTACTGTACAGAAAAAAGAAACATATTGCGGTAGAGAGGTACACCGTGTAGATCGTGTCTGTACGGCGGGGGAGAAGAAGAGACTTTTGATGGGCGTTAGCCAGGGACCGCTGCGAGTGCGGCAGAGCGGCAGCTGCATCCGCGGGAAGGAGGGTCAGCTGTCTGCAGCGGCATGCCCAGGGACCAGGCCGGCCGGGTCCCCGATCGCTGCGCTGGACGGTGTCTCGCTTCTTCGCTGTTCTTTCCTGCTGCCTCTGGAAGAGCCGTGCGCAGAAGGAGGGCGCTGCGATCGCGAACGCTCCGCTCGTCTCTTGGGCTAGCGCCGAGCCTATCGCGGGCTGACCCCTGTCGCCCAGCAGGTGGCGAGGCCGCGACGCCAGGGCCAGGGGCAGAGACGGGAGGGCCTTTCGAAACTGCTGGCATCACGGGCGGACAGGTTGGGGAGGGGCTGCCAGCGCCCCTCCTCGGGCACAGGCTGCCTCCCTCAGGAGAAGGGCTGGCCCAACCGGGAGGTATCGTCCGCATGATATCGGGTGCCGGCGACATGCTCCTCCGGCGGCCACAGAGACAAGTAGCAGGCCGCTTTTGTTTCTAATCTCGATCCGAGTCCCGTTGTCATGCGAAACGGTGGTACGGCGGCACAAAAAAAGATCGAGCTGGTCACTGGTGTAGGACCCCTGATCGCGGCCCTCTTGGCTCCTCCGTCCCTGGGCTAGCCCGTCACTGCACCGCCGGCAAACTCCACACTCCCCATCGCCGCGAAACCGCCAGCTCGCGACCGGCAGCGCCCCCGAGGCCTTAAACAATACTCCCCCAAATCTTCTGCTCCGTACCGCCCTCCCGCCCGTCCAACCCCCCTCTACCCCCCTCCGTCCGGCTGCATCTCCTCCCCTTCTCCCGCAGTCCAATCCATTATTCCGTCTTTCTGTTCCTTTTCTCTCTTCCCGTCTGCGTCCTTTTTTTTTGCTCTTGCAGCTCTTCTCCCAGGTCCCCGTCGACTCGGTCCTCCACGCGACGGCTCCCCCTCCCGTCTCCTGCCTGCACGTCGCGTCGCAGCGCTTTCGATACCCTCCTTGGTCTGCGGTTCGCCTGGATGCGATCGGCCCTTTCTTCCACCAGCACGCATTGTTTCCGGCGACAACGGAACCGATAGCCGCTTCGTTCTCCCAGTCGTTCCCCGTCCCAGCTTCAGACGCACACGCTGGTTTTTCCTTGTCTCTCTCACGCACCATTGGTTATTATAACGGGTTTGCTGCTCCTCCTTGCGCCGTGGGCTGGTAAGTGTGGTGGACGCTCCGTGCGCGTGCGATGGGGAGGTAGCTCCGACTCGTCGGCTGCATTGCGTCGTCTCCGTGCACGATTCTCTCTGCTCGGGTCTCTGATGCTCAGAAACCAGGTCGCCCTTCGCCGTGTCTGACCGCCCGTCTGCGGTCCTGCCTTCTCGAACCCGCAGGTGGAGGTTGCGGGTGAACAGTACGCATTGAGATACTCTGCTTCTCGCTCGTGCCATCTCGCGTCGACGTCCTGATTTTCTTTTCTTTTCGTTTCTCTCAATCGAACCTTTGAAGATACCCCATTCCACGCTTGTTTGATATCCAATGTCTGTTGCAACGATGCTCCAACCCGCGTCGAGAGCCTCGCGGGCCTCGACGTCTTCCTCGGGATCCTTCCAGCCGGTCTCGCGGCAGAATACACTGTCGTCCCACGATGCCCGGTCCGTCCGCCAGTCGAAGCGCATGTCGGTCACTGCGCTGTATCTGTCCATGTCGCAGAAGGATAAGGACCTGGAGATCTCCGATGACCTGGCCAAGGGTAGGCCTCGCCCGCACCGCCGTGGTGACGATGGACTGATTCCTCTGCAGCACAAAAGTACCTCCGCGAATTGAAGGCGAAGATTTCGGCGCAATCCAAGAAGAACTTCGTTCTCGAGAAGGATGTCCGTTATCTCGATTCGCGAATAGCGTTGCTGATCCAGAATCGTATGGCGCTTGAGGAAGTAAGAAACCATTTTCGGCCGAGTCTACGGCGTTGGTCGCTCACAGCGTGCAGCAAAATGAAGTTGCCAGCCATCTCGATGATACGGCCGATCCCCAAGAGGGCGTTTTCCCCAACGATGAGAAGACCCAGAAATACGGCAACCTGCTGTTCCTTCTCCAGTCCGAACCTCGACATATTGCACATCTGTGCAGGCTCGTCTCCATGTCCGAAATTGACTCTCTCCTTCAGACCGTGATGTTCACGATCTACGGAAACCAATACGAGAGCCGTGAGGAGCATCTGCTGCTGACCATGTTCCAGTCTGTCTTGACCTATCAGTTCGATAACACCCCTGAGTATTCCTCCCTGCTGCGTCAGAATACCCCTGTCTCGCGCATGATGACTACATACACCCGGCGTGGACCCGGGCAGAGTTATCTGAAGCAGGTCCTGGCCGACCAAATTAATGCGCTGATAGAAATGGATGACTTGGACCTTGAGATTAACCCGCTGAAGGTCTACGAGAACATGGTGAAGCAGATCGAAGAGGAGAACGGGTCGCTCCCCGACGATCTCCCCAAGTCGGTCACGGCGGAGGTTGCGGCGGCCAATGAGCAGGTGCAGGCCATCATTGAGCCCCGGCTGAAGAAGCTGACCGAAATCGCCAACAACTTCCTGACGACGATCATCAACGGCCTGGAGGAGACACCGTACGGCATCAGGTGGATCTGCAAACAGATTCGGAGTCTCTCCCGACGCAAGTATCCCGATGCGCAGGACCAGACCATCTGTACCTTGATCGGAGGATTCTTCTTCCTGCGTTTCATCAACCCTGCCATCGTCACGCCCCGCTCGTACATGCTGATCGAGGGGAACCCGTCCGAAAAGCCGCGTCGCACCCTGACCCTGATCGCGAAGATGCTGCAGAATCTGGCCAACAAACCCTCCTACTCCAAGGAACCGTACATGGCCAAACTGCAGCCCTTCATCCAGGAGAACAAGGAGCGGGTGAACAAGTTCATGCTCGATCTCTGCGAGGTCCAGGATTTCTACGAAAGCTTGGAGATGGACAACTATATCGCGTTGACGAAGCGGGATCTCGAATTGCAGATCACGCTGAATGAAGTGTACTCCACCCACGCCCTGTTGGAGAAGCACGCTGCGGAGCTGGCTTCGGACCAAAACTCGCACCTCCACATACTCCTACAGGAACTGGGACCCGCCCCTCCGCTCGTCCCTCGCAAGGAGAACCGGACCATCACGCTGCCACTGTTCAGTAAATGGGAGACCTCGGTCGACGATCTCACTTCCGCGCTGGACATCACCCAGGAGGAGGTGTATTTCATGGAGGCCAAGTCGACCTTCGTCCAGATCCTGCGTGCCCTTCCACCGAACTCGTCCGTCCTGCGTCGACCGCTGCGGCTTGACAGGATTGCCGAGGCGGCGGCCACCCTGAAGAACGATGCAGTCATGGTCAGGAAGGGGATCCGCACCATGGAGCTGCTCAGCCAACTGCAGGAGATGGGCGTCATCGACCGTTCCGACGACTTCAGTCTCCTCCGGGACGAGGTGGAGCAGGAGCTGGCGCATCTCGGTTCGCTGAAGGAGAAAGTGCTCGAGGAGACGAAGAAACTGGAGGAGGTGTACAAGACCATCCGCGACCACAACGCCTACCTGGTTGGCCAGCTGGAGACGTACAAGTCGTATCTGCACAACGTCCGGAGCCAGGCCGAAGGCAAGCAGCGGAAACAGCAGAAGCATCAAGAACTCGGGCCGTACAAGTTTACCCACCAGCAGCTTGAAAAGGAGGGCGTTATTCGCAAGAGCAACGTCCCGGAGAATCGTCGCGCCAACATTTACTTCATGTTCAAGAGTCCTCATCCGGGCACTTTTGTCATCAGTCTCCATTACAAAGGTGGGTTTCCGCAACTTGATTGATTGATTCTTTTTTTTTTTTTTTTTTTTTT
>Ga0008109_10000573_pt1 | contig 19733 bp, 16 predicted proteins | sample HigsolmetaGSP18D_FD_59306 | JGI IMG/M metagenome (GOLD analysis project Ga0008109, IMG submission 59306) | High solid enriched microbial communities from the Joint BioEnergy Institute, USA - SP1-8-D | ecosystem: Engineered > Bioreactor > SSF (Solid state fermentation) > Aerobic > Biomass ...
CCCCCCCTCTTTAGAGCACAAACAATAGCAAGTATAGTATTGCCAAGATGTAAGTAGGAGTAGTAACCTAGCTCAGCTCAATCAACCCATATAGAAGACATATCCATTGAAGGTCCCGTTTACGACACATCCTGGAGGGGGAAAAAAAGAGAGGGGGGAGGGGGGTGGGGGCTTCCAGTCCCTGTACTGTTTGTCTTTGGACGGGGAACAGATATATAGACAAATCAATAAATAAGGTGCCTAAAACTCCCAGAAAGCGAGCAACTCCCCTCCCGTTCTTTTTTTTTCTTTTTCGAAAAAAAGTTAAAGCCTCAAGAGTCATTCTATCCATTTATTCCCTTTCTTTTCACGATTTAGATAGACCCGATTTTGATGTCGATCCGAACAGCCGCCAGCCAGCCGCGTTTTGTGTTTGTGGGTTTGTGGTAGTGTATATATATATATATATATATATATTGGACTCCGTCTCAGGAGGACACGCCATCCAAATGGAGATCCATTAGTCAATAAGTCAATAATCAACAAGTTGATCGCATAGGTGGGTGGATAGATAGATAGATAGATGGAGGGATAAATAAATTCTGTCTGGTTCCGTTCCATGCTTCCGAGTCTCAATCAAAGACAGATCCTGAATGGATGGCCTGAGAGAGAGGTCTTATCAATCAATCTATCTAATCTATCTATCTGGGCGTCAATACTGGTGCGGTGTTAGCAATTGATCGATAGATAAACTAATTGATACTATCCTGATCATTATGAGAAAGAAAAGCAAACATATTTACTTACCTAGGGTAGGCAAAATAGATATAGGCATTATTATCGCTAATACTAATCATGATTGTAGTAGTATAGTACAGTACATGCCCTGTATTCAGGTACCTAGGTAGATGCCATATGCAATCCCGTCCACCTAAATCTGGTTCTAAAATACAACTTTCAAATCCCCAAAAAGGCATGACTCACAAACAGCGCCAGCGTCGTCGTATGATGATGCGGCGCGAACAACAGCGCGGATTCCAAGGAACGCTTCTGCTCCGTTCCGCTTTTACTAACGGCCGCCTGAGCGCAGCCGGTCTTTATTTTGATCGTGGTCTTCTTCCCCAACGACGATAACGACGGCTCAGACGCCTCGAAAGATGCCGTCTCCGTTGTTGTTGTCGTCGTTTTCCGCCTCGCTTGAAGTTTCTTCAAGAGTATCTTTGAGCGGGACAGTGATTTTGACTTTGACAGTTGTAACTTTTTTGACTTGGACCGTGTTGGCACAGTCATGTTTGTGTTTGTGTTTGTATTCGTGCTCGGATTCGAAGACTGAGGGACTGGACCATACTCCACCTCTAGCAGGGGTTGGTGATCGGAGTCGATGTCCGTGTCGGAGTCGGAGTTGGAGTTAGAGGAGAAGCGTCCGCCGCCGCTGCTGCTGCGATGTGGTACGACTATCTTCGGAAGTGTGAATGTCATATCGCTTTGACTCTTCGGGTTTGTTATGTGTAGGTTTGTTGTTACTGTTGTTGTAGCAGTGGTCGAGGGGGTGCCGTTTAGATGAGGATGATGATGATGTCGAGGACGGGGGGAATGTATATTTTCGATCTCTTGCTCTTCGTCCTCCTCCTCTTCTTCTGCTTCTTCTTCTTCTTCTGTATCAAATGCGGACAGACAGACTGCCAGACAGCAGGGTGAGTCGAGGTCGAATGCGAGTCCGAACATGGGAATTCAATCAATCGATCAATTAATCAACGAATATAGGAGTCACGCCTCGTAGGAGTGTGATGCACTGTTGAGCGATTTCCTCCGGCATTAATCAACCAGATCAAGGAAGTTTCGAGAGGAAATGGAAGGGAAGTGTGGGCATCAACGACGTTGGTTTAAGTAGATAGATACCTAGGTACCTACATACCTAGCCTACCTACTACATGTAGACATAGAAAACAGGAAGCAGGTTAGGTAAATAGGCAAGTAGATTATTTAGAGGACTCGACTAGTGTGCATATCAATATACGAGACATGCATACATACACTACTCCGTACCAGCCGCATTCCGGGATGCTGCCGTCCCGTCATGATTGTGTTGTACATGTGATTCCCATCAATGTGATATGAACCCCCCTTGTTTGCCGCTGCGGTGACCACTTGAGCTGTTTGCCAACTGCGATCAATTGAAACAGGGAAGGACTCTAATCCAGTGATTCAAAAATGCAATTGCAGAAGTTGCGGTAAAAGGTAAGAAATCCCTGCTCAAAGAGCGCGGAAGACAAAGAGAGCGATTGGTGTCCTGGCATGCGAGGGATGGAGGAGGCGTCGGATCTGCGGTAGGGTCACGCATGGGGACGCTCTGCAAAACGGATCGAGTACTCACGCGTAACTCTGAGTGTGACACAGATTGTGCTTGTGGACTCGTTTGGTTTCACATGAATGGTTGATCCGTCTCCTTGCCCAGTGTCCAAGCAGATTAAACTGCGGATGGCTTGGGTAGTGCCATGTATGTACTGTACATACGTGGTACTAAGAGTCTATTGACAGATGTTGCAATTGAGTCAGTCAAAGCTTTACATTAACTCCTGAATTCTTGCTGCGTCCTCGCACAGCAGCTCTTTGCAAGATCACCAGAGGTTCATTCTGGTATGTTTTACAGGTTTCCACCCACACAATCTCATCAGTGGAATATGGGTATACCCAAATAAAGACCTCTATGACCTCGAAGTGATAGTTAGAAAGCCCATGTGTGGATAGAATAGTAACAATTTGGTTCTAGTACAACTTCACAGCACATACCTGGACTTCCTCGCTTCAAACTTTCCACCGTTTATTGAGCAGTGGTACTCGAACCGAATACAAACCACTGTAAAGACTCATCCTCTTTTCAGCTACTCTTGACAAAAATGGATCAAAGCAGGAAGCAGGAACCCAGAGATCAATGACCTGACAAAACGTGCATGACCATACACGTTTGCACCTTCCGTGCAAGACACGCACCATACGCCATCGAGAAAACCGCCAATACGAATGGATCCGTCTCCGAAATTATTTTCCAACCGGGTATCTGAGAACTGGGCAGCACGTACAGTAAGAAGGTTTTTCGCCACTGTCTAATACCGGAGAACAGCAACCGGGTCTCTATACCGCGGTTACCTCAGTCATACTTGGCACTCGCAGGCCGACGGCCGACCCATTTAGGTCCTGTTGTCGCTGGAGAATTGGCTTGTGCGGCATCAGCGCGTCGAAGTACTGAGATTGCCCACTTCCGGATCTCAAGGACCGGTGTGACTGCTTGGGCAGATCATGATGCTTGGGGGATTCTAGCACGTACATCTGCGCGGAGAACGGCCTCACACTTGTATATGGGCCATCTACAATGCTCTGAGACTTGCCTTGCGACACTGTTGCAAGTGAGGTATATGGCAGGCCGGAGTTCACTTGGAAGATCCCCGGGTTGCTTGATATAGTTTTGGTCAATCCCAAGTAATGGAGGTCTGTACCCAGACTTTCCGTCGTCTCGGAATGCGAATTGCTCCAGACTCCGCTCTTGTTGTCAGGTCCAGCGGAACGCGTTGAAGAGCGCCTACTGCCGGATGTGAAAAAAGGCGTCTTTGGGATGAGTTGGGTGTATGGAAGCGCTGCGCTCGAGGCAGACGCTCGCACGCTTGACGGGGGAGAGGTCCTTTGGTTAGCACCGTCCTGTCGTTCTTTCGACGTCGATGAATATACAGAATCGCTGACAGAATTGTATGACAGGTGTGAGAGATTGACTGGCATATTCGAGACTGACTCGATCTCATCGGCCCCGTCGGATGAGCGGAGTCTAAGTGGTGGTAGAGTAATCGGTGGCGGGATGACAGGAGGTCCGCTTAGTCTCTCTCCGTGTTGAAAACCAGACCGACTCAGATTGTCCGATTCGCCCATACGGGCGGCAGCCCTATGGTCGTTGGTACTCTCGGATGGCCTGGAAGCGCTCTCCATGGCACTGGCCAGAAAATCTGAAGGTGCCTGGAAGAAGTGACGGTCCATATTTCCGTCCATAAATGGAAAGGATAGACTGTGCTCGGTAGTTCTGGTAGAAGGCATGGGTCGGTAGGTATCCATTGCTATCAGAGAAGTTAAGATGTTCATGATCCGGCGCTCAGCGCGGTCGATCAGTGACCAGACGATCCTGGGACGCAATGCTGGATTGAAGACATGTAACACATATGAAGCTGCGTATAGCGTCTTGAGAATAATCAGAGTAAGCGTAAGGGAAAATATGTCCCCGGAGCTGACATTGAGACGGCCCTGGTCGTAGGGGAGCTCTGCGCGGCGTCTGAGATACATTGCAGGTTCTGATGCTGAGATAGCCGATAGGTCGCTTCCCCACGGCCGATTCGCTAGATCCGGGGCGTGTTAAGAAAAGATAGAATGGTAATAGTAGGATGAAGATGATGAGATGTCATATCATGTCTTCAACCGTCGTTCAGGAGCTGTTGGAGGCGTCGACCTGGCCCGGAAGGGATAGAAGGAAAGAACGAGATACTGTGCGCTCCTTGGGCAACAGCACCCAGATGGGAAGGGTCGCACAGAGCAGCCGGAGCTCATTTTGAACTGTCTTGATCCCTCTTCGACGACGGACAGTGTGCGGTAAGAGAGTTAGGTAGTTGACAACAGTATTGATATTATTAGATGGGGCCTAGGCAGCTTGCCCAGGAAGGCAAAACCCCCGGCCCAGAAGCACCGAGCACGCGAGATCTACACTTCGGGACTCGCGCGATCAACTCTATCCGCACATCTTCTCATCGGGGATTGGAACTAACTCACAGAACAAAAGACACTGAGACATCTCTTATGTTCTCTCATGTCACATCTACAGATTGATGTTCAGACCCTCTAATCGGCTTCTATTTTCCTTGCCTCGAACAATGTCCTCCGTCCCAGGGTACCGGCTGCGCCAGCGCAGGTTCGCGCCGTTGAACCCGGAATTGGCTGCACAGTCAAAGGCGCCGCGGCTGGAGGGGATTGTGTTTGATGTCGATGGCACGTTGTGGTGAGTAGATGCTTGATTTTTTTTAGTCGATTGAAAATTTTGATTAAAAGAAAGTGGAAAAATCATGCCACATTTACACATATTGATTTGTGCTGGTCTGATACCGTATCTTGGTAGCATTCATTATCATGCATGAAATGAATCATTTGTTTTTTATGCCGTCAATTCATCGATTGCACAGTTTTACAAGTTCATGAGACATGCCCTTCAACATGTGCCACCAGCGCCATTCTAAACATAACAAGATCAAGGAAGGGACTTATGTACTAATCTCAGATACAGCCTCCCACAGCACTACATGTTCGCAGAGATGCGGTGCGTAGTAACCATGCAGACTCTACCATTATTACAGCCTGGGACAACGCAATGTCCAGGTCTCTAACTTCACTTCTCCAGCGCGGCACTAGGAATCGACAAATCCGTCGACATCCTGGAGCACATCCGCGGCCTTCCAACCGACGAAGAGCGCACCGACGCAGTCTCCAAGATCCAGGCCATCGAGCGCGAGGCGATGCTGAAGCAGCAGCCGCAGCCGGGGCTTGTCGAGCTCATGGACTACCTCGAATCCCGGGGCATGCGGAGGGCGTTGTGTACGCGGAATTTCGAGTGCGTTCAAGCCTTTTTCCCTGTCCCTCCAATTGAGAAGCAACTGGAGATGTCATCATGTATATATGAATGTGCAGTGTATATGCTAAAACCCATTGTAACCGAACGGATAATACAGAGCACCAGTAACGCATCTCCTCAAAAACCACCTCCCCAACCACGTCTTCCTCCCCATCATCACGCGCGACACGCCCGATCTCCTGCCCAAGCCCGACCCCGCCGGGATCCTGCACATCGCACGGGAATGGGGCCTCGATAACCGTGCCGACAGCCTGATCATGGTAAGAAAAATCCTTTCCATCTCCTCCTTCCCGCATCATTTTCCTATGTGTAGTAGTAGTTTTTGCGGAACTGAAATACACACTATCGGACCGCTAGGTCGGCGACAGCCTCGACGACATGACGGCCGGCCACACCGCGGGCGCCGCGACGGTGCTGCTCCTCAACGACCGCAACACGCACCTCAGGGACCACGAGCACACGGACCTCTGCATCGAGCGGCTGAACGAGCTGATCAGGATCCTGGAGAACGGGTTTGTCGGGCACAGGGGCGGGGATAAGCCGCCCACGACGGATGAGGAGGGTGGATGAATAGATGAAAATCGGGTGTATATAGTACAGTAGTAGAGTGCTGTGTTGATTTTTTTTCCCCGCTGTTGTGGTGATATCCTTCCTAAAGTATCTATCTATCTACTAGCTCTGGGATGATATGATATACTTAAGTAGATTCGGAATAGGAAGTCCGTCATTATTAGAGATGTCATAAAATGTCTATTTCTGGTATATCATCTTTACAGTACAACGCCACTTTTTTGCACTTTTTCTAGTCCGCCGCCCCGCAGAAGCAGAATCAGAATATCATAGGTAATCCAACTAAGCTGCTGCTCGGATTAATTCATTTCGTCAGCGAAGAGGTTTTTTTAAAAAAAAGAAAAAAGAAAAAAACCATAACTTTTTTGCACCGTTCGTAAAAGGAACATCTCATCGTCAGCATCAACATATCAGTGGTATTCCGCATTCCAAAAAAGGGGGGTCATCACGAGGTCATTCATCGATTGATATTCTGATTGATTGATTGATGCCACCTCTCTCTCCCTCTCTCTAAACTAAAATACCAATCATACATATGCAGTAACAATAACTTTTTTTTGTGGGTATAGAAGCGAAGTTGTATGATATTAAACCTTTTTTTCCCTTTCCTTTCCTTTCCTTTTCTTTTCAGAGTCTAAATTTGTCCCAGGCTTTCTTCGCCGCGCTTGGCATCGGGCGATAGGCGTCCCCGCTCGGGCCCCGTTTGTTCTTACTATTATTGTTGTTATTACCACCGCGGCCAGCACCACCGCCGCCGCCGCCGCCGCCGCTGCCACCTTTTCCGCGTCGTGGAGGCGGTGGGGCCCTCGAACGGCCGTGCGGGGGTGACCTAGGCGGAGGAGGAGGATGCCAGCTATCCTTACCCCGTGAATCTCGTCCACGGACGGGATTGGGGTTCGGTGACAGAGAGCGCTGGCGGGTGTTGGAGCCCACAAAGAAGTCCTGGCGATCGCGGTATGTCTGCCGGATATCGCCGCGAGAGTCCTGCGGGCCGCCCAGGTCCCTGTTCTTCCCGATTCCGCTTCCGAATCGGATGTTCGGGCGGTTTTTGCCCTGGTTTCTGTTGACGGGGTTCCGAGGACGTCTTCCCGCCTTTGCCAGCATGTCGTCGTCGTCGCTCTCTGGAGGAGTGGGCGAGCGCTGCTCGGCCCGGCCGCGGATCCTCAGTCCGCCCTGGCGGCCGTTCGAGGTGCGAGCCTGTTGTCGGCCTCGGACCACGTCGTTGATATTTGTGATCATAGACGGGTCGTAGTGTTTCAGCGTCCATGAGGACGACGTTATGGGTTTGGGGAGCGAAGGGCAGTCTCCGATCAGGTGCCTGTTGCTCGTACAGTGAGCGCACGAGACGGAGACGAGGATCGGACCAGGAGACGTGTCGCGTTTGGGGAGTTTCCACATCATATCGCAGTCGAATTCCAGATGGTCTTGTGAGCCGCACAAGTCGCATGGAACTTCCGCTGCAGTTCCTTTGAGGGCAGAGGAACATTGCGACTCGTCGTGTCCGCGTTCCCGACATTTCTGACACCGTCTCCACGAGGGGCAAAGGCTGCTTTGATGCTGATCCCACGCACCGCAGTGTTCGCACTGATATTAATTAGCAAGATAGAAGATCATGAGAGAACGTCAATACACAACAGGGGAATTTGGGTAGGCCCGAAGACTAAGTCAAACGTAAGAAAAACGCACCTCCTTGGAGGGGCACACCTCCGCCAGGTGACCCTCCTGCAGACATTCAGTACAGGCGATGGGCAATGTGAGATCAATGTCATGGATGGAACGGTTATAGAAAAAGTACCTAGCCTGGACTTCCAGGTCTTTTGAATCAAGGTCAGCAAGGATGGACGGAGGCGTGGCGTATTTGCGAGAAAAGGCGCGAAAGGCATCCTCCTTTGACGGCCTCGGGGACGATGTCCCACTGGGCTGGGAAACCACATCCGCACTCGCGTTCTGCATGTTGGAGACCGTCCGCTCATCTGCTGCGCCGTTGATGCGTCCTGGGTCCAGTGGTGGAGGAGTGCTGGATGGAAACAGCCCCTCCTTCAAAGGAGCTCCATCGGTGGTTTCGTCAATCACAACAGGGTCGTTGCGAGAGCCAATGTTCAGCATGATGGTGGAATCACCCTCTTCAGATCCCGAGACTTCGCCAGAATCAGACTCATCCGAGATGTCCAGGTAGTGCTGCTGGCCGTTGGGCGCAGAATCCACAGCTTTCACCTGTTGTCCCTCCTCAGAATCACTCTTTCCGTTCACATCGCGGGCATCTTGGTCATCATCCGACGTCGAGACGGAGGCGCTGCGGCTCCGCCAGTACTTTCCGTTGACGGACTCGAAGCTGGAGGTTGCAGCATTCTGGCCTGTCCTGGACCGGCCGCTTAACGTTGTTCTGATGGCCGTTTTGCTCCCTCTGTTCCAGTTGATAGCCGGGGGAACGGCCCCCAGCGGCTGCTGGATCTTCGCATCCTCTGCAGCGGACTCGTCCTCGTCGCTCGAGGAATCCGAGGCGGAGCTCGACGTGCTGTCCGGGTCGACCTCCAGCGCGGTCGAGCTGAAGGTGCCTCCCTGGGGGACGAAGTCACGGACGTCACGACGGCCCAGGCGCTCTCCGTGCCTTTTCCCCCTGTTCTGGGAGGCGGGCCCGTTGGCGGAGCGGGGGCGCTGCAGCCCGACGGCGGCGGTGCGGGAGTCGTTGTCGTCTCCCGACGAGTCGGGCATTGCGTGGGACAGGCGTGCAGAGGGCCTCCAGACTCCAGAGGTGGAAGACGAGAAGTGGATGGTTTCACTGTGCAACCGGAGCGAGTCTCGCCCGCCGCCCGCGCCTCCTGACGGCTTCTCGAACAGATCCAGATATAGCTCGCTCTGGCCCGTGCGGCAGCTCTCGTCCCGCCCACGTCTCCCCCCGTCTCTGTATCTCTCCAGCCCGACCCTCTTCGTCCTCTCTCTCCGTCTCGTCTCGAACGCCAGCCGGGTCCTCTCTCGTCGTTGCACGCTCGTTCGTCTTCCTGTCTCGTCGTCGACCCCCGGCTCCCGTGTCACCCAGCCGCATCCCAGACCCCCCATCCTCAGTCTCAGCAGCCGTACCGGGGCCGCCCACGTCCAACGCATCTCAATCTCGTCGCTCTTCCTGTCCTACCTCCCGCTGTACCGTCTTTTCGAGCCCGTCCGCTGACAATACCGCCAAGCTGTCTTCCCTTCTGATCCCCCGGACCATCTCCTTCCCTCCGGAACTCGACGCGGGACCACGCCGGTCGTCCCCGGATTCCAAGATGAGTCAATCAAAGGCGAGGAGGAGACGGTCGAGCAGCATCATCTACCAGGAGCCGCCCGAGTCCATCGAGCACACAAGTGACCAGGCGGCGCTGCCCAATCTCAACGCCAATTGGGTCAACGCCAAGGGTATGTCCCGCACATCCCTACCCGGAGAGGGCGGTGCAGGAGTCTGACTCGGGAAACAGGTGCTTGGACGATCCACTTTGTCATCATCATTGCCCTCAAGATCTTCTACGACATCATACCCGGTGTCTCGCAGGAAACGTCGTGGACGCTGACCAACATCACGTACATGTTCGGCTCCTTCATCATGTTCCACTGGGTGCGGGGGATCCCGTTCGAGTTCAACGCCGGCGCATACGACAACCTCAACATGTGGGAGCAGATCGACAACGGGGACCAGTACACGCCGGCCAAGAAATTCCTCCTCAGCGTGCCCATCATCCTGTTCCTGCTCAGCACCCACTACACCCACTACGACCTGACGTACTTCACCATCAACTTCCTGGCAACCCTGGGTGTTGTGATCCCGAAGCTCCCGATGGTGAGTTCTGCCTCTCTCTATTAACGTGGGGGGATTGCTAACGGCTCCCCACAGACGCACCGGATGCGCATAGGTCTCTTCTCGGATCGTCCGGACGACACGTAGCATCTTAGTTTTGTTGCCCATTCATCCGTTTTAGTTGTTTTCTCTGGACCTCTCTTACTTTTTCCCTTTTCTACTGGATTTGTGTCTGTGGGATTGAGCGAAGCTGGATATATAACCGCCGCTCGCGCGATACTTATTCATAGGAAACGCTCCCTTCAGTTGTGTGCACTGTTCGGAGATCATATCTAGACAAGGAAGGTGTTAGTTGGTAGCTTCAATGGCTTTTTGTTTTACTGTTAATTTCCTGCCCTTTAGTCCGGACTCGTAAGTCGTAGATCAAGCTCCATGCTCAGGCAATTGGTTGTGCTTGGCGTGCATATATATATATATATATATATAAGAGAGAGAGAGAGAGAGAGCTGCGGGGCTCTGCGATGGGTTTCCCTTGGACGCTGCCAACCTGCTATACCCTAGCGGGGTATGTATCATCTCGAAGTATCACGCAGGTAATAAATCTAGATATTCTCTGTTCTCCCTCCGCTTCTTTCTGTTGTTGTTGTTGCTGTTGTTGTTGTTGGTAATTGTGGAGGCCTGTGTGTGGCTGAGAGATACCTGCCCGATATTAATACCGTCAGAACACCTTTGTAAAGGGGTGCCAGATGGGTCCCAGCATTTTATTTATTCCTTTTAAAAAACCGAGGATAATGATCTCTGCGAAGGTTAAGTAGGTAGGTAGGTACATGATTCTTTTTTGTTGTTGCCAAAACCGCTCTCACGGCCGCAGGTTGGGGTTCTATATATAGAGTTAGGTGGTAGTAGTAATAGTAGTATCAGCATACAGTGGGCCAGTAGTTCTAAAAGTAGGTAGTAGGTGGAGTCCCTACAGCTTCCTTAACATCTCTCTCTCTGTATCATTTCATTTCATTGCTTGCTTTGCGGATACATACGGGCAGGATTATATGTACTGTGTACTGTAAAACTAGGGTGATAGACTATGGATTGCCTTTATAGGAAAATGTGCCTTTTCCCCCCTTTTCCTCCTGGTCCCCGTCGTGCTTGTTTCCTTGAGGCTTTTGTTCCAAGATGTCTAATCTGATCTAATCGTTCTATGGAGCCGATACCCATCTCTCCTTGTTGTAGATACAGGAAACTGGGGGGAGGGGGACCATAAATAGGAAAAAAAAAATCATGTATAAAAAAGTCTATTGGATACCAAATCACCAAAAAAGGGTGGACAAAGCAAAAAACGCCCGAGCGGGGGATCGAACCCCGAACCTTGCGGTTGTGCAGAACCTCTGTAGGGGGTAAAAGCCGCACGCTCTGACCAATTGAGCTACCCGGGCTGCAAATTTTGCAATTTGATCTATAGTCACATGACACAAATAGCTCGCATTTCACACCACGTCGCTAAAGGGCCCCTTGAAGCCCGAGTTTATACAGTGTATAATTTGGTAGATTAAGTACTGGAAGATAGTGTTATGACAGAATTTACACATGATAGGTGTTGCCTAAAGATGGCTTGTGGACCCTAATTACTTGAATATTAGTGTCGGTTCCCGCATCCCGCGGGCCGCCCGGGGGGACGGGGGAGAGGGGGAGACAAAGGGAAAAAAATTGGGGGTCCCCCAGTTTCTAGGGAAAAAAAGTTGGCGCTGCTGGGAATCGAACCCAGGTCGAGACGGAGCCGAGGTGAGTAACCACAACGTCGCATGCTAACCACTACACCACAGCACCCAATGTGTTATTCTGGGGGTGAGGTACTTTGGTACATCAGGGAGTCTTCTAGATTTTCCCGCTCCTCTGAAAACAGATCCCAAACACGTGGAGTGATCCGTGCTGATCGGGCCCCAGTTCGAACTGCCAGTCCCGTGCAGTTTTCCATATGTGTACCACCCACGCGAAGTCATTTTCCTTTTTTTTAAACGGGGGAGTTTATTGGTCAAACGGCTCCGAGTCGTCCAGATCATGTTGTTGTCTGAGAGGGTTGGTTCCTGTTGGTGTTGCGTGATCTGCGGACCGATGATGGGGTTGAGGTTCAGAATTGGCACCTGTTTAAATAAACACTAAAAAAGTTGTAGACTTTGGAAGCAAGTGGACAGTTATTAACATCCCAATGCATCTCTTCCATTAACAATGCTCCTCACCAACGTGAAAATGTGAGTTTTTTTATCATAGCAGTCAGAAGGCAGTAAAGTAAAGCAACTGTGCAGGAGGTATCGCGACCCCGCTGAGTGAAGCCGTTGCAGTGAAGGTTACATAATACCTTTCGACTCTTCTCCTTCTGAATTTAGGAAGCATGATAGAATTCATGACAACATTCGATAATAATGCTTTCTGGCTCAATACCTTGCTGGTTCGAGAAAATATCCGTAGATCCCCAGGTCGAGTTACGAATTTCCCATTTAGGCTTGGAGCGGGCGCCTCGATATCGATAAGCGTCGCGAGCAACGACGCGATTCAGCAGACCAACCCAACGACCGCAACGAGCAGAACGGCTTAATCCCCGGCCATGGCCAACCGCGATGAGGCTCCTGTGCCTCTCTACCGTCCCGCTAAGCCTCTCCCATTCGAACTGCGACAGCATTGCGGGATCTACTTCGAAGAGAAGCTCTGTCTGTCGACCCTCTCCGCGCCTGCGCGGTTGGAAGCTGCAATAAATAGCTAACGGCCATCATTCCCACAGATAACCATGCCCTAAGCCTCTTGCTGGATATCCTGACCTCCGGCACCGTCGCCTCGGCCCCGGCGTATGTGCCCTCGCCCCAGCACCTCGCGCTCGCAGCGACCTTCGTCGTCCATCCGTCCACCACCACGCGCGCCAAAACGAAGCAGGAGAAGGACGCCGCCAACGCGGCGCTGCAGCTCCTGCGGCTCACGAACACGCTGGTGGGCCCGGTGGCTGCCAGGTTCGACGTCGCTTTCTCCTTCACGCATTTCGACTCGTCGCGCCATGGCGGGCGGCGGCGGACAGCAGGCGAGAGCGGAGTGCCGAAAAAGGTGCTTGACGACGAGACGGAGCCGCTGAATCTGGATCTCGGGATGTCCGGGTCCCTGTGGTCCCGCGCGGAGGATTTCTGGCATGCCGTCGGGTGGGCGTTCAACTGCTCGGTGCTCTACCCGAAGCGCTGGGAGAGGTGGCAGCTCTGGCTGCAGTTCATGTGCGAGGTTCTGGAGGACGATTGGAATGAGAGACTGAGACAGCTCGAGAAGATGGAGGAGGACGAGAAGCAGAAGAATGGATCACAGCAGCCCGCCGCTCCAAGCAAGAAGAAGCAGCGCGACCGCGACTGCCTGCTCATGGACAGTCTGATCTTCAAGTACTTGACCACCGGCGCCGTGGGCTACGGGCGAAATCGCAGGATCCTAAGAGCTATCTTCGCGGACGGGAGCACGAGCTCCGTGAACGAGTTCCGCGAGGTGTTCAAGAACGAGCTGAAGGAGCCCAAGCAGGATGATGACAAGCCGAAGAAGCGGGAAGTGGATGTCAACATTGACGAAGACGTGTACGGCGACTACCTGTCCAAGGACGAAGATGATGAATCGGAAGAAACAGACGCTTCGAAGACGCAGACGCAGACACGGACAACACGAACACGGCCGAAGCGGTCAAAAAGAGATACCGGACCATCGTCGAAATCAAATCCTAACGACGCCGCGACGGACGCTTCCTACGACACGTCCGATACGATCTACGCCAACGGGGGCGTGGCCTGTCTCGGGGGGTTCCAATCCCTGGCCCTCCGCCAGCGCCTCCTCCAGCTTCTCTCGACGGTGTCGGAGCGTCTACCCAAGGCATTCATGCCACTCGAAGACCTGTACCACCTGTTCGTCGAGAACATCCGCCACCTGCCCCTCCCCGTGTTCCAGGCCTTCGTCTCCCCCTCGGTCCTCCCGTACTTCACACCCGCCGCGCAGACCACTTTGTGTGAGCTCCTCCTGTTCCGCATGCGCGAGAGCGCCGCCCCGGACACCGACGAGGACTACCTCAGCCAGGCCAAACTGGAGAGGTGCTTCCTGCCCTACGCGGCGAGCAGCGCCAGCGTGGTCGACAACGCCAAGGTGTCGATCCTGCTCGAGTCGCTGCTCGTTCTCCTGGCGGAGAGCGACATGCTGCGCGTCACGCCCGAGCTGAAGCAGGCGGTGACGGAGGGGATCCTGGCCCGGAACGACCGGGCGCAGGTCGAGGTCCGGCGCAGCCAGAGCAGCCGCAAGGTCGAGGACATCGAGTGGTGCTGGCTGATCGAGAGCGGGGAGCGGCTGATGTTCCTGATCGAGAACATCTTGCCGCAGAAGGTGCAGGGATGAAATATCGTCAAAGGGCTGGTCACAAAACGTGAATCATGAACATAAACGTAATGTTCTACCCCAGCGCAGCGCCCGCTGCCTCTCCTCCACCAGATCCTAGCTACTTAGCTACTGGTGCAGCCCGCCTTGAAATCGGGGTCCCGGATCTACTATCTATCCAACGTGGTCTGTCCGTGTCCACAACGTCTCGTGGCGAGGGAATGACGGGAATCCCGTAAATATATCATCACATCACAATCAAACCGGCCGTTTAGCATCTGCAGATAGACCAGTGGAGCCTGGATTGTCAGAGGCATTTCGCGGCCCCAATTCGTTCAAGGTGACATCCGCCTGACCATCAGATTAGCTATGTACTCACCGTCACCATCCAGAGAGTCTCGAGAGAAGGTTGAGAATCGCTACTGATGATCTTTCCCAGTCAGGTCCAGGTACCCGCGCGCACGGGGTATTTTTTTTTTTCCCTTTCTAGCAAGAAAGGAAGGTATCAAGAAAGGAAGGGCAGATCACGTATCATATAAACCGTGGAAGTATATACCTTACAATACTGGTAGAGAGAGAGGGGGAGAGGGAGAGGGAGAGAAGTGATCTGCGTGTCTCTCTTTCTCTCTCGATTTCCCTACTTATCATATCAGATACCCCCCCCTCCCCCGGAGTCTCAGCCCCAGTCCCAGAGTCAGCTTCAAGTCTACGATAGTAACGAAAAATGAAATGGCCTCCGAAAATACTTAATCAATTACTTAGATACGCAACATGTAAGTACTGTACTTACATGCCTAGGTATTTAATTACTGAATGCACATACATCCATGCGAGCATGTACATTCTATTATTTTATTTTTGTTCTCAGATATCAATCAAAAAACAAAACAGAACAATATACTAAACTACAACGTGCTAAGTAGGATAAAATCTAAACAACAACAGCCCATCCATCCACGGGGTAAATCTGGATCCGGGATATAGGGTAGGGCGAAAACAGGCAATGAAGAAAGGTGAAATGAAGGAGAACGGGGGGAACTGTTACAGGCAGATCACTGTAAGGAACACTAAGTCAATCAAATTAAATCAAATAGAGGAAGGGATCCGTTTTCCCTTTTTTCCCATCCAATTTTTACTCATATACGGTATGGGGTGGTGGGGGAAGGGAAGAGGAATACACAGAAAGGAAAGAAAAAAAAGGAGAAAAGAAAAAAGAAGAAAGAGAAAAAGTAAGGTATCACATCACAGGATCTATAATATACGGCGGTGATCAGGGTCCGACGATCTGCCGCCTCGCTCCCCCGACTCCCAGGCCGGGGCCTCCTCGATTCTGGTTGTCCCCGCCGAGGTAGCCGTACTGGTGGACGTCCCAGGCGCCCTCGCCGGGCCCGACGCCGATGTTGTCCTTGAGTCCCTTCTTGGCGGCCTCCTGGACCTGCTTCTGGTTCTCCTCCCACTCGCGCTGGCGCTCGCGCTCGCGTTCCATCTCGCGCTCCAGCAGGGTCTTGGAGGCCCATCCGCCGGCGCGCGTCTTCTGCTGCGAGGCGATGCGGCGGCTGTTCTCGGCGTCGATCTCGGCGGTCGATGAGTAGTCTTCGGGTCGGTGGACGGCGGGCTTGGGGGGCTCCGGGGCAGGGTTCTCAGCGAGGAAGCGGTCGGTGCGGTTCTCTCGGGGCTTGTTAGTGCTGGCGTAGGCGGCTGGGTCGGGGAGACGACGGGGGGATGTCAGGGGTTTTGGACTGCGAGTCTGTGGCGGAGATTTAGTAGTTGGGTCTGGCAGAGGACGACGGGGGGAGGTCGCGGACTTAGGGCTTGTCGGCGCCCGCGAAGGCTTGGATGGTGGGCTGGTGGGCTGCTGGTTCTGCAGAGCTGCTTCTCTCTCCCGGAGGGCCTGTCGTTCACGCTCGTACTGGCGCTCGCGTTCCTTGGCCAGCTCGAGCTCCCGTTCGAGCTCCTTGATGCGCTGGCTCTCCGCGGACTGTTGGGCCTGGCTCGCTTTGTATTGACTGAGATATTGGCCGTTGAGGCGTGGATCGCTCAGGCCTGGTTTACGCTGCCTCTCCCTCTCGTTCCGTTCCTCTGCTTCCTTCTCCTCCTGGAGACGGCGCTTCTCTTCTTCTTCCCACCGGCGCTGTTCCTCGTCCCATCGTTTCTTCTCCTCCTCGACTTCGCGGCGCTCCTTCTCCCTGAGCCGCCTGGTCTCCTCGTTCCATAGGCGTTCTTCCTCCGCCTTGGCACGCTCCTCTTCCTCCTCCCGCTCGCGTTGCTTCCTGCGCTCAGCCTCCTCTGCCTCTTTTCGCTGCCGTTCCTGCTCCTCACGCCTGCGCCTCTCCTTCTCTGCAAGGGTAGGTATCGACGGCTGAGGGCTGGTGATCTGTCGACGCGCACCAAAGGTTACACCCTGGTTTCCCTGGCTTGCGCCGCCCATGTATCCATACTGGTGGATATTCCATGCCGGAGCCGTGGCTTGCTCGTCCTCTTTCCTGCTCCAGCTGCTCACTTTCGGAGAGACGGGTGACTTGGGCCTTGTGCTAGCTGCAGGACTGAGGGTGCGAGAGTCTCCAGTTACCTGAGGACTCAGGCCACTGGCTTTGCTTTTCACGCCGCCTATTGTGTGAGGGAACTTGTCAGGGTGGAGGGCGTTTAGCGTCCTGCTGAAAGACGCCAGACACTGCAAGACTTGCGCGGGGTCCTTGTTTTCGTAGAGATCGACCGTAAGGAAGATATCGTGCTGCGGGAGACTCAGCGGCGGATTCTGGCATGCGCGGAGGAAATGTGAGATGTTCTCCATCTGCACAAAAGGCATCGACGACTGCTTGAACTTGATGCTTGGCGAAACCACTAGGTTCGCCAGCCTGGCAAAAACCGAGGGTCAGTATGTAGATAGAAACGGGCTGCGGATCCACCACGTACTTGCAGAGAGCGACACCATCTTTAAGCGCGGCAATAAGATCACCGGCCGGCAGCTTCTCGTGGAGCACTTCTTCGATCCACTCGCGGACTTCGTTGGCAGCCTGCGGGGTATACTTGGACAGGCGCATGTCGCGCAGGTCCCGGTCCAACGACGTGACGGACATCTTTCCTCACCAACCACTCTCACAACGCAGTGCTGAGATGGAGGTCTTCTATCAGGAGAATCTGGGGGCGTTCCCAATAATATCAAGGCTCAGCTGTGGCGTTTGGCTCCGCAGAATCGCATGGACAGCTAGCTATGCAAGTATGTATGTATGTATGCAGGTTGGGCGTCAGCAAGGAGCGGCTATCTGGCGGCGGGCGGAGGACCGAGGCGGCACCAGGGAGGGCTTCCTCGAGACCTGATATGCGAATGGCTGCCAGGAACAGGCCGCAGGAAGAAGGTTAAGAGCTCGGGAATGTTCGAGGGCTCCGGTCAGGGGGCAAAAAGGGTTCACTATTTGGCTGTCCGTGTCCGCTGGGCGGTTGTCCGCTTTGCCTCTTGTCGCGCTCCACCCGCCGATGACGTCCCAGCTCGAGCTCCGCGCCGAGGCTGCCGCTCTCTCCAACGCTGCCCGACGTCCTGCGTATCCACCCCAGCGATCCACGCCCCGTTCTGCCTGGAAGCAGAGTATTCCTTGAGTGGAAGCACGTCTGGAGCACCCGTTCGGGCCACCATGGGTCCCATCAACAGCCTCTGGTTCAAGTGGAAGAGTCTTCGGTTGCCGTGGCGAAGATCCTTCTTGGTCGGTACGCAGATACCATAGCTTCGCGATGCCGGTTCTCCCAAGGAAAACACGGTCCCTAACCTGGCGGGCAGGTGTTGATCTGGCTGGGAACACTTACTGGGAGTTCAAAGATGTCCTGAACAGCGGGCGGATGCGGCGGATCGTGAAGTACAACCCCAAGACCCACTACGCAGACGTCCAGATTCCTCGTGAGTTCGACAGCCGCCCGACCTTTCATCATCATTGATTACTATCATTGACATGCGGGGCTAACGAGGACAACCGGATTCCAGCCCAGTGGCACCAATGGCTTCGCTACGTCCGACATGACGCACCGACTATCGAAGAGCAGCAGCAGGACCTCCTCCGCCAGCAGCAGATCAAACACCTTGCTCGCCTGGCGGACGAACGCTGGGCCAGCAAGCCATCCTACCTCGACAAGCCCCAGACCCAGCAGCCCGGGCCGGCGACACGGACGAGCGACCTCACCTTCCATCCTGGCGCGGGCCAGAAGCAGGATCAGGCCGGCGTGAGGAACGCTGTCGGTAGCCAGGCCGAGATAAGCGACAAAGCCAGCAAGACGACGACAGTCAAGAATCCGTGGATCAAGGAGACGGGGCCACCGAGCGAGAACTGGCAGCCGGAGTCGTGGACACCCACTGCCGCTCCGCGATAGACGTTGCGGAGAATCTAGACTTGGGCCCTGCCATCATGATTGATCGAGCAGACGCATATGCGATGCTTGGCTTTTGCCACATTTGGTGTGTATCTCGAACTCGGGCAAATCAAATGCCGAACCATCACGCCGTGCCCGGTTATGTGCGGCGACAACGAAGGGATTTGTGTCTGGTACGTTGAGCGCGACATCTACCGAGTTGGCGCGGAAGCGGAGGTATTGGCATTTATATGTAACATTGATACCCGAATCTGGATATAGTAGGGCATCCTACTGGTGCTTCCTTGTTCCTTGCTGCAGATAGTCTGCGCCGGCGACGAGCGTAACGCCGTTGAAGCGGCAACTGTAAAGCTTGACCTGCACCGGTTTCACATACACTCCTTCCTGGAAGGATGTACTGTACTGTACATAATCCAGAGATCGTTCAAGGATACGAAAATAAAACCATATTCGACATGAATGCATCTCTGTATCGCTCAGCTGTCTCCAGGTTTTCTCCCTCTCCTCCCCCTTCTATGTAATTCGGTGTTGCCAGCCCGATTCGAATTCCGTGTCATACTTTGCTGATTTGCAAAAAAAGGTCCTTGAGATGCAAAATGCAAATTAATGGACCCGGGTAAACAGATAGATAGGTACCTACCTAGGCATCCAACTTTATACAATGAACTCCTTATGTACATATAATACAAGGCTGAATGAAATAACCCACCTGACACCTTTTCCAATTATTATGGAATAGCAACCATCAATCTGCACTCAGTTCAGTTACTCATTACTATTACTACAATTGTCACACTAAAAGCAATCGATGGATTTGATTTAGGACTAAAGAAATTCCTGACATCCATCCATCCGATGCATGCACGGTCAGGTCTCTTTCTTAACGTTAGAAGATTGGTATATACAGTACATACAGTCCGGCAGCAGATCGCATGCGAATCGAGGGTGAGAGATGCTAGCTACCTAGCTACTTTATGTACTGTATGTACATGCCGCTGGGTGGAAATCTAGTATTTGGTTGGGGGGGGGGGG
>Ga0008109_10000576_pt1 | contig 19601 bp, 26 predicted proteins | sample HigsolmetaGSP18D_FD_59306 | JGI IMG/M metagenome (GOLD analysis project Ga0008109, IMG submission 59306) | High solid enriched microbial communities from the Joint BioEnergy Institute, USA - SP1-8-D | ecosystem: Engineered > Bioreactor > SSF (Solid state fermentation) > Aerobic > Biomass ...
AAAAAAAAAAAAAAAAAAAAAAAAAAAAAAAAAAACTCTTGAGCGTCTGAATTTGTACAGTACAATACCATGAAAAGAACGTTCAATGCTCCAGGAAGGAACAAGTCGATGGCACCCAGAAAGGGCGACTTCGACCTGGGCACCGCTCTCCTGGCGCAGTCTGCCCGAAGCTTCCTGTGGCGGACGTCGTGGGCAGCAACATACTCCCCGTATACCTGGTGAAGAAGAACAGCGGGCTCGGGCTCGATGAGGCACTTGGAAAAGTAAGCAATGGTGTTCTGGAGAAGGGTAAGTAACGATGACAAATATATATATATATATATATCGATCGGTTAAGGGCATCCCTTGGGTTAGTCGCCCTCTGAGTAGTTTGGATGGAGTACGCTGATGAAGTGCTGCTCCTTTTTTTATTTATATAGTCAAGCACGAATCTAAGCCCGGGCGGGGCGTGCATCACCCCCAGAATGGGGTCGAGGGGCCGCGTAATATCTATCTGACTGATTATTTTATTGAAATGAATTTATCCCGGCTGGATTTTCTTTTTCAACCATCTTTTTTTATAGACGAAATAAAGAGAAAAAGAAAGAATCTACAAGCGATGGACATGAGCGGTGCGGAGATCTTGTTCGACTTGCATGGGGGCCGGTTTGCTTACTCTGTTTCTTTTCGATTTTGTATTTCGTGATGGAAGAGGCATGATGCCATTTCCACTGATAGAAAGATTATTTTTGATCTATCGAAACATTCTTCAAGCCGGTACTTGATTACATTCCTGATAGTGGGTTCTATTATTACATCCACAATTAATATCTTACCTTACATTGTTCCAGAAGCAAAAGCAGCAGAAAGCCCTAAGCGCGTGCTATTAAGTGTGTATTATATTATATAAAATAGACCGTCTCGAGCCAAGATAAGCAAACACATCTCCAAAGAGGTACAGTACCTAGGTATTAGCACTCCTAAAACATCCCTTCCATATCCAAGTCGAGAAACTCCGGATTCCCAACTCCCATATCCGCCGCGTTCAGCATATCGTCGATGCTCGTGTCCATAGCACCACCGCCGCCGCCACCGAGATTCATGCTCTGATGTTGGCCAGCAGCAGCGCCGCCGTCGACACCGGCCGCCGCAGCGTCGAGCATCTGGCTGATGTTCTCCGGCCCCTGGTGGTTTCCTCCGCCCGCGACTCCCTGCTCCGTCGCGCCCAGATCCATCTGTCCGTCGTGGCCGGCGACGCCTTCGAGGTTCATGTTCATGTTCTGGATGATGTTGCTCACGTCGAGGTTGGAGACCTGCGACGGCGGCGCCATCAGGGCGTTGACGCGTCTGGAGAGCCGGACGATGACCTCCGCGCGCAGCGGGTCCTTTTCTGCGATTTTGGGAACGTTGTCGCGCTGGATGGCAAGGGCGTCCCGGAGAGTGAGGATTGGGCATCGAGGCAGCGCCTCCTTGCTTGCATCGATGGGATGGTAGATGCTCTGGTCGACGGCAAAACACTCGGCTAGGGGTGCGCAGACATATGTTGCTGCGATGTCCAGGGCGAGGTCACCGCTGCCGGCTTCGGTCTGCAGCTTCAACTCTTCGATCAGAGCGGGAAGCACCCGGGTCGCGCCCAAGATCCGAATGCCGGCCAGGAGTTGGCGATGCGTGTAAGAAGGAGGCGTCATACTTATCTCTGGATTGGTGCTCCAGAGGACAAGAGATTGGAAGGTGCTACGGATGCTGCCCAGCAGACCGCCTGAGTTGTGGTTTGTCCAACTCTCGAGCTCCGAGCGATGGCAGCTCCCCGTCCGCTGGAAAGAGAGATACGGCTCGAGAGCGTCAAGGATAGGCTTGATGTCTGGACGAGAGGGATGACGGGTTCGAACATCCTTCAGTTGCTCCTCCAGCGTTCGCGCGGTGATGTATAGGACCGTGCGATGAATGGCTTCTGCCTCGCCTGAGATGGAGCTGGGTTTCACCAGAGAATACAATACCTTCAGTGGAATTGTGGGCTCGCTCTCTGACTCCCAGATGTAGTTACCCAACCAAGTCAGCGCCACAACCAACGATGGCAGGAGAAACGGCTCGAGGAGATCTGCAACTGTCAGTGATATGCTCCGCCATTATGTTCTCCGCCAAACAAGATGAGCGCATCTTACATTCGAAGCCGCCTTTCAGAGTATCAAACTCCAGTTTCCCCGCCTCACAAGCCCCCAAGCTTTGCTGGAACAGGGTAGCCACGAGGAGATAGAACTCCTGCGGACTGCATGACGACATTGACTCCTCGCTGATCCCCTCCGCAATGAAAAGCGCTGAGATCCAGGCGCCCAGATTCTTATGCTGCTTCTCGCTCAGGTCGTCAAGCTTCTGGCTGTACGCACCGCGGTCCAGAAGCTTCAACACAAAGGATTCGCTGCTCGAGATTCCAAGGTCGTATTGGCTCAACTCGTATCGGTACTTGAAGGCGAAAACCAATAACAGGATACTTCCGAACTCGTCGTAAACGGGTTGATTCTCACCTGGTGATGTCTTAGCTGTCGAGGAACGCACCCCGTTATACACATTGCGCTGTCTTACCTTGATCCTCGTCCCATCGCCAATTGTCCAGCAGAGAGCAAAGGGGCTGCAGGACCGTCTTCGGGCTGCGGAAAAGCAAAATCACATCCAACGCTTGCGGCCGTCGTGACAGGGAATTGCAAATGGTTTTCAATGTCATCGTTTCCTTCTGACTGCAAAGATTATGCATTACCTTGTTCACGTTAGACAATTATTCACTACCCTTAGGGGTCGATTCAGTGACATACCTCCGTTATGGCTCCGACTATGGCTCCAGCATTTCCCTCCATCGCCTCCAGCCCATTGATGAGCTGTTCGGCTCGTTCGGGATTGGCGGTAATCTGAGACACAAGCTCATCCTTCACGTATGGACCACCGGTTGGAAGAGTCTGCATGGGATTTTCCCCCAGCAGACGCTCAATGCTGGACTCTGGAATAAGCCTGTGCGCAGCACAGGAAAACAGAAACTCCTGCCTCACGTCCGACAGGACAGAACTGCCCTGCATGGCAAACATCTCAGAGAACGAGGGAAAAGCATTCGGATCGACGCGACTAAGAGCGTGGCTGATGTAGAGCTCCATTGGTAAGGGTTCCATGGACGCTGAGGACATGCTCGCAAGAAACGCCGGCAGTTTGTTGACGAGGAACGACCGGAACAAAAACATTGTCCGACTAGATTCATTCCGATACATCGCGTTCGATAAGACATCAAAGGCGGATGTGATAAGCTCCTCGATGAGCACCACAAGGTGGCCCTGGAAATCATCAATACAAGTCTATCATAAAACACGCCAGTGCATAGCGACTCACTCCGTAGCGGTTAGTCAGATAATTCATGAACATACTATCGTCGACAAGAGGACGCCCAACAAGCTGAAATCATCAGCATGAAGTGTTCCAGCGGATCAAGTAAAAGATTGATGGGGGGATTACCATCGCATTGAGGTAGATGTAGAGACCAGCTCTCGAGTTTATAACAGGACCGTCGATCACGGAAGCCTCGAACTGCAGGGCGTTCACATTGACACCGTCCATCATGGACACCTCGAGCGACTTCGAGGCCGGTTCTCCGTAGAGGTTGAAGTCCTTCTGCAGGCTGTCCAGCCTGTTCCGGAGCGGCATCGACACACCCGCGCACAGCGGTAGATATGCCGACAGAGCCTGTCCCAACTTGATCTTGAAAGCTATTCAAACTGTCAACATGTAAGAGAAGACAAAGACGATAGTAAATCAATCGGAAAGGGAAAAAGAAAGGGGAAAGGACGAAGCACAAAAGGTACCTTCGGAGTTTTCAGCGGAAAGGGCTTCCAGAGCCTTTTCGGTGCCCGAGAGGGCCGCGAGGAGTATCCCCAGTGACTCAAACAGCGATACCGCGTCCGGAGAGTTCATCAACCCACCGCCCTGGCGGTCCTCGTCCATGTTGTTGTTATGCCAGGCAACAACAGCCATGATCCACTCCGCGATGGCGGTAAAGATCTGGACAGCTTCTCCCGTGGTCTTGGGAGCATTCCCAGCGGAGATGGCCATGACCGCATCCTGAATGATCCGGATATCCGTCATGAACGTGCAGACCTTCTTCCCCTTCCTCGTCTTCTCCTTGCCCTTCTCTTTCTCCCTCTCCTTCTCTTTCTCCGGCAGCTCCGCCGCCGCCGCCGCCGCCGTCGGCGTCTGCGGTTTCGACGACGTCCCCGACGATGACTCGACGACAGACGAGTGCCTCAGCAAGACCTGCAGCACGGTGGAGATCTTGACCTTGCCCAGCTTGCCCAGGGCGTCGACGTAGAGCGGCAGCAGAGGGTCCCACTGGACATTATTGGTGACCGTCCGGGCCTCCTCCAGGACCACGTCCAGCAGCGTCGACTCGGGCAAGGGGCAGCGGCGAAATAGGAGCTTCGCCAGGTCTCTAAATTCATTGGCGTCTATCCGATGAATCAGACACTGGTGGAGGAGTTTCCTCCATTGCTCCACGGATGATGATCCCATTTGCTGGGCGAGCGCATGCTAAGGATAGGATGCCCACCCGCTTTCAATTGAAACTTGTGAGAGACAGGACTCGGAAAACAGCCTTCCGTAAAAATAATGGGCGACAAAAGGCAGCAAAGAACCAAATCATAGAGTCAGATAAACAGAATAATACTCAAGAGACAGGTCTCAAAAAACGTCGTTGTCATGCATCTAGCCCAACGACGAGCATCTACTGGCCTGTCCGACGTCTTGTTTGGGTGACTGGGCGAGACGGTTGGTCTTAGGTCATGTGATAATTTGATGACATAATCAATGCATCCCGGACAGGCCCACCGCCCGACTTTGACGCATCTCGCATTTGACTGCTCAGGCATGTATGAACAACGTTCATACCTGCATTACTTGAATTTAATTCCTAAGTAGTCTTGGCTACTCTGTTTTGAGATAGATGGATGTCATGACATGCAGTGCATGCATAGAATCATTGGCAACTTCAGTGACGGGAACGGTGAAAGTTAGTCCCTTGTGATTATCAAAGTCCTGATCATATTTATCGAAATCCGCAGCGCAGAATGGGGTCAAATAATGACTGGACGATTCCTCTTTTTTTCTTTCTCAAGGTGCAATGATAATTTATATCCTGGACGGCATGTGTTGCACCGTGAATGGCAAATTTCTCATTATTAGATCTCGGCCAATCAGGTGGTTGATCTCCATTACTACAAGGCTCGACTCAACAATGCCATAGGGGGCAGCGGCCAAGGGTATATACTAAATACCTACCGGACAGTTGTCAATGAGGTTATTTTATACTATCACAGCATTAAACGCCGCAGAGGAACTTTTCGTGAGGCGCGAATAACCCCTTTTCAGAATGCCGCCGGTCTACTTCTTTCTACCATGAGGCCGCCCCAAGAAATTCATAGCGAGTCGTCCATTTTAAAGCAGAAACACAATGGCAGCTGTTCATGGTACTGCGAAAAAGGTCGAGTGACGGCTGTCAACTGGTTACCATCTCCATGGAGCATACACCCTAGGCAATGCATATACTTCGCACATGGAATGTATCACACATCTTCGAAGTCCAACTGTACAGTATCCTACTACAGTGGCTTGCCCAAGAACGCCGTATGTACTCCCGTCTTCTATTAATTATTACCGCCCCTTGTGACCTGTCCCAGCCGAAGATTGACTTTAGCATCCAGTTCCCTTTCCGCATCCGGAGGGTCCGCGGAGAGGGCACGCCGTCCAACCTGCGTCTCGACCGTCTCTCTCCTGAAAGTGAAAGTCCCTAGGACTGCCGCATCGCCATCTCCACTGCTCGCGGGCCCGTTGGCCCGTCGCTTAAACTCCGTAGCAATTCTTCGCCGATCTTGTGTCGTCCGTGAGTGATAGCGCCATCTACGATCGTAGGACTCGGCGGCGGAACAGGGCTGATTCTTGTCGTCCTCATCCATATACCCCATATCCGAAATCGTTGACGTGCAAGATGACAACCGAACGTACTGGACCACTCAACCATGGTGTTGTTCTGCTGGTTTGGGCCTCGAACCCACGTATTTATTGAGATGTATATGTTTTCCCCTTTGAAAGCCAGACTCAGACTCTCAGTCAGATTGTACGGAAAAGTTCCTTCCAGCAGATTCTCCCGAGTCTTCTTTGCCACCACGTTCAAGCGGTATGACACCATTGAGCGGGCGTCCCAACATCGGAGAGTCTCACGGTGACGCAAGGACAGGCTGTGGAGCTTTCTATAGTGGTTTATAACTGGTCACCGGTGTACCAAAGTGCGCTGATTGGAATTTGTCACCTTTGATCCAACATCCAGGAGGTCCGCGATCGGAGCCCGTTCGCCTCTATGAGGTAAAGCCCCAAAATATGGACCTGATTCAACTGTTTGCTCGAGTGAAGCAAAAAGAGTTTGCTCACGTGGGTGGTAATGCTCTAACAAGAATCGAGGGAAAGAGTCGTAGCGTCATGGCAAACGGAATGGATATAAAGATGTGCTTCTCGGTAACAGTTGAAACAGCAATTCTAACCATAGAATCCATGTTTTTTGAACGCAGTGGAGACGGAAATTTTAAGAACAGATGAAATTGCTGTATAATAAGTGTGGACTTTGGCCACCCCAAGGGAGGAAGCAGCTCGAATACAGAACAAGACAGTCCGGCGCCTCTTCAAAGGCCAAAAAACACTCCACCTCTGCTGAATCACTACGAAATATATATATATATATATGTAGTCTCGCTGTTCACTAACTCCGTATCCTCATTATCTCGTACCCAAGAGGATAAACAAAGAAAAGGGGAAAAGAAACCCATCGTGCTCACATAGACTGACTCCATAACTTCCACCCGTTTTATGGCTATAGACCGATATAGTAAGGAAAAGCAAATTGGATGGCCGCCCTCATGCCCTCGTACTCCGTGACCGAGAAGCTTGGGAAGAGAAATCACGAAGGACATCCGGTGCCCTGGGCCCGATCATTCAGTCCTCCATCGCAAGCCACTCACTCCAGCTCCTCTCAGCGGCCTCGATTTCCGCATCCACCGGCCCTTGGAGAGGACGTAAGAACGGAACCGTCTCCAGGGGAGTCATGTCATAATCCTTCTTGACAGAAGCCCAGCCGCCGCTTTTCGCAGCGAAGAGGTAGTTGCGACGCTCCTGCTCGTGAAGTGGGCCAATCCCCGCGCGCCCAATCGTCGCCAAAGAAGCCATGTAGGACACCGGGGGAATCCATCCCCGTTGCCACAAGGCGACGGATGTAGGGAATCAAGGAGACGGAAGGTGGCAGGGGTGATGCTTGTCTGGAGGCGGAAGATGACTGAGCGGAAGAAGAGATAAAGACGGGGTTGGGCTGCCTCTCAAAGGGGAGGCGGATGTTCAGGAAGGCCGAAAGGGCCTGCACCGGCACGCTGTGCTGAGCGTGGTCCAGAAAGTACCGCTGGCAGCTCTGATAACGGGGGTACCACTCGAAGATATCGAAGCCGGTATCGTCCCTGCCTTGGGACGCCTCTGAGAGCCCGACCATGGTTGCGGGATAGAAGTGAAGCCGGTCACTCATTCCGGGGCGCGACGGGAATCGTGGTCTGCGCGACGCCTGCTCGATACGGTCTCAGCCTGTGATCCATCGGGTGATCCACCGGGAGATAAAGCAGGAAGGAGAGAGGGGAGGGAAGCGGGGATGGCTGTACGGGAGGATGAAGGTCAAGGAGGATGGGGTCCAAGTTACTTGTTGGAAAAGAAAACTCCTACCTCGACGGGTCAGGGACGCAAGCCTGCTCCGAGGGGACGAGGAAGGAGACACGCGGAGGAGAGAACGGACGAAACCTGGGCCTCTGCGAGAGCGTCTCTCATTCAAGGGCATCTGCTATCCAAGGCCCGTCCAGATGGGAACATCGCGTGAGGGAGGCAGGGTGACAGCCGGGGAAGAAAAGGGAGACATCAGGAAGGGTTCCCACTGGCTTTATGAAGCAGGGCACGGTTTGGCAGCCCGACGAGCCTTTGTTCAGCTGAGCCGGAGTGGATGGCATCGGACCTCAAAGGTCGACGGGCCCGGGTACGATCTCAGATCGGCTGGTGGATCGTAGATGGCAAAAAGTGAGGTTCTCCATCGCCGGGCTAGTGTATGGCTCATGGATCGCATCCCGATCCAAGATGAAGGATCCGTGCAGGTGTGACTGGGCAGACTAGAGCGCGCATCATGTCCACGGCCTCTGCTCGCTTTCTGATCTGCCTGGATCTCGGTCTCGACGCGCGGGCCGAGGGAGCCAGCGCTTCCGGGAACATGGTTTTGGTTGTCTAACAGAAGCATCTCCAGCCCAGCCAGCCACGGGCCCGTCGTGGCCAGCCGCTGCTCATAGTTGCTGCGCATATCATGATGAAGTTCCTGGCGCCCTTTGCCACCGGATGCAGCTACGCTTTGTCTGGTATTCTTGACACTGGCAGCGGGTAGACAGTTTGGGGAGCTCGTACCACGTATAACTGCGCGCACTGCTTACAAACCTGGCCATCGGCTAGTTATGTGTTTCTTGTGACCAACGCAGGGATGAGCCCTAGCCTCACTACTCCGCAATGATGCGTTATTTCCCTTCGACCGCTGCAGACGTGCGAACGTGCTGCAGACTTTGTCAGAGGAAAAGAAGAACCATAAAGCTTTAAAGCTCTTTGAGTGGCAATCTTTTCCAGCTTTCTTGTTAGGGTTACCCTTTGTTGACCTTCCACTTTCCACCTTCCACCAAGACAGAGACGGACACGAACGCAAGTATACACCAATAATAGCCGATTACACGCCTGATGACACGGAGGCGCCGATTTCACATAGACCATGCGCCACAATATCAGCTGAGCCACATATAGGTGGGTCCAACCGCAGATGTCTGCCGAGCTCCAGTGGCTAGTGACGGATCGTCCCTGGAGCCTTGGCAGTTCGCCCGCTGGCGTCATCGTTCCGCCGTCGCCCAAGCACGCGACGATCCCCGCCTCGAAACCTCTCCGCTGTCTTCACTTTTACGCACCTACTCAGGGCGCCGCGTTGTCCATTTCCCTTATCGTCAGGAGCTGACAAATTCCATCTCTTTGCCTGTCTTCGCCCTCAGTAGAGTTGCGTCCCCGCAGCGCCATTGGCAGCCATGGCGTCCTCGAGGAACGCCTTCTCTCTCTCGACAAAGATCAAGGTTGCCGCTCTTCGCTTTTCCCAGACACCAGCAAGCTCCTATCCCTTGAATCACCTCAAGCTGATTTCGCGGTCGCTGACGTTGTGTCTCCCGTACCATGTCATGTAGCTTCCCAATGGACTCTCAATGCCCCAGATTCAGCTGGGGGTGTACCTGATGTCGGGAAGAGAGACGGAGAACGCGGTAAAATGGGCCCTGGAGGCAAGTCCTGCCATTCGTTTAGACAGATGGAGGAAGGACAATGACTTCGCACGATTTCGACAGGAAGAGACGCTAATGTCACGATCTTGCAGGCCGGGTACCGAGGGTAATTGATCCCGACCCATGCTCCGTTCTCGCTCGATCAAACCCGCGGACCATCACTGGAGCAAGCTAGCTGACACAAAGGATGCGACTCCTGGGCCCGAGACAGGATCGACTGCGCTCAGATGTACCACAATGAGAGGGAAGTCGGACGCGCGATTCTCGCCTTCCTCGAGGCCGAGAAGAAGAAGCCCAACGGCCTCAAGCGGGAGGACATCTTCTTCACATCGAAGCTGGCCTCCAACGTCAGTTATGAGGCGACCCGGCGCTCCATCAAGGAATCCATCCGCGTCTCCGGCCTCGGCTACATCGACCTCTTCCTCATCCACGCGCCGTACGGCGGAAAGGCGAAGCGGCTGGAGTGCTGGCGCGCGATCGAGGACGCCATTGCCGACAACGAGGTCCGCACGGGCGGTGTGAGCAACTACGGGGTCAAGCACCTGCAGGAGCTTCTGGCATCGAACCCGCGTGTCCGCCCCGCGGTCAATCAGATCGAGGTGCACCCGTTCAACACGCGCACCGAGATCACGTCGTTCTGCCAGGCGAACGGCATCGTGGTCCAGGCGTACGCGCCACTCGCGCGCGCCTACCGCATGAACCACCCGACCATCGTCTCGCTGTCGAAGAAGTACGGGTGCACGCCGGCGCAGCTGCTCGTGCGGTGGAGCCTGCAGCACGGGTACGTGCCGCTGCCAAAGAGCGTGAAGAAGGAGCGCATCATCTCCAACGCGCAGGTTGGTGGATTCGAGATTGACGAGGCCGATATGAAGACCATGGACGGGCTGGATGAGTATCTTGTGACGGGTAAGCAGACCTATGTTCTTTCTCTATATATTTAGTCTTCATCGCTGACGGTCGTAGACTGGGACCCTGTGGATGCGCCGTAATGGGCATGTACCGTCGCCGTCGACTTTTCGCCTGACAGCCATGGTTTGTATTATGACAATCGGAATTGTCGATCGATGTTACTTGGAATGGATACATACATCTGTACGTGTATATACCTAGACATAGATAGAAGCATGCAACATGTAGGATCCATATGAATCAGACCGCCCTGCTGCTTTGTCCTGTTGCTTTCAAGGCCGAGGGATCATCCTGTCGAGTCCTACGTTGAACCAGAAACGGAAGCCTCTCTTCCTCGAACCGCCCAAACAGAGTGAGACTCAGCGACCTCCGTTCCTCGCTTCGCTGTCCGTCCTGTCTGTACGCATGCCACGCACTATGAACGTCAATCATAAAATTAATGTCATCTCCATTGCTCCTTTCAGTTCTTATCCTGTGGTGCTTGAACTGAACATTGTGGATAAAACTCCTCCAGGGGCATACGCCATCTGTCACACCTTTGGTCTTTTATCTGTGATACATCCCAGTACTGCCATACAATAAGATGACGAGACGATGTTAGATGCGATGCGATACGACGCAATGCGATCGTCGCTATCAGTCAGTTGGGAAGTCTGGTAATCCACTGCAGTAGTGGACCTGGTACAGTGCCTAGATACTCAGCTCATGTACTGTACTGTACAGTAGGATAGTAGGATGGCATAGAGTAGAACAGATGTGATCTGTAAATCTTCTTTTATTTATTTCTTCCCTCTCTTTTTCTTTCTAGTGAAGTTTCGACCAGATCTGATCTGATCCGTCCTGCTTTGCTCTGTTCTCCTCCTATGTCTGTCTTTCCGAGTAACTGCAGTTGGAGTTCGTGTACTGTAGATGATGGTATCGATTTCAATGGCTTGTTTAATATGCATGTACAGTAACTTAGCCAGCCAATGGGTAGGGATGTCCATAGGCAGGTGCGTCTTGCGTAAGATTTTTTTTTTCGTGCTGTGTCTACCTAGGTAAATTTGAAAGTCTTGGATGTAACGCGACTGTGCTTGCTTTGCCTATTCGGAGGACCATCAACTTCAGACTGTGTGTGCACATTGCCTGTGTGCCTCCCTGCGTGATGTGCACCGCACCGCACTGTACATGCTACCTAGGTACTCTGTACCTTTTACGTGGAAAAAGAGGAGAGTACTCTTCCTCATACATATCACGTCATGTGATACAACACAGCACACGACTACCTGCCATGAACGTAAAGAACATCACCAGGCGGGAAGATGGAAAGATGGGAAAAATTAACTTTTTCTCTCTCCTGGTATGATCACTATTATGCAGGCACCTACTGTAGGTACATGCAGGTTCAGACCGGTCGTCGAGTGCCCGGTGCCTGATGTGTGGGGATCTCAACAGGCGTAGAGCGACGTGGCAGCAACGTGGAAGAAGGATAAAAATCGGCTCACCGGGACTCGAGCTCGGAGTCGGGTTCAGGTCAGTAGTAGAAGACGTCATCTTGCAGCGTCGGTCGTATTTAGGTCGTGTCTAGTTTAATTTAGTTTGAGCAAATTTGAATAATTTGTGTGCAGTTACTAACTACCTCGGTACCTCCTGCTACTGCGTACTACTGTAGGTACACAGACGATGAGACTCTATAGAGCATGGACTAATAAGAATATGACAGCACGCTTCTGCACGTCACCGCAGCGACAGGTACCTATCCAACTAAGCTTTCTGGTTAACGCGATTGAATTAGATACACGCGCTGATAAGGGGATCTTGGTGGCGCTTGGCTGCGGGACAAGCAACCGCAGACCGCAGGACAAGCCGCAGGCAGGGCAGGCTGTCACTGGCCGAACTGCAGGAACGACCCGTGGACAAGCCAGTCGGGTGGGGAGTTCTAGACTCGGGAGAGCAAGAGAGATCCACGCAGAGATCAGTCGACCCGGGATTTCCCGCTATCAGCCAGATCGGTCGGGGACCCGGGGGGGAAGCCGGCGGGGAGGAGAGGGGCGGGACGGAGGACAAGACTCCGGAACCCCAGAGGACAGCCTGCGTGGGAGGTCCTCTGCCGGTGCACTCCGTGTGAGCACGGAGTCATGGAGCAGAGGCCAGGTGTTGACGTTCCGATCCCGAGACGGCGATATCGACTGCGTAAAACGATCAGATCAGATAACAGGGCCGGGTGGGGGGAGGGGAATCGATGACAGGAAAGCGTTACTGGACGGGAACGCGTGACTGGCTGCGGGCGCGGACGCCACGCCGATCGGCCGGCCGGGCGCCGGAGACGCTGCTGAGGACCCCGAACATCGGGGCCCGGGCCCGTCCCGCGCACAGGCCCGGCGCCCCGAGCTCGCGCTGTCTGTCCGTCCAAGTGGTCGCGTGCCTGGCAGGAACGTTCAAAAAGAAAGAGAGAAAACAACGCGCAGAACGCAGGCCCGGCCGGCAGGACGAGCCGCGACCGGCACCGCGAGACGGCAGGACGGCAGGACGGCAGCCAGGAAGAGGGCAGGAGGCGCGGGGCTGGCGCGGGGCTTGACTCACGCTCTCGTCCGACGTTCCCGCCCGAGCCCGGCCCTCGTCCATCCTGTTATCCCATCTTTTACGCAGGCGAAACCTCCGCCGGCCTCGGTGCCGGACCCGTGCCTGGGGCCTCCCCCATAAATATACCCTCGCCCCCGCCGGCACCCTTCTTCTCCTTCTCCTTCTTCTTCCCATCCGTCCATCTCCTCTTCTCGAGCGCCGTCCAGCCCGCCCTGCCTGCCGGTCTGGTTGAAGAGAACCCCGGTATCGATCTTCATCCGTGCCCGCGCCTTGACATCATCGCCCGTGCCCTCCAGGCCAACTGGGCTTGATACCCCCTCGAACGACTTCCTTCTTTCCCACTTCTAGATCTTCCAGAGGACTTCGGGATCCATCGCGAAAATGTCGAACCTTCCTTACGAGCCTGAGTTCGAGCAGGCGTACAAAGGTGTGACCGCTTGCGAGTCTTTCCCACCACCAAGCCTTGGCGTTGCCGTGGCATTCCCGACGCCTCCGTTTGCCATTGGAAGACGAGAGCAGTGACTGACGATTGCCCGTTTCACAGAGCTGGCCTCGACGCTCGAGAACTCGACCCTGTTCCAGAAGTACCCCGAGTACCGCAAGGCCCTCAAGGTCTGCTCCATCCCGGAGCGTATCGTCCAGTTCCGCGTCGTCTGGGAGGATGACAAGGGCGAGGTATGAGATATATGCGTCATCCGCATCGAGACTCGCGGAACATCGCGCATTGACTGTTCCACCAGCTGCAAGTCAACCGGGGCTACCGTGTCCAATTCAACTCCGCCCTTGGCCCGTACAAGGGTGGTCTCCGCTTCCACCCCTCTGGTAAGCTGCCTTTTTCAAGTCATCACTCAATGGTGAGGACCTCTTGCTGACAATCTGTTCCCCACAGTCAACCTCTCCATCCTGAAGTTCCTGGGTTTCGAGCAGATCTTCAAGAATGCCCTCACCGGACGTGGGTCGCCCGCTTTCCCCGGTGGATTCTCCCGGACTCCGCTGACATGATTTGGCAGTCAACATGGGTGGTGGTAAGGGTGGTTCTGACTTCGACCCCAAGGGCAAGTCCGACAACGAGATCCGCCGCTTCTGCGTTGCCTTCATGACCGAGCTGTGCAAGCACATTGGCGCCGACACCGACGTGCCGGCCGGCGACATCGGTGTCTCGGGCCGTGAGATCGGCTACCTGTTCGGCCAGTACAAGAAGATCCGCAACCAATGGGAGGGTGTCCTCACCGGCAAGGGTGGCAGCTGGGGTGGCAGCTTGATCCGCCCCGAGGCCACCGGCTACGGTCTCGTCTACTATGTCAGCCACATGATCAGGTACGCCTCCGGCGGCAAGGAGTCCTTCGCCGGCAAGCGCGTCGCCATCTCCGGCTCCGGCAACGTCGCCCAGTACGCCGCCCTCAAGGTCATCGAGCTCGGCGGTACCGTCCTCTCGCTGTCCGACAGCAAGGGCTCGCTCATCGTCAAGGGTGAGGGCAGCTTCACCCCGGAGGAGATTGCCCAGATCGCCCAGCTCAAGGTCGAGCGCAAGCAGCTGTCCGCGATCGCCAACACCGATGCCTTCAAGAACAAGTTCCAGTACCTCGAGGGCGAGCGCCCGTGGGTGCACGTCGGCAAGGTCGACGTCGCCCTTCCGTGCGCGACCCAGAATGAGGTCTCGGGCGAGGAGGCGCAGGCCCTGATCGACGCCGGCTGCAAGTTCATCGCCGAGGGCTCCAACATGGGTTGCACGCAGGCCGCCATCGACATCTTCGAGGCGCACCGCGAGGCCCACAAGGGCGGCGACGCCATCTGGTACGCGCCCGGCAAGGCCGCCAACGCCGGCGGTGTCGCCGTGTCGGGTCTCGAGATGGCGCAGAACTCGGCCCGCCTGAGCTGGACCGCCGAGGAGGTCGACAACCGGCTCAAGGGCATCATGGAGTCGTGCTTCCACAACGGCCTCGAGACCGCCAAGGAGTACGTCACTCCCGCCGAGGGCATCCTGCCTTCGCTCGTCGCCGGCAGCAACATTGCCGGTTTCATGAAGGTCGCTGCCGCCATGAAGGAGCAGGGTGACTGGTGGTGATTGATTTCGCCATGTATCCTTTTCTTGCCTATTTCTATCACACTGTTATACCTCGTTATGTTGGCGCGGAATGGTCCTGGTTTTTGTCTAGCCGGTTTCGCGTTTGTTTCTCGTTTTCTTTCTTGAGTGTCTGTCCTTGAGCGCTGTCGGTTGTCGGTTCTATTCTGCGCTGTTTTTGATGTTTCCAGAAAAAGGCCCGTGATGTTTTGAGACGAACGATCATGAAATGAAATGAATCTAGTCATGTTATAGATAGACAGATCTATACTATATCTGCCTAGATTAGATGCAATGAGAAAAAAACAAATTCATGAAAATGAAAATTAAAAAAAAAAAAAAGTAATGAATGAACATGCTCTCTACCCTCTGATATAATTAATCTATTAAAATTTAATATAATCTTGCCTGGTTTCGTTCTTTAGACTGAACATGACTATGTATGTACTGTACGTACTGCGCCTAAAGTACAATAAGTAGGTATCACATATCCATCCGTCCATCCATCAATCCTATCTTTTTATACAGACCAATCCACTCCCACCTTTGCTGCTGAAGACTCCAACAACAATTATAGTAGGTGTATATCATTGGGTCAAGACAGCTAACTGACTCCCTTCTTGCCTGGCACCGAGGAAGGTCGGTGGCACGCTAATGTTACACTGTGCAAACAAACGGGCTAATCCGCATCGGCCGACAAGATAAGACAAGACTGCCAAGACAAGACAAGAACTGACAATAAGGACTTGGTATAGAGCATATATAGGTCCATAGGATAAGACAAGACACCCATCTCATATTGAGATGAGCTGAGTTAGTCACAGGTCCTGTTTTGTCCCATATATGTAAATCGCTAGTTAGCTTCTTTGTCCCCCCCGCCCCCCCGTTTTCCCTACCTTTTGAAAACCCTGTTTCCCTTTTTTCATTTCATCCATCCATTCATCCTTTTTGTTCCTTCATTCCTGCAGATATCCATCTACCTTTTATACATAATAACACACACACACACATATATATATATATATATATATCCCAGAAATAAAATAGATAAATAGATAGATAGCCCAGCAATAAATCAAAAATCCCATATTTGACGCTGATGATAATGATGCCACCGGGGAAAAGAAAAAACGCCCTCGCTTGAACACAGCACCAGCAGCAAGTCAAGTTGAATAGCAGTAAATAAAATAAAAGAAGTATGTCAAGGAAATATTTACAAGGAAAGAAAAAGACGAACAGAAAATGAAAAAAACCCGCACTGGCGGTTGGTATCGGTGATGTAGCTATCGGTTGCTGAGCAAGTTAAAAGGCTTATGGAGGCAAGGTAAGGCAGATAGATAGGTAGGCAGATAGAAGGAAACGTGTCGTGCGGGTTGGGTATCAATCGTGAGTTCGTTGCGCAGCGCTCAGACCGGAAAGAGCCGTGCGAAACGTGGGTATTTCGAGGAAATTGCGTGGTCGGTTTGAGGAAAAGGGAGTCAGCGAAGGGTAATCAGAAAACATGACCTTGATGGTGGCATATTATATGTGGTTATCAGGCCGGCACGTCGGATCATGAACAGGACTGCCCCCCAGTGGGCAGGTCGCGACGATCCGGAGTATACGCCTCCTCCGGCAGCCGAATCGTTGGCAAGGGATCCGAGAGCACGCTGCGCCGTCGCGACAAGACTCCACCGGAAGCGGGATTCTCCTTCTCACGGTGGACAACCTCCTGCTGCCGGTAGCGACGTTTGCGGGGGTGGCGACGGAGATACTCGTTGGGAACAGGGTCAACCTGCTTCCTCGCCGCGGGGACCAGATTCAGATACAGTGGGAAAATAGCGCCTGCGCTGTATGCGGCCACGACGACGCAGAAGGAGTAGGGCGTGCCGCGGGCGATTGCAGCGCTCTGCTGCGGGAACGGGAAGACGGCACCGCCGCTGATGGCTGCGGCCATGAGGGCGGAGGCGGTCTTGGTGTGCTGTGCTGTGCCGCGCAGGGAGATGGCGAAGATGATGCTGAACGCGCCGCTTTCAAAGAGATAGACCATGAGCCCCATCGCGACGCCGGCGGATCCCGTGGTATTCATGCAGAGGACCGAGAACACGATCATGCCAACGTACGCGACGAGGAGGATCCATCGCGGTTTGAGAAACAATTGGGTAAAGGCGGCAAGAAAACGACCCACGGCAAACACAGTATGGCCGATCGTCAGATACTCGAAAGGACCGAGGCTAGAGCTGTCGCATGCGCTGTCAGCAAGTTCTCACACATACTCAGGCTGACCACGGGAAACATACCTTGGCTTGAATTCACCCACAAGAGCCTCAAAATGCGTCGAGAGCGCCTCCTGGCCACCGACATAGCAGAATTGCGAGAACACGCCCAGCCCCAGCGTGAGCCAGACAACGGGAACCCCGGCGACTCTGGCGGTGTTGTCGTCCCGGCGACGATCCGCCAGCGCCTTGAGATCCTCATCCGCCGCTTCAGGGATGGGCAGGTAGTAGAACGCAACGGCCAAGAGGACGTCGAAGAATGCAATGCCGAGGTAGGTCCACTGCACATCGACAAGAGACGGGGCATCGTGGACCTTTTTGAAGAGAACCTTCTTGGCCAGAAGCGGCGAGACCACGGTCCCTATGGCCTGGACGCCCTGCGAGATATTCAGCCTCACTTCCGAGTACTCCTGGGGCCCGCAGAGCGCGATAAACGGGTTCGCAGCCGTCTCCAGGACCGAGAGACCGAACCCTACGATAAAGTTGGACACAATGAACGCAGAGAAGGACGTCAGCACCGCGGACGGCCAGAATATTAGAGTGCCACAGGCGTAGATACAGAGGCCCGTGATGAACGTAGACTTGAATCCCCACTTTTTCAGGACCGGACGGCCTATCGCGAGTGGTCCGACCAGGTAGCCTCCATAATATGCGCCGTGCAGCCCCAGGGAGTCCCAGGAGTTCAAATTCACTATACTCTGGAACTGCGAGTTCAAAATGTCCAGCAGACCATAGGCGAAGCCCCACAGGAAGAAGAGGATGGTGGTGATCGCGATCGGAGGAATCGACTCCCTGCTGTTCAACTTCAGCATGCTTTCCGGCGTCTTCATGTTCACGAAATCAAAGAACGTGATATTCCGCGGGGAAGAATCGCTGGTGAACGCCGCGCTTGCCTCGACATCACGCGGCGTCGTGTCTGGGGTTGTCAGGAAATCCAACAGGTCTTGTTGTCCCGAGGAATTCCCCGTGCCGTTGCCGCTGCTTCCGCTTCCACTCTGCGAGCGCTTGGTCCCTGTGGTACCGGACTGGGAACTCTGCGGGTTCAATCTCGGGGTCGTCAGGCCAAGTTCAGTACGGAGGATTGCAGGCGCTTCCCCCGACTGGATCTGCGGCCCAGGTGGACTCTCGTGGGTAGCGTCATCCGTGTCCCTGATCATCCTGGGAAGGATCCGAGCAACCAGGGGTTTCAGGCTCGGGACACACGCGCAGATGATACCAACGTTGACTTCTATCACCGACCACATGAACGACAGCGAAGCATACCCTTTACAGCGTCAGTGACATGGTCGATACCGGGGGTCTGGATGCTTCCAAGAGACATACAAGAGAGGTCTTCATGTTCTGCATTATTCACAGCAGTGGACTTGGAGCCATGGAAAGCCAGCATGCGAGATGTGGAGGCGCTTTGAAGATACGCGATCCTGATGACATCAACGACGGTGACGAAGAAACCGAAGCTGAACGTCACGATCAGGATGATCTTTTGCTTTCGTGGAAGGCGCATCCGCGTGAGGATCGGCATGGGCAGGAAGAGGATCGCGAGATCCGTGATGATGTTGACGGGCGCGGAGGACAGATACAGCGTGACGATGTCTGTACACGAGGAGCCCGGCGGCTGCGGGTAGGTGAATCCGGCCCGCGCTGGACGACACTGGAAGGCGTTGACCAGCGTCAGCCCCAGTCCTGCCGCATCCACCACGAAGAGAGTCGCATAGTTTGCCCAGCGGAAGACCCTTTCCCCGCTGGTCAGGGTCAGGTAGAAGACGAGGATCGACGTTTTGATCGCCATCAGCGCGGGGTTCTGGACGAGTTCAGCATGCTGACCACGACGACATGCCTTCGGGGGGAAACTCACATAGAGCACGGTGAAGGCATACTCGGCCTGCTGGAGACCGGGCTTCAACCCTGGCTTGACGTCGGACTCGTGGAGCCCCAGGCCTTTCGAAGTCGCGTAGAAGAGGGAGAACGAGAAGCCAAAGTCGATCAGCTGGAGAGTCCAAGGTGGTCAGCCAGGTCAACGTAAACTCGCAGGAAGCAAGCATCCCATACCCATGCCAGCAGCATGAAGTAGTCGTGCAGCCCGACTCTCTTGACGACTCCGATTCTCGAGACGAAGCGCAGCGCGACGAAGACGGTGGCCACGACGAAGATGGTGATGGAGACCACCAGGACGGGGGGTCTGCGATCCTCCATCTTCAACGACAACGGGGCGACAACCGCCGGGCCCTTGGGACAGGATTCAGACTGGTCGAGTGTCTACTGCGTGCTCACGCGGGCGAGGTTCGGATCCATCTCAGATGCTGAGCAAGTCCCCATCGTCTCGAGGCCGCAGCGTCGTGGACAGGTCCGGGATGCGATGACGGTTCTGGACGAGAGAGGAGCGGACGAGAGAGGAGGACGACGGACGCCATCCAACGACGCGGGGGGGGGGGG
>Ga0008109_10000580_pt1 | contig 19384 bp, 17 predicted proteins | sample HigsolmetaGSP18D_FD_59306 | JGI IMG/M metagenome (GOLD analysis project Ga0008109, IMG submission 59306) | High solid enriched microbial communities from the Joint BioEnergy Institute, USA - SP1-8-D | ecosystem: Engineered > Bioreactor > SSF (Solid state fermentation) > Aerobic > Biomass ...
ATTCTGTATGACTAGCTACCATAGTTCTAGCTAATAATACTATGACTGAGCGCCGTCACAGTAGGGACAGGGCATCGAACAGCGCAGGAAAAAAAAATCACAAGCAAATACATGACTCTTGGTATATGTAATGCACAATATCACGTATCGCATCGCATCGCATTGCATCGCGTAGAAGACGTAGTCGACATGCAATCATCGCTCCGTGGGTGGAAAAAAAAATAACTGAAAGGGGAAAAAAATTTTCGGGGGTAGCTACCCTCAGGGGTATCCATCTATCTATCGATGCCAAATGGGAACAGGAAATGCGTATTATATGTATCGTGATTATGATCGAGAGGATCGGTGGCGAGAGAAGATGGGTATGATATGTCTGGTGCCATGCTCGATGCACCCTTTTCTTTTCAGAGGTGAGAGACCGCCGTAATCGGATATTCGGACTCAGAAAAAACCAGGAACCGGGCTGATCGGCTAATCAATACACAGAAGCCCGGGACCACTTGCCCCGCGCCCTGATCCGCCGCCCGAAGATATAGAACAGGTACGGGATCGGGATCAGCCCGACGGCGACGAACCCCAGCAGGCTCGACGCCCAGTTGATGCCCAGCCTGTGGAACATGGGGTTCACGAACAGCGGGAAGCACCCCGCGAAGACGCTCCGCAGGAAGGTGTTCGCCGCGACCGCGCTGGCCGACACCTTCTGGAAGGTATCGATGAGGTAGTTGAGCGCGGCCTGGAAGATGGTGAAGAAGCCGAAGCCCATGCAGGCCGCGCCGATCTGGGGGCCGATCCAGTGCACGTCCCGCGGCGACGTCCAGCCGAAGATGAACATACCCGCGGCGAAGACGACGGAGCCCAGCATCATGGGCGGGAGGCGCGCCTCGGGCACGGGGCGGTTGTTGTTGGCCTTGTAGCGCTTGACGTAGAAGCGCTGGTTGGTGACGTTGGCGACGGCGCCGAAGAGGGTGCCGATGAGCAGCGACAGGAAGGGCAGCGCGCCGACGACCAGGTTCCAGCCGCGCTCTTCCTGGAACTCGATGGGGAAGGAGGCCAGGTTGAGGTACAGGACGCCGTAGACGAAGGACGCATACAGAGCGACGAAGAAGCAGATCGGCGTCGTCAGGAGCTGGAAGGGACGGACGAGGTATTTGTTGCCCAACTCCTTCAGGCTGACGTCCCACTCCTCGTGGCGGGCGTGCAGGGCCCAGTTGCCGGTCTCGTGGCGTAGCCTTCGAGCCTTGTACACCAGGAGAATGGGAGGGTAGCTCTCGTCGAGGAAGATCACGTCGAGCGTGAGGAAGAACATCATCATGATACCAGTGATCTTGTGTCGTCAGTATGCTACTGACATATAATGGATTGGAGAACTCACATATTCCGTCCACCTCCACCGCAGATAGCTCTGGACAATTGCACCGCCAACGATTGGCCCCAGAACCGGCCCTCCCACGACGGCCAATGCATATCCGACAATGGCAGCACCGCGCTCTTCCGCAGACCAGATGTCGCTCAGCACGCCGCCCGTATTCGTGATGGGCGCGGACCCGAAAACACCAGCGAAGAACCGCGTCAGCATCACCGTCTGAATATCCTTGGCAGTTGCAGTGCCGAAGGAGAATATAGCGGCTATGAAATACGGCACGAGCACAGCCGGTTTCCGTCCATACACCTCGGAAAGCGGCGCCCAGATGAGCGGGCCAATGCCGAAGCCGAACAGAAGCAGCGTGAGACCGAGTGTACCAACCTCCCTTCCGACCCCGAAATCGGCAGATATCTGTGCAATTCCTGGAGAGTAGCTTTTGATCACGTCAGTCTCCTGGACTCCTCGGTAATATCGCAAACATCGCAGGAGAGGGAGCAGCATACACAGAACTCGACCATGTGGCGCCTTGAACCCACACATACAGTCAGCAACGGCGCTCACAGGCGAATAGTCGCACACACAGAAGAAACAATTAACATACCCATCGTCGTCAACCCATACAGCACCGTCGTGATGGCCTTCTTCTTGAACCCCCAGTTCAAGGGCTTGTAGGGGTCGTCAGGCCCGTCAAAGTCGACAATGACATCGGGCCCCGTCCTCGTATGGGCCAGCGGGTGCGTGAAGCGGGCCGTCTGCCCGGGCTCGCGGCTGCGGATCCTCGAGATCACCGCGTGCGCGCGGCTCTCGAAGGTCGAGATGGCGGAGGCGACCGTGGTCTGCTTCTCCAGCTCGCCGTCGGCTGGAGGACCCGCGACGGAGCTGGAGTCGGAGACGACGCTGATCGAGCTGTCCGACTCATGGCCGTCCGAGGTTGTGCAGGTTATCGCCTCCGCTGCCATCGTCCTCTTGTCGTGTAGTTATTTATCCTTTTTTATAAGGTGATCCGACAACAAGACACTCCCCTCGCGCTGGACTTGGCTGTTCGTTGACGAGGGGGAGATATGTACAGCCCACTCAAGATCAAAAAAGAAGTCCAAAAGGGAAAAAAAAAATCCAGGAACAGATGGAGATAACGAACCAGGAAAGAAAAAGAAAAAGCAAGACGACGTCAGAAAGGCGACGAAAACCGTCCGGCCCCCAGATAGGGCCGGTCCATGGACCGCCGTTTAGATCATCCTGACTGCCGTCTTGTACCGGATGCGGTGCCCACAGTGGGTCGAAAGCGACGCTTGTTCTTCTTCATCGGAAGCGTTTCCGGCAGACATGAGCAGCGTGTTTGGGACCTGCTTCTGGTCTGCTCGCGCGTTTGCCACCAGCGATCGGCAGTCGGCCGATAAGTTGATCGGAGCTCCGACTGAGTCGGGCAGAAAACAGGATAGCAGAAACAGGCCTGTCTGCCGATGTCCCGGGCAGTTCATGGGCTGGATCTGCATCCTGGATGCTTGCGATGCTTCATGGAGGACGTGCAAGAGGAATCCTCAGGCTTCCCCGCGAGCGGCCAGAAGAAGCGTCACATGACCAGATGTACAAGACAGGGTATATACATATCTCATGGGCTCTTAAGTCAGAGCTCGACAACACTTCCCAATGCGAATGCCTGTGTCGAGAGCAATTCTACAGAGTATAGTTCCCAGACAAGGCTGCTGAAGGTCCACGTCTATTTCTGCTCTTGTACAGTACAGTACAGTACATCCAACGCCAAACAACGAGTGCTACATATATAGTCTACGTACAGCTCCCGTGACGCCCGTAGAAGAAAGAGATAAACATAGTACCAAAAAAGAAAAAAACGAAGATGAGCCGCTCCGGAACATCACTTGAAGCGTGCTAGGCAGCAGCGGCGGAAGAGGAAGCAGAATGGGAAGCCTCCCACTTCTGAATCGCCTCCATCCCCGCCGTCACCTTGAGCCCGATGCGCGCATCGAGCTCGTAGCTCTCCCACTTGGCCGCCTTCTCGAGGTATTCCTTGCACTCGCGCACCTTCTGCCTCTCGAGCTTCTCGGCATCCGGACCCGCCGTGCCCTCGGCAGGGGCCGCGGTCGAGGAGGAGCCTGCAGTGCCGTGGATCGCGACGTACGTCGGGCGCTCCATCCACAGGTTGGCGGCCATCTCGTAATGCGCCGCCGGGCAGGTCCAGTCGTCCTTCAGGTGGCCCTTGAACAGAGCCCGGTCGTGCTGGAGGATCTGGCTCTGCAGGAGCTCCTTCGCCTCGTCGTGTCTGCGCAGGGCGCGGAGAACCGCAGCCCGGAGCAGCGCCAGGATCGCCTTCTCGTCGAGACCCTCTCGGTGCCAGTTCTTGTTGGCGTCGCTATCGGACCACGAAAGCTTCCTCAGCGACTCCTCCAGCTGCTCCGTCGTCATCCGGCCGTGCCCGTTCCAGAAGAAGATCATCTCCTCCACGGGATCAACGCCAACGGCATCAACCAGGTCGACCTTCCACTCCTTGGCGCGAGCTTCCCATTTGGCGACTTTGCGCGTCACAAACACATCGAACGGCAGCTGCCGTGCCATGAATCGCTTCTTGCCCGCCTGCGTCGGCGCCTTGCGAAAGAGCTCCGTCGCCTTGTCAGCATGCTTCTTCGCAAACTCAGGATCACCGTCGCGGTTATATCGATACAGCGCAAGGTGCGATGCCCCGGCGATATAGTAATACAGGGATCGAGACCAGGAGTTGAGTTCGACACACTTTTGACCATTCATGAGCATTTCGTGGAATTCAACATCCGAATCAGGAGCAGGGAATGCATACCTGAAGGAAAGACTCCGAACAGAGCTCGTACTTGTGCAGGTACATAGCATTCAAGCTCCTCTCAAACACGCGCAGCGCTTCAACCTGCTTGAGCGGGCTGGGTTCGCCCCCACGCAGCAGCTCCAAGGCAGCCTCCAGATTCCTGTTGGCCCCGTTCATCCGGGACTCCTCCAGGAGCCACAGCTTACTCTTGGGAAACCGACTCCTCATCTCCGTCAGGAGAGAAGCGAGCCGCTCCCTGGGGTAGCCTTCGATAGCCTTGTCCTCCTCGGTCATGGCGTCGGGGATGATGTCGCAATATCGGACAAAACCGTTGTAGTACCCCAACAGTGCCAGCGCCGCAATCGCACCCATCAGATTGTGGAACTTACTCGCCTGCCAGAGCATCCGCAAGCCCCGTTGTTTGTCCCCTCGGAAACCAATTATCGAGAGGAGCTTACTGAACGCCGGCGGAACCATCGAGATGATCAGCAGAAGGATACCGAAACAGAGATTCGCCCCAGAGTGCACGAAAACATCTATCGGGTTGCTAAAGACCTCCGAGTCAGGACCGTAATCGAGCATTCCGGCTAGATTTGGCGTAGAGGAAACCACCGAGTGAGAAGCTTCATCAGACAGTGCCAGTTCCGACAGTCTGTCCGACAGCTCCTGGCCCTCTATGGGACCTTCTTTGGCGGTCGAAGTCGGAGCATGATGGTGGACGTCCGTCCCATGCGAGTCCAACTCGGTTGACGTTTCGCTTGGAGAACCTCGAGTTCGTCCCTTCCGGGATGAGGGTCTTGACGATGACGGGCCGGACTTTTCCGGCTTCTCCCCTACCAGTGTGGGCGAACTCGAAGCCTGTCCGATCCGATTGCTCGAATCAAGCGATGCTTTGCCTGAATCTGGTACATCCCCGGGCAGCTTCCCCTGTATAAATTTCTCTTCCATCTGTAGAATAGTGTCCAACGTTATATATGCCTTCCTCAGCTTATAAAACGCCTTTATACTCTCCGTGAGGCTCTCATTGAGCACTCCGATAATGGCACCCATGAGCTGAGCTATGGCCTGACAGAGCGCAAACTCGGCGCCTGGAGCGTAGATCTGGGAGCGATAAGCATTTGGAGCGTGGGCGTTGTGCTGCGCTCGGTGCTGATCATTGGCAGCGCTCGTTTCGGCTTCGCTGAGTCGTTCGGATGCTGCGGGATAAGGACTCAACATCAGATGTATATCAACGGGAACAAGAGCGGCAAGCCGTGTGTACCTTCACGCATAACCTCCTGTTCGAAGCCCAGCGTCGCCCGCACGAATCCGACCACGCCCTTCCCAAGCTAGGAACAATCAATCAGTATCCCACGAAGAACTTGTGTCAAAGGCTTGGAGCCCCGAGTCGATCCTCATCCATGCACAACCACTCCCGACAGCTCGCATACCTTGTGATAAGTCGAATTGCCCTGGTCGAGACCTGCCTCGGCACCGTCGACATCGTCATTGAGCACCAAAGTCGCCGCTGAGCCAACCACCGCATCAGCCACGTCCGAGGGCTCGCCCGAACCAGCCTCCGGGATGTCCACCCTTCACAGCAAACATACCTCTCAGAGCATGGTCAACTGTTGGATTGCAGAACAAACGAGTCAGCCGTCTATAATTGGACCAAAGAAGAACCCGAGCTTCACTCACGATCCTGCGACTCCTTGAGGGAGTCGAGGGACTGCGTCGAGGCATTGGCGCCAGGCTTCTTGCCGTACAGCCATGATCCCACTTTAAACATATTGGCGCGACGGAATGCAGAAAAAAAATAAACACAATTAACACCGGTGATAACGGAGAAAGGGGGAAGAGAAGAAGAAGAAAATATAAGGGAAAAAATAATAAAACAACGGAATCCCTATGATGTCAGCCGCTCTTCTTCTCCGGAGGGGCTGCTGGGCTCGGGGAACTCGACGGGGAACGAAAAGGGGGAGGGAGGAGGGCGAGCGGAGAAGCAATCCAGGGTCCTCCCATCGACCGGAGCGCGGATAGGGAGCCCGTCACCTTCATGGACACCGCGCGATGGAGAGAGAGACGGAGACATGCGGGATGGGACGGGAGAAATATGATCGTGTGCCTGGGCGGACGAGGCGGAGCAAGGCGGACGGGCGCGTCTGGAACCCGGAGCAGCGGGCGGCCTGGGAGCGCTCGGAGCGCAACGCTTCGCGCGAGGCGCCCTTGACGTCGACCTGTGGCCGTTTCGGGGGGTCCGGATGAGATGGCAGCAAGAGGCTTTGTATAATATGCTGTAGCACACTGGGATATTTCAGAGCAGAGGCTGCTCCGTTGTACCGACAAGCCCAGCTCCAGGGGCCGTCGCGTGACGGAGGAGGTTCCTGGCCGGAGGGCGCTGGAGCTCTACACAAAGCTGCCCTACCGCCTTGGAGCCCGCTAGCGATAACCTAGAGCGGTATCTCCGCCATCACCATCCACCTTTGCCTCGCCAGACAAGCCAGCCGATCACCCCTCCTTTTATCTCTCGTTCTCGTTTCTCTCTTCATATTATATCATCTTGAGTCGTCTCTTGCTCTCTTCCCGTCCAAGACCCTACATACATCAGTACCTCCGTCGCACTCGCTCACTCCACTCCAACAAACAACCCCTCCGCCATGTCGCAGAACCCGGCCGAGACCCCTCAGCAGCCCCAGCAGCAGCAGAAACCTCCCGTGCTGGAGGAGGACGACGAGTTCGAGGACTTCCCTGTTGAAGGTGAGTCTTTCTTTCGGAACCATAGCCGCGCGCATCGCGTCCTGGTCATGCCAGTCTTTACCGCTTTGCTTCCTTGCTTTGATGTTCTGTTCTTCTTCCCCGCCACCGCACCACTCGCTCTATTTGTGAAAATCCCCCCGGGTCCTCGTTCGCGCTCCATTATCGCGGATCGAACGATCGCGCTGACAACTTACGTACCATGTTACGCGCAGACTGGCCCCAAGAGGAAACCGAGCAGGGCGCCAACGGCGGCAACGTCCACCTGTGGGAGGAGAGCTGGGACGACGACGACGCCAGCGAGGATTTCTCCAAGCAGCTGAGGTACGTGTTTGAGATCCGTGCTACATATATAGATATCCATTACTGCGACAGCGCTAACATACCTCTCTCTCTCCACCGTACAGAGAAGAGCTGAAGAAAGTCGAGGCAGCCAAGCAACAACAATGAACGACGGATATGGACTGTACCTACATACCTCATACCTACCTAACCTAATCAATCAATCATGGGCGATGGATGAGCGATGAAAGATGAGGGCTGCGGGGCATTTTTTCGGTTGAATTGACAGGCAGAATTTTATTTTATTTTACACAATAAAATGAATCAGATGAATATATACCAATAAGCGGGTGAAAAAATCATATTATATCATATCTCTGGGTTATTGATCCGCAGATACAAGAGGGAAAAAAAAGAGATAGAGAAATCAAAAAAATTCTCGAGAGAACATACTTACTGCCTTCTTTTTTTCCCCTCTGCGTCGATATATCGACGAAGCGGACGGGGCGCAGAAGGAAGAGACGAAGGTCCAGAGAGCGAGGAAAAGAAACAAGGCTCTTATCTACATCTATTCTATCTCTATCTATCTACGTTCTGTTATAGTGCCTACTTAACAGCCCCTTCAGCCTCTTCAACCCTGAAGAGCTTGCTTCCCCAAGTCGCAAGGCTGAACCACTCCGCGTAGAAAAGCTGAACCGGGCTTGCACAAAGTTGACTGACAGCAGGGACGTACCGCCCGGAGCGTTACTCTCTCTGTATCTGACTAGATCCATGACCATACATGTAGACTAGTGATACGGCATGGCGTCCCACATGGGTATATATTATCTACCTATCCTAGTTACGATATATACGGGCAGTAGAAAAAACGTGGATCAGAGGTTTGGTCCTATCTCTATTCTCATGCCATTAGAATCGTAGTCCGTGCCGGAAACTTGTATTTTTATTCTTTGAGTACATTACAGTCGTAGACATGATGTGATTTTGGTCATGAGAAAGTTTGACCTGGCACTGAAGGGAGTGTATGCTGAACCCCAAGTGAGAAAAGAAAGGGGTAGATTGCAGTTCCATATGGTCCCGCCAGCTAGCATCGCCAGCCTCCCGCCTTTAACGATGATAGCGTATTGAAGTTCCTCCTCTTAGAAATCAGTTTACTTACTTGACAGAGCAACAACACCAGGCAGCTCCTTGCCCTCCAGCAGCTCGAGCGACGCACCACCGCCGGTCGAGACGTGGCTCAGCTTGTCCTCGACGCCGTACTTGGCGGCCACGGTCGCGGTGTCACCACCGCCAATGATCACAATGCTGCCCGACTGCGCAGCCGCGACGACGGCGTCGAGCGTGGCCTTGGTGCCCTTGGCGAACGGCTCCATTTCAAAGACACCCGGAGGACCGTTCCAGAGGATGGTCTTGGCCTTGGCGATGGTCTCCTTGTAGCGCTCGACACTCTTCTCGCCGACATCCAGACCCATCCAGCCGTCTGGGATGCCGTCGGCGTCGGTGGCATAGCCGGTCTTGGCGTCCGCGGCAAACTTATCCGCGGTGACGTAGTCGACCGGAAGCACAACCTCAACACCGTGCTTCTTGGCCTTCTCGATGACCTCGCCGACGATCTTGCTGCCGGGCTCATCGAACAGGCTGTTTCCGATCTTGACGTTCTCAAGAGTCTTCTTGAAAGTGAAGGCCATACCACCCGTGATGATGAGGCTGTTGACCTTAGGCAGGAGGTTGTCGATAAGCTGGATCTTGTCGGAGACCTTGGCGCCTCCGAGGATGGCAAGGAAGGGCCGCTGGGGGTTCTCCAGGGCCTGAGCGAAGTAGTCGAGTTCCTTCTTGACCAGGAAGCCAGCGGCCTTCTGGGGCAGGTCGACGCCGACCATTGAGCTGTGAGCGCGGTGGGCGGTTCCGAATGCATCGTCTAATAGACAAAGAAAAGGCACGAATTAGCAACTATCACGTCAGGTGTAATCGTCGGACACGGGAGATCTTACTGATGTAGACGTCTCCCAGGGCAGTCAGGCCCTTGCGGAACTCCGCGACCTTCTCCTTGTCGGCCTTGACCTTGTTGCCCTGCTCATCTTTGTAGCTGCCCTCCTCCTCTGCGTGGAAGCGCAGGTTCTCAAGCAGAATGACCTGACCGCCGGAGGCGTTGTTGACGGTCTCCTCGACCTCCTTGCCAACGCAGTCCTGTGTGAAGATGACGCTGCGACCAAGCAGCTTCTCCAGCTCCGGGACAACGGGCTGCAAGCTGTACTTGGGGTTTCTCTTGCCATCCGGACGGCCCAGGTGGGACATCAGGATCACGGCCTTGGCTCCATGGTCGATGGCGTACTTGATGGTGGGCAGAGCACCAACAATGCGCTGGTTGTTGGTGACCTTCTTCTCTGCATCGAGGGGGACGTTGAAGTCGACCTGTCGAGGCCATTGCGTCAGCACGTCCTCTCCTTCTGCGACATGGGGTCCTCAGGGGATGTCTCCTGAAAGAAGGTGGCTGCAATTGACATACCCGGATCAGGACCCGCTTGTCCTTGAGGTCGAGGTCAGTGATGGAGAGCTTGTTGGTGAGAGACATGTCTGCGGTGTTCTGTGTCGGGGGGAAGGGGTCAGTAACACGGGCTAGCAATTGGGCAGTAGACGAAAATGTGCGAAGTACCTCGAGGAGAAATCAGGAATCGGAGCGGGAGAGCCTGGAGACGGGCCAAGGGATGCGAGCTTCGGCGCAGCGGCGGGGTGCCAGGAGGAGGTTATATCCTGGCCGTGTTTGTTGAGGCATGGTGGGGCTCCGGTGAGAGGTGGGATGATGGAGCCGCCGTCGGGCTGATGCGGGACTGATGTCAGCCCCGGGGTCGCGCAGGACTCCACGGGACAGACCGGGCGCACAGACTGGGAAATCGTCTCCTCGGCCCTCGCTCCGGAGCTCTGCTTCCAGCACCAGGCGGCCCGTTGATCTCGGCCGATCTGCGCCCGTCGCAAGGTCCTCGCATCATCGCATGGCATGATCCGTACGCGCATGGCATGATCCTACCTCAAACGTCCGTAGCAAGGTTGTATTTCCATTGTTGTACTCCGAGTCAAGGATGCATATCTGCCTACATGATGTTTGCACTGAAACAAGTCCCATCTCACGAGTTTTGCACATTGATAACTGACCGGTGCAAAGTTCAGATCCCGCCCCAACCCCTAGTTCGCCCCAGGACGCCCTGTACATATATAGCCCATGGCAGAAACAAAGCCAGCAAGGTCCACCCAATTTTAAATGACGCCCGAAAAGAAGCAAAGACTGTAAAGCAGAAAGAAACATGTGTTTACTGTCGTCTGTACACGGTCTTGCCCCGTTCTCGATCAGTCGTCGTCAGAGTTGGACAGCGACAGGTAGGCAGTCCACGCGATACCGACGCTAGAGACAAACGGCTGCAACGATGTTAGTTGCAATGTTTGCATAATAACACAATGGGAAAACTCACAATTTGAAACCGGATTGGGACAACTCGGAAGTTCAGAATCTGCACGGCGGGCCAGAGGACGAAGTTGGCCTTGAGGGTCGGCAGGTAGACGTCTTGAAGCTTGCGCATCAACGCCCTCCGGCCTCCTCCCTCAGCGATGGTCATGAAGGTGAAGAAGGCAAACAATCCTATGGCTTGTAAGTCAAAGTCCCCGAGACTCTCGACAACAGATGTCCATACCAACTGGGGCAAACATGAATTGGTCCGCGGCTACCCTCTTCAGAGCAGGTATCGTGGCATTCTTCTTTGTCAGAGGGAACGCTCTTGACAAGAACTTGAACCACTGGAACTGGACTGGCGCCATGAAGAAACCGTACGCCATGAATCGGGTAAGACGCTCGAAGTCGAATGGCGGCGGGTTCTTCACATATCCTAGCTCTCCCAGCGCCGGCGGCTTCTCCTTGTCTAGGTCGTGGATCTCAATCGAGATGTAGTCATCACCTGCGCCCACAGATCGTCGCTTCGCCCGAGCCTTCACGGCTGAGATCGTTTGCGCAACGGTATCCGCGACTCCAGCAAGTACCTAGAAGGCCGTCCATAGTTAGTCCAGGCTCGTGACGCAGTGGAGGGCAAAAAAGTCTCGGGCGGCAGATGTTCAGCGGACGTACAGCATTGGTGACCATCGTAGTTAGGACTGTTTGATGACAGCGATGTCAGCAAGAGGACTTCAATGATGCCTTTTATGGTCGCTGTTGAGACACCAGATCTTACCTGGTTTCTCCGCATAGTAGGCGTTGAATTTGGCAGCCAGTCTCATTGTGACAGCCATCTCGATCAGAAACACGATTGCGTGGAGCAGCGGCTGTAGATGGAAAGAAAAGAGGGAGAGTCAGCCTTAGCTCTCTATCGATTCATCTTGGAAAGTGCAGTCGAAATTTTGCCCGGTCGCAGAGATAAGGATGGAGTATTGTCGAAGACGATAAGAGTATCCGTCCAACCACGTACCACACGACCGTAGATGTACCTCCTGTTCAGCCCATCCAGAACCCTTCGTCGTGTTGTATCAAAAAACATGGTGAGAGCCGAAAGTAGCAGACGGCTTTGTCTGATAGAACGGGATCGAAAGACAAGGATATCGGTCGGCGAACGGAATCCGAGCCAAGGGCGCGACAGTATGACGCAAAAAGTAGGCGGGTTTCTTAAAGAAGCAGGGCGGCTGGGCAGCTGGTGGAGATCGAGGAAGACGGTCTGCTGCGGAAAAAAAAGGAAGGACGACTGCTCGGATTCAAAAATCCCAGGGACGTCCTTGATGCAGGTTGACAGAAGAGAGATAAAGAACTTCTGCGGTCGATGACGGATGGGATGATTTGATTGAGGGGATATCTCGCAGGCGCCCGGGCATCCTGGGAGCCTCTGCGCGTCCCTTGGTGCCGCTTTTACCGCCACTTGCCATGTGCGACATGTCGTAGCGTCATGTGGGCAGGCAGCCGTCTGCGATCCACGACCGCTGCTTTTTTGCAAAACTTTTCTAATTTGCGTCTTGCCAGGATCCTAATCAGGTACCTATCCACATAGTAGTGGTTCTATCAGGGAGAACGCCGGAGGGTCCTCCCTACCAGCTAGTGTAGCACCTAGGTGGGTACCTACCGACTCTACTATACCTTAACGGCACCTACCCTCTACTATTCGATGCGCGTCCTTGTGCGCTCAGAGGCCGCTCGTTGGAGCGCTGTACTTGAAAGCATAGCTAATACTACATTAGTGCCAAAAGTTGAAATTGATTTGCGTGACCGACTCTAGCAATATGTATGGAGGTACTGCAAATCCACTTTCCGATTTTAGCAAGACCAGTGGAATTTTAAAAGCATTTTGCAACTTAAATATACCGCTCCCTGGCATTGTTGCATTAAATAAGCGCCCTCTAGCCAAGTAAACGCTTCAAAGAACACATACAATTTCCAATGCTATGAATTTTAATCAAAATGGCAGACTTTGGAAGTGTTATTTGACTCTAAGCGTTCAAAGGGGAAGCCACTAGTTCCAATCCGGGACATTTTCAGGATAACTTTAACCCGACATCATCAGAACAACAACTCGCAAGGTACACTTATCTGAACGCAAACAGCATTAGATAATTTAAGGATGACATAAAAGTGGGAGTTCACTGAAGGCTACATCAAACTAGGATTCTTATGTTAGAAAAGGAGAGAACCAGATTGTCTGTATTAAGTGCTTCCTGAACTAGTTATCTTTGAATAGGTTGTGAGAATTCTCAGACAGCTCTTTTCTGTTGTGTGAGGGTCTGTATTCTTCAAGACAGATATAATCATTTACGTAGTCGTTGGATTCTGCTAGTTCCTTTGGGTCATAACAAGAAGTCGGGCCTGAGCATGTTCCCGAGGTCTTTGATGATGGCTAGTTGGAGCAGCGGTAGGTTAGGTCCGTAAGACTGCATTAGACAATGGTTGGATAGATTTCTCAAACGATATTTGTACACATTCAAGCTAAGGATACCGTCTAGTCTACGCTTTTTGGAGCCGGGATGCTACCGACGCTGGGGGAGGAAAACCTGAGCCAGGTCCAGCCGCCTTCCACTTATATACTTCATTCAAGTACACTTCCTTCAAAAGCCACGATGTCGGGGAGATCCTTGATATCCGTCGACTCGTTCGTATTGATATCCGTAAGCCGGACAGCTTCTAGGTGGAGAGAACCTGCCTTCAGGGGCAGCAACTTCAGTTCGGTGGAGTGGCATGTGCCAGGGAGGAGTGGACTATGAGATTGTTAGTCAGACGAAAGCGCGGGAGTAAAAAGAGGTCAAATAACGACTCACCCAACCCTGACGTCTGCACTCAAGCAGACTAATTCTGCGTCCTGCCCGGCCGCACTCTTTTGCATAGCATGAACAATATTATCATCAGTCACCGCTTCCGCCACTTGATTCTCTTTGGGGCTAGAAGCGGACGATGATGACGGTCGAGCGATATGTCTACGGGGATCCGCGCGCTTCCGTCGAGGAATTGCCGTCATCGCAAACTTACGGGGTGTCGAGGAGCGATTGACGATAAAGACATCCCAGTGGAATGGCTTACTAACTTCGACGCTGACAGGGCCAGAAAATGATATTGTTATCCCTGTATCGGTGGTGGAATAGGCTCTCTCGCGAACAGAGGTTCGATTGGATGGAGGGATCCCTGGAGTGCCGTTTACTTGGCTGTGAGATATGGAGAGACTCGCAGGACGATGAGTCCGTTGAAGAGGCTGACTGGGGCCACCAAACGTTGGATTAAGGGGTATGGTAAAATCCACGTTTGCCCGCCATTCCATCGAGATCCGTGGCTTACAGTCGTCGGATAGCAATATGACTCCTCCCAGTGAAATATCCAAGACGCTGACCATCCCCGTGGTCGAGGGATTAGGATCTGGTTCGTATTCGGGCGTAAGCTTATAAAGCAGAGTAATATCGTCTCTTGGACGGCATTTTAGAGGGAGAGTAAGCCCCAAGGCGTTCGAGAGATTCTCAATATGTCCATCGGCGAGATGGATTTCTGCCTTATCGAGAACAACGTCGCAATTCAGGAATGGTGTCACTTCAAAGTCGAGGCTGGCAATGGTTGTTGGCCGGCCCGAGAAGGTATTTAAACGCGAGTACCTAATCCTTGCACTCGCAGCGGGAACGATTCGAATTGGATTATGCGTCTGTTGCTGAATGTTATATATTGGTTCCTCGGCGTGTGTCGCGGGCACAACCCGCAGAAGCCGAGAGGCTGGAAGAAATGGATCCGCACTCTTTAGAGCTGGGTCTGCCGCTAAAGGCTGGAAGACATTACTCGAGGCGGGAACAAGGCTTGGAAGATATACATCTTCACGTGTCGCTTGTGTAGATCGTTCCGGAGGGTTGAGAGTCGCAGAAGCTGTGAAAACCACCGATGGATATTGGAGACGAACACGAGGGCGATCTGGCACAATCAGCACATGCTGCAACAAGACCAGCGGAAGGAGCAGCTTACTGAGAAAGGCCTGAATCTTCCATATAACATAGACATGGTTACCGCTTCCCTCATCTCCTTCGAATGCGTTGACAACAACATGCGGCTCCTCTTTGTCATCTACAACCCCTGAGAAGATCAAGTCCTTCGTGGAGGTGGATCCTTCACCACCGGAGTCCGTAGGACTGATCGCAAAGGCATCGAGCCTAACCTCTAGCCTCGGAAGACGGGATTTCAGAGAGTTTTCAGAGCAATTTGAGAGTCTAAGGACGATGCGCACAGTAACAAACTCATCTGTTTTACTGTGAATGAGTAAGAGGCTGAACTCACGTTGGGGCACGGTTCTTCACTTACCAAAGAACAGCAGCGAGCGCTGCGGTATTGAAGACAGCACAGAAGGCAGATCACCAGCTCCTTTCTCCAAGGAGGAGGTCAACGCAGCCTCGATATCTATATCTGGAGCATGCGGGACGACTGTGTCCAGAACCGCGTGTCTCAGGAACTCCCCGTGGAGGTCGGAGCCAGGCATTGCGAGGGTGATAGTGGCATGCCCCCACTCACTATCAGTCAGAAAAGTCAAGTGAAGCCATCCACCAGATTGAACCCAGAAAACCTGGCTTCAACTTGACTCGGGAGGATACCGAGTGCTGCGCAAGCTGGAGCGAAGCACCCCGTACGCGCTGCAAACACCGACAAACAGCGCTGGAGACGCCGCCGCGCGGCTGCGGCTAGCCGAGCCAGACGCCGCCCAGGGACCCAGCGCCATCTTTTTGCGGAGCTCCGCGCTCTTCTCGACTCGGCCCATCACTCTCCTTCTCAGCAAGACAACCTCTTTGTGACAGCACCTGCAGCTGATTCGGGATGAATACGATGGGTGGCATGCCGGGCGCTCCTAGCCTTTGGCAGGAGGCTCGTAACGCCGACGGGAGAGTCTACTACTACAATGTGCAGACGAAGCAGACACAATGGGCAAAGCCCTTCGAGTTGATGACACCAATAGAGGTCCGTGTGGATGTTATCTCCCCTCTCAGGCAAGACTGGAACTCACTCTTTTGCAGCGCGCGTTGGCAAATCAGCCATGGAAGGAGTATACCGCTGAGGGCGGACGGAAATACTGGTACAACACGGAAACAAAACAGAGTACTTGGGAGATGCCAGAAGTTTACAAAAATGCTCTTGCGCAGGCTCAACAAACCCAGGGTCCGGCTGTGGCGTAAGTATCCCTTTGACTTACATTCTGTTCTCACTCTAACGCAGTTGTAGCGGCCCGACTTTTGTTGCAGGTGGAACCAGCGCCTTTCCTTCCTATCCGCAGCAGCGCGACCGCGACGAACACGATCGGAGTGCCACAGACAGGCGTGCCGCTGATACGAACGGAGCAGCAGCCGCTTCTGCCCTAAGCACACAGCAGACAGAACCCGAGTACAGCTCGTTTGAAGAAGCGGAGAACGCATTTATGAAACTACTGCGGCGCAGTGGCGTTCAACCCGACTGGACTTGGGAGCAGGCCATGCGTGCAACGATTAAGGACCCACAGTATCGTGCTCTGAAAGATCCCAAAGACCGCAAGGCCGCCTTTGAGAAGTATGCGGCTGAGGTTCGCGCGCAGGAAAAGGACCGGGCGAAAGAAAGATTCGCTAAACTCCGAGCAGATTTCAATACCATGCTGAGAAGCCATCCTGAGATCAAATACTACTCTCGTTGGAAGACCATCCGGCCTATTATCGAAGGCGAAACTATATTCAGGTCCACTAACGACGAAAACGAGAGGCGGCAGCTCTTTGAAGAGTACGTCGCTGATCTCAGAAAAGCCCATATTGAAGAGGAAGCCGTCAAACGGAAAGCTGCAATGGATGAGCTGGTTGCGATCTTGAAGGCTTTAAACCTCGAGCCGTACACTCGCTGGTCTGAAGTGCAGGAAATGATAAAGTCCAATGAGAGGATTCAAAATGACGATAAGTTCAAGACCCTGAGCAAATCAGACATTCTGACAGCTTTCGAGAATCACATAAAATCCCTCGAACGGTCCTTCAACGACGCCCGCCAGCAGCAGAAGGCTGCTAAGGCGCGAAGGGAGCGCCATAACCGAGAGCAGTTCATCGAGCTCCTGAAAGAGCTCAAATCGCAGGGCAAAATCAAGGCCGGCAGCAAGTGGATGAATATCTACCCTCTGATTGAAAACGACCCTCGGTACGTAGCAATGCTGGGTCAACCTGGATCTACTCCTTTGGAACTGTTCTGGGATATGGTAGAAGAAGAGGAACGGTCTCTGCGGGGACCCCGTAATGATGTCCTGGATGTCCTAGATGTGAGTCTTACACGTGATACCAATGCCCCCATACAGATACTAACTTCCATCCCAGGATAACCGTTATGAGATCACCCCGAAAACCACCTTCGAAGAGTTCAATTCTTTGATGAGCGCTGATCGCCGTACAGCTAATATCGATCCTGAGATCCTCCAGCTCATTTTCCAGCGTCTTCAAGAAAAGGTCATACGCCGTACTGAAGACGAGAAGCACGCAGCTGACCGCCATCAACGTCGCGCCGTTGATGCGCTCCGCTCTCGTATCAAGCATCTTGACCCTCCCGTTCGCGCCACTGACACTTGGGAGCAAGTGCGCCCCAGGATAGAGAAACTGGAAGAATACAAGGCTATCGAGTCCGATGAACTTCGCCAGACGGCCTTTGAAAAGGTCATCCGCCGTCTTAAGGAGAAGGAAGAAGACGCAGAGAGGGAGCGCGAGTTGCGCGATCGCCGACGTGATCATTATGACCGCGTCGACCGTGACTACCGCAACGGTCAGTCGTATAGAAGTGAGAGGGAGAGAAGGGCGGCGTCCAGCCGTCTCAGCCGTACCCCTGAGCCCGACCCCTATGAGGCAGACCGCCGTAAAGCCCAAGCAGACCGCGAGCGGTCTTACAGGAGGGCCAGCGGTCTCTCCCCCATCCGCGACAGGCGAGATGACCGTGACCGCGATCGAGACAGAGACAGGGACAGGGACCGTGATCGCTACCGCGACCGCGACCGTGACCGACGCCCGCTCAGCTACTACGAGCGTGAGCGCCGCGATCGGGAGGAGGAGCGCGAGCGTCTGTACCGCTCGCGCGCTGATCCCCGCAGCAGCCGCGACGAGCTCGACTACGGCGACGCCCGCAGCACGGTAAGTACCAGCGACCGCCGCCGCAGGCGCGACAGCGACGTGGAGAGCGTCGCCAGTCGCGGTGCCAAGCGGTACAGGCGGGATAGCCGTGAGAGAGACCGGTCTAGAGGAGGCGGGCGGAGAGATCGCGACCGCCGCGACAGGGAGCGCACTCCCGTGGAGGCGGAGATCAAGGAGGAGAAAGCGGTGCACTCTGGTAGCGAGGAGGGTGAGATCGAGGAGGACTAATAATCTCACTAAGTAACCTAATTTGGTGTCCTCGTCGGTGAGGAGTGGAGTTGGCAGCCAGATCGTAAGTGTACCTCTGTTCTCTTTCTCTCTCCTTACCTAGAAAAATCCACCTATGTTCGTATCTACGCTGCGTATATAAATAAAGTGTTCGACTCGTACGTTTCGTCAATCTCCCCCCATTTGTAGTACAGTACGTTTGAGGTTACAGAGGTTACACCCCCGAAGTAGATGGGTTATCGAAGTTGCAAGTAGCCCTTCCTATTCTGTAGAGAGGGTATTTATAGACGCCCCTAGATGACCCTACTGTACAGTACAATCAATGAGCGGATCGTACTAAACATATCTTCATCTTCTGCGCCATCTATGTTCAGTATAGGTCGGCAACCTGGTATTAGATAGGTATTTAGAGCAGACCTTCCGTAAAGAGAAGAATATCCGTTTCTTTATAATAAGGCCTTTTTTAAAAAAAATCCCCCAAGGGAGGTATACAGTATGCATACGGAATAAGGAATCATTTAAAAAGTGTCTTGGATCATTCGAAAGTCTTTTTGAGTGAATTAACGGAGATGTTCTCGCTATATATTTTGAAAAATTCGACAAGGGACAACTTTTCAGAACAATCATTTTCTTTACCTATCACTCTTATACTCTTTTTTTTCTACATATATAGATCGATTCAATCTGTTCAATTACTTCTGGAGTTTTATTGTATTGCTATCGTGCGCATAATTCTTCCAATTGACCTAACATATTGTACACAAAAAAGATCTTCAGCTAGATACCTAAACATACAAACACAAGGAGTGCTGTTTATGTTTGTGCATAAACTGCTCTAACTCTAATATCGTTTTCGTGGAGACCTAATCGCCCCTGGCGCTCAACCTGATTATCCTATAATCTAGCGGATTATAACATATACATCCATCGATGTCTAGGATGAAGAGGACGGTATGTCTTATTACCTGACGGGATGCCGATAGCCGTGCTAATTGATGCGCTAGGGAGGACTTTTGCATTTCCTTCTATACTGCCAGAGCGTTCTGTCTATACTCTTTTAAAAGCGGGCATTCAATTCAATTCACCTCTGAGGGCAAGCATTTCCAGGACATTGGCTCATGCTAAGATGGCAGAAGATTAAAAAACGTCGGCAAAAGATAAATGTACAAAACGAGTGACTGAGAAAGGAAGATGCAGTGAATGAAGGCGAAACAGAAATCGGTGCAATATATGCCATTTCCTGCCATCTAGTTCTAGTCAATTGTTGGAAATGCTGCCCGGCAGTGGTCACCTAACTTGACCCGTCCCATTGTATTTTTTGTCCTCGCCTGACTACTCACGGTAGAAGTCGAAAAGAGAACATCTATGTCATAGCCTCATTGCAAGTTTAG
>Ga0008109_10000582_pt1 | contig 19327 bp, 20 predicted proteins | sample HigsolmetaGSP18D_FD_59306 | JGI IMG/M metagenome (GOLD analysis project Ga0008109, IMG submission 59306) | High solid enriched microbial communities from the Joint BioEnergy Institute, USA - SP1-8-D | ecosystem: Engineered > Bioreactor > SSF (Solid state fermentation) > Aerobic > Biomass ...
TTTTTTTTTTTTTTTTTTTTTTTTTTTTTTTTTTTTTTTTTTTTTTTTTTTTTTTTTCCGTTCCTTGATCTGTCCCCGAACAATGCAGAAAGCATGGATCCCGAGAACCTCGATCGGTGCTCCTTCTGGACTCGCCGAACCGGAACCGCAGCATCCATGGAAGTAGACCCCGACAGAGAAGATTCTCGCATCGACAGCCACGATCTCTTGCCTGTTTCTTCTTGTTTCGAGAAGAGAGTGTCCCGTTCAAGATATGTTAGTTAATCGTGCTCAACCTTCTACTTCATCCATCATGAGCTCTGCCTCAGGCACCAACAGCTGTACGGTGCTACTGGCCCGGCCAGACATCAACCATATAGGCATGAAGGATTCCTTTTTGGATGCGGTTTGCGATTCACTATTTTCGTCTTGCAAATAAAACTGATTTGAGACCTTTTCCTGAAACTTTGGATAGGCGTCATGCAGCCCTACCCTGAACGTCAGCTTTACGCGCTGGCCGTTCTCCATATATCCCTGCTGCTCGCCGAGACCCCCTTTACGGATTCTGAAATGGGGCCGAAACAATGAATCGGGATTCCTTTGACACTGCCTTGCCGTTTGCAGACTGCTTTTGTACCTGTTGCTAACGATAGATTTCTAACTTTACTGGCAACAGACCACCGAACAGTCCAGCCTGCACTGGCTATGCAGTCTTTGATTCAAATGGGATTCATTATTTCGAACTATAAGCGCTTTCTGCCATTTCTTTCAGTCAATTTTCGCACTCTCCGCCGAAGTCTGAACGATGCCCTGTTACGTTTCTTTGCGCCAGGTCCGTCTCCTGACTAGTAATCCTGTCAGTCCACTGGAAAGAGGAACAGAAGCACCACTTAGCTCCCATCTAGCTTCTAGAGGCGCCCTCTTTGTCCATATCTCGCGCGACTACTTCGTCTTTCGTCCAGTCCAGTACATTGGAACCCGCCAATACTTTTCCGATGCAGTATCACTGCCACCTGCCGCGCGGGATTCCATCGTCCCGACGTTGGCAATGACAGCAAGAAGAGAGAGAGAGAGAGAGAAAGGCCCCCTTGAGGGCTTCTTCTGAAATGCAATGTACAGTAATCTCTTCACCGTACACTACAGGACTCTGACATCGGCTTAACTGTCCCATGGGTGGATCACAGCTATCCTTTGAAAAGAAAGACGACGATCTACGAGTAACCAAATGCAGCCCAAACCCTCGAATCCAATCACTGATCGGCCTACCGTGCAATTGCGGAGTAGGTAGATAGAGACGCGAAGCTACAGTATCAGAGGTAATGGTAATAATGTGGGGTAAGGTCCACGGGTTGAGATAAGGTAGGGGCTGTGTAGAATAATAATAAGAAGAAGAAATGTTCCGGTCCGCAGCGGAAGTAAATTATTTGTTAGGTATGTACCTAGGTAGAGATGTGCTGTACAGTACTGCACTACAGTATATGTATGCATTGCGCTCTATCTGTGCATGTGCATGAAGTCAACAGAGTATGACTGATTGTCTATCGATCTATCCATCCTATTCAGTGGATAATAACACTTTCAATCACATGGGTAATTAGTTGTTGTCTACACCCAACATCAAACTTGTGTAGCAATCCCTTCAGTCTAATCAACATATCTACCTGCCTAGACACCTTCGGTTGGGTAGATGTCAATATAGATAGATACCCACCGTGGTCAGATATAGATGCGTACCTGACACTTCATACTTATAGTCCATCCCTTGGTGTGAGCACGCCGCGGCTGGATTTTTTTTCTTCCTTCCCCTCCGTACGGTACATACAGCAAGTACAAGTACTGAGTGCCTATCCGAGGCGGGCCAAGGATGGACAAGTTTGAACACAGCTCTCTCTCTCTCTCTCTTCCAGACCTATTGACTTAATGGGTTCCCGCCATCTAATTCAAAGGACCCTCAGGGCAGTTCCGACCCATCTGGGCATTCATCCAACGGGAGGAATGAACTTTTTATATGATATAAAAAGACACCATCCAAATCTTCTAAGCTGATTCTTTTAAGTAGTGCTCACATGTGTCGTGTTAACGATGTCCTTTTTTTTCCATCCTTTTATTTTCTACTTGAATCACTTTCTGCTTGATACCAACACCATATGAATGAAAAAGCTGCATGAACGGAAGAAATCGCTTGTCCCCTCATCCAAAGTCAGACGAGAGAAGATGTGAGTGAAGATGTCGAAGTTGAAACGGGACATCTCGAAGGTGCCCGAGCCAGCTGCAGAACTCCATCGGGATTAGACAACCTTTCCACAGCTGATGCTGATATTATTCTCGAACGACATGGGCATGTCTGCACCGGCACCTACAGTATTACTGTAGAACTGTGTACTACTCCGTACGTCGTACGCATCTTCAAGGCAAGCCGTCATGTGATCTCAGTCAGATGTCCAGGTTCTCCCGGAGTGACGTGACGGGCCGCGCGCAGCGGCGCAGCCACGACGTGGAGTTTTCGACGGGACGGCCCACAGATCGTAGATGTATCTCCTCGGAGATTTATCTACATGGTCCCTGAGAAATGGCTGACTTGCCACCTTGAAAGGCCCCTGGTGCCTCTAACTTTACAAGTAATGATAAGAGGTGCACGTTGTCCCTTCTCCTTACCCTGCACTTATATATAGTTCTTATCTTCTTTTTTCACTTCTGTCCAAAAGCAGCAGTTGTTCATCTATGCTGTGAAGAAAACTTACACTCCGAGGATTCCCTCACGGAGAGACCAGGGAGCAGCCGGCCGCCGACGAAGACTTCCCGGGCAACTTGACTAATTCCGGCTCTCCGACTGGCTCGTTTGCTTTTCGGTGGATCCACCGCCGGCATGGAGAATGGCGAACCTGCATCACCTGCAGGCGCAGCAGCCCTCTTGAGGCTGGCCGGCGAGCACCCCTCGCCCTCAGCGATCTTCATCTCGCTTTATCTATCCCCTGCTCTCCATCACCAATGGTGTTGGGGGTCCTGATAATGCACCTTCTGAGCCTCCCCTGGTCGCAGAGCAGCGAATGATAAGAAAAAGAGACAAAATCGAGGCTTTGTGGTTGGAGAGAAGAAAACTGGTTTATACTTGATATCTCCGCGGGGATAGCGATATTTCACTGCTACTGGTGCCCAGCAAACACCCATGGCTGGTGCCACAGTGGAGTACATCCTCTTGGTACCTGTCCTCCGTGACTTCGCTCGGGACGAGAAGAGACCGGAACAGGTTCCAAAGGAAGCTATTACGTTTGGTAAATCTTCCCTTCTTGCGAATATAAAAAGCTTCAGGTTGACTCTTTTCCTTTACTCGCTTGCTCCCTTTATCTGTATCAGCTTACCTGCAATCAATAATCGATAACAGTTTCCCTCTCAGCGAACTCTTTTTAACCTCCATATCCTCCTCTACACCAAACCAAACGATAGTTGTGCAACCATGGCGGCCACCGATCGCAAGATTCAGCGCATCGACTCTGCGTCGCTGAACGACGTCACAGCCCGCGTCGCCTACCTCAAATCCTTCCTTAACTTCACCGACGCAGATGGCGCTGCGATCCAATCAGCCAAGGACATCGTGGCGCCCGCGGTGCCCGCCATCTTGGATACCGTCTACACGAACCTGCTCTCCTTCGACATCACGGCCAAGGCCTTCGTCCCGCGCCAGCCTGAGCAGGATGCAACGGACATCGTTGCCAACTCCGTCGAGGACCTCTACCTCGACCACCCGAACATCAAACACCGCAAGGATTTCCTGAAGTCGTATCTCGTCAAGCTGGTCAGCAACAGCAACTGGGCCGACGACAGCCCCTTCTGGACGTATCTCGACAAGGTCGGCGTCATGCACACCGGCGAGCCGGGATTCAAGCACCGCGAGAAGAGGCCCCAGCTGCGGGTCGAGTACATGCACTGCGGCGCCCTGCTGGGATTCGTGCAGGAAATCATCATCAAGGCCGTCATGGGCGCTGACCTGGACGCCAACACCAAGACGGCTGTCCTGTCTGCGTTCAACAAGCTGCTCTGGATCCAGAATGACCTGTTCGCGAGGCACTACGTCGTGGATCGTGATTCGAAGACGACTCCCAAGGGTGTGGTGATCACCGAGTAGATATGATGACGCATGTACCATAGACGACTTTTTTTTTCTCCGTTTTTGATGGTTTTCGATTTTGGAATGAGCATAAATACCCCTCCACTCTAGATGAGCTGCTGGATATGTTACGATTAGATTGATGAACAGAGTTGCAGTCAAATCAATAGACTTATGATCATTTCAGCATATGGATTTCTCATCGTGGTGTAGCGTCTTAAAGCAGGAGAGAGGGTGTAGTAAAATAGTTGCGAGCAGCTTAGCAGTCTGCTAATATCCTGTGACATCTGCTACTTATTTAGTGAAGTCAACGAGGTCAGTGCTCCGTACAATTAATTGATGTTGACAACTCATATACTTCGTAAAGAAATTGCGGGTAAATTCCACGCTTTGATACCGTCGGCTTGGACAAAAGAACGTTGTGCATCTGAATGCTGTACGGACGTAAGCATCAAACATCCTTAGCCTCGTATTTCGATTTAGCTGTTTTCTTTCGCAAATAGCGTAGATGCCGCTGCGGATCTTCGTCGAAGTAGCAATTATGAGAATCCTTTGCATTAAAACCAAAAATGTGATTAGCATCGACAGAAATGGATATATGGGCTGAAATTGAAGGCGAGAGAAAATGAGGCCTCAGGCCTGTGTATGATGCGAACTGGCTGGCGGTCCGTCTGAATCTCAGATAAGAGAATCAACCTCCTAGTGTTCTTTGTTTGTATAGGCGATATGCAAAATAAATCGGATTCTCGACCGGAAATTTCCGTAATTCCAACGAGCGGAGACGGGGTGTAAGCGGCACGATAGATTTTATGTGTACCGTACTGCGGCTCTGGGTAAGTATTGGATCCTGATAGTCCTCGATACCTAATAATAATGTCATTCACAGGCACATGGATGTTCTCGATCATGCATGCGCATAATGCAAATGCATCCTTCCGACGGAGGACCTAGGCAGGTCATCGAGACTCGAGGATGAAGTCGTTGTTGGTCTGTCTCGTGCAGTGCGGTCTGTTCCTGGAGACCCAAAAAAGGCAATGGGCGATGGGAGCTTTGCTTTGCTTCGAGGCAGTCACAGGAGAGAGATCGGCGTTCATTTTCCTCTCTTCTAAGAAGTATCTGAAGACATGGGAGCAAAGAATGGCATTATTTGAGATCGAAAGACAAGACTCGACTCAGGATGTCCTGGAAATTCGAGCCGTTATGGGAATGGGTTGGAATTGGTTATCATACAGAGTACTGTACTCCGTAGAGGACTGTCTCCTGGAGTGCTGTCCGTTGGGATCCTGAGGAGGTCACTCAGGTTAGAACGGAAGTTGTTAGGGCAACCCAATGGGTAGGTACCTCAGGCAGGTAGGCGCTGGGCAGCTGGGTAGCTCCTGCTAAGCCCTGTCAAACGAGCATCGACGGCTCCTTCCAACCTGGCACGGTGGAGCAGACTGGTGCTCCGAGCGCCTTCTGGAATATCATGCATGACTCGAAGTCTCCACGGACATCATGATTTTGGGGCCTTCGGAGATTTGTCTCTGTTGCAGAGCACACCGCAGTTAATTGGATCTTCAGATTTTCGCCGTTTGTTTCGATTCACTTTGAAACAGAAGCGAAGCGGGCCCGACGGGGTTCCTTTTGATGATCTTATTATCGTTCAGGGTCAAGGGCGCCCACATGGGATTGATAACGATCGCTGCCCAGATGCCCAGGCTGGCTGACAAGCGCGAGCCGCTGCTTAAGTCGCGGCGCCAAAGCTCGTGTGTGTATCCCTTCTTGGGATCATGCACTACGCAGTAACGCGATGATCAGGGACTTGGCAAGTACACAGTACATAATTCTTGATGAAATCTGGCGCTTGTTTCGGGTTGCTTGGCTAACCGAGCAAGCAAACTTGAGGTCAATGGGTTGCTGACTTCATCTTTTTTCCTTGGCAAAATCCACCATCATATCCACTTCCAAGGCACTGCCAGCGCCGGTCTGCCGCACGGTCTCCGTATACCACTCCTGTTGTACGTGACCTTTCTCCGCAAGCGGTGCCAAGCACAATCAGGCCCCCAACTGCGCGGTCGCGGTCCCTTCTTGGCTTCTTCAGGCGTCGAAATCGAGAAACGCTTAGCGACCCTAAGCTTCCAGACTCTGCACATCTACGGTGTACTCCGTATGCAGCACAATTTTCGAGAAACTAGGCCGTATGCTGACCAGAAACGTTAGGTGCGTTGAAACATAAACAATACTCTATGCACCTCGATAGTAACTATTGTCAATGCGCAGGAAGGATTACTCCGTATGAGTTGTCCAGAAAATCCAGGGCTTTGACATGGATGGTTGCCTCCGGATCCCTACGGAGGGTAATGATAGCATTACATCTTGGAGCACATCTCCTAATGATGTCGGTTCTAAACGAAGCCCGGAGTATTATTATCCGTACGCCGCACTGCGTATTCCTGGGACTTGACGGAGTGCTTCCGACGTCCATAACCAGAGTGACTCTGAAGCGTTACGGTTTAGAACCGGAAATCCCTAAGGAGACATTTGACAGGAAAACTTGGACTCGATTAATGTCCATATTATTTGTTTATTCCCACGGTTCAGAATCGCGACGATGTTGCAACCGTGCACACGGCAAGAACGCCCTGGCGCAGTCAAAAGGAACAAACGGCCGTGAAGGCGTTCAGCCACAGGGTCATCAACGTTCCTGTGGATGAGTCCAGATCCCAATAGTTGCGGCTTGTTTTAACCGCCAGTCCAGCATGTCGATATGGCAGGATTCCAGCTAATCGACAGATTGCCATATCGATCTCACGGCTGGTGCTTCAAGGGTTGTGTGGCTGAACGCCAGAAAGTCTAGAGGGGGAAAATGCGCGCCTGCAAGCGATTATCAAGCATCGACGGACCGCCGAGCTCTCGATCACCGTCTGGGAAGGTCGTCCCCTTCACCCGGAAATAGACGATGGTTAATCACTACTCCGTACGGAGGATTCCTCCATCATGTTATCTCATGAGCCTTGGTTCTAGGCCTCCAGGTTCCTTACACCTTTGGCTATGCTTTCATGATCCATGACGCAGAAGAATGATGGTCGTTATTGCCATGCATCCACCAAGAGAACGAAGCACTCCAAATTTGGCTTCTCAGTCGAGCTTCCCGGTGCATATAACCGTGTCGTTGTCGCTGCGTTATCTCCAATCATCTCCCGTGAGGGAAATGACGCTGTAAACTTTGGGACCAATCAAGATGAATTCGAGACAGCCGTCGAAGATGACTGCTCGGCACGGAGGACGGGCGTCCTGCGCGCATATTCCATGTCCAGCGCACGCTGCGTAGGGCGATATGGGCGCGGTGGCTGCTGGCGCGCTGCGCTGCAACTCGAAGGCGATTGGTGTTTGTCATCGGGGAAACAGGCGGGCGGGGGTGGTCCGGCAGTCCACGGGTGGTCGCGCCGGCCGACGGAGCGCCACCATTGGCCGCAGGGCGGAGGACCGGCGCGGTGCAGGGATGCGGGCAGGCGGCAGCGAGTAAGGTGCGAGCAGGATGCAAGGGGGCCCGGGTGCAGCCCCTGACTAACGCCGCTAAGCACACGGGACCGTGGGAGGACGCAGGAACGTGAAACATGCTGGCCGAGCGTCGAGATCCGATGGCTGGCAGTCCTTCTGCACCCCCGGACTGCCTAATCCGCCGCAGCGGATCTTGCACGGAGATTCCCATCCGTGAAGATGACGACACAGGGGAGCGAGCAGACCGTGGACAGACCGGGGAGGGCAGTGAGACCGGAGGCGCCCTGAAGACGAGCACTGGCTGAGCAGCCCGGATTCAGGAGAGCGCCGTGATGTCCCGGAAGAGCAACAGAGCGACACGATCGGCGTGGCCGCCACGTCGGACGGTTGCCCGGGGCGGGACGGCGAGGGCCTATGGCGGCGTGGAGCGGTCAGGCCTCGTGCCCTAGCGCTGCCTCCTCCTCCTCCTCGCGCGGCCCACTCCCCCCTTTTGAGATCGCCAGCTTAATCTCCCACGCCATACAAAGGCCCTAGGCCCCCCGCGCCAGCCCTCTTCCTCTGCCTCCTCTCTCCCATACTCAAGTTCAGACTTCCAACAGTCCGCCTGCTTGCAGTATCTTCGACTTCGGTCCCCGCCGCTCTTTTCGTTCTTGTACCCAACTACGGACGCTCTCTTTCCTTCGCACTTCTTCGTTTCGACGCCCTTGACGGTTTCATTTCTGTGAAATCCTACCTCGTTTCAAGATGCGTTTCACTGCTGCCACCGTTGCCCTCTTCGCCGGCCTTGCCGCCGCCGCCCCGGGTGCTGCTCCCGTGGAGACTGTCTACATGACTGAGGACGTGACCATCACCTCGTGCGCGCCGACCGTCACCAACTGCCCTGCTCGCAGCAGCGCGACCGCCGTCCCCAGCGCCCCCGCCTCTGTCAGCACCCCGGCGGGTGCTGCCGCCGTGAGCACCCCGGCGGCTGCCAGCTCCTCGGCCGCCGTGTCCACCCCCGTCGTCAGCCTGCCAAGTTCGTCTCCCGCTACCCCTGCTCCCGTCGCCAGCAACACTGTTCCTGCTCCTGTCGCCGGCAGCTCTGTCCCTGTTCCTGTCGCCGGCAGCAGCAGCGTCGCTGTTCCCCCCTACCCAAGCGCGGCTGCTCCTAGCATTTCGGTTATCACCCTGACCACCTGCGTGCCGACAGTGACCTACTCGACCGTGACCCTCGCCCCGAGCGCTGGTCCTACCGGCGGTGCTGTCGTTCCTGGCGCAGCTGGCTCTACCGGTGTCGCCCCCGTTGCCTCCGGCACTGGTGTCCCATACCCTCCTAAGAGCTCCACGTAAGTGTCATCTTCCCCAACACCATCTTGAATCTCTGGCTAATGTCCCTCCAGCACTGCTCCCCCAGTCTTCACTGGTGCTGCCAGCTCCGTGACCAACTCTCTCGCCCTTGCCGGTGCTGCCGCCGCCGCCGCCGTCTTCCTCGCGTAAATTCAATGTTTCTGAGAATGATACCCCGGGCTCGTGTATCTAAGGTTCGCTTTCGGCAGACGGCTCTCGGACTGGTCTTTTGGGATATCCGGTGTTTGTCGGAAGAGTGGTGGAAGTGTGGGGGGATGAGTAGGGTGAAGGGGTTTGTTATTTAGCGGTGACTCTTGGAAAGAGTTTAATGCATTCTATTTCAGGCTCTCTGGTTTCCGAAGAGGCTTTGAAATGGGCGACTCAAGGGACGAACGCGCAAGATCTGTGTAGGATTAGGACCTTGAGGGAGTCCTTTTTTGTTTATCCTTCGTGTACAAATTCATTGGTTCTCGGACCATTTTGCGTATTGCCTTGTCCCTGAACACTACGTCTTATGACCGGATGGTAGGTTATTGGATGAATGTATTCTGAAGTTTTCCAGTCTCCAATCGGAAGTCTGCAGTATTGTAGCGTATTCTGGTTTTGCAGCATCCGTCCCTCGTTATCACGTCATGTGGGCGGAGTTCATCGCTTTGGGTCTTTATCACGTACACAGAGGCACCTGTCCTATTCCCGTATGGAGCGATCATCTCATGCCCCTCGCATCGGAGAGCCTTCTAGAACGCAGAAGATGGCTGTATCTCCAGGTTGTCGGAACAATTGTCTCCCTCTCCAGTTCCCTTATTTCTTGTCATCCCACCACCTTTTGATAGTAGCAGTCCGCAGCACCGCAAACTAGACACCTGGTACTTATATACTTCCTAGGGGCTTGACAGAAGATATCCTGATGCCTGTGAATTTTGGTACCGAGTACAGCAGACCGGTTTGGTCATGAATGGATATGATCTTATCGTTTTCTCTAGGTTACCAGGATCAGCCATGTCAGGTGTCAATCACAGCTGCTGCGTCAAGGATAATATAATATCGCCTTGCCTGCCGGATCTCAGCAAGATAAAGCCGAAGGGTTACTTGCTTTCGACGATTGAAGTATCTCCTTCTCGTCGTACTTGACGGTATCTACGAAAAAAAGCAACTTGTACTCCGTTAGCTGTGTGCTGCGGTCCCTGACAGGCCTCGGACTGCGCGGGCGCCCTCACCGCCTACAGTAGGCTCTCCCGCCTCCGCCGACTCACCGCTACCAGCTATGGGGTACTACTCCATGCTTTTGTTAAGTACTGTACCTACCTAGTAGTAGGTACTACTTGACGCTGCTGACGGTACCTGCCTGCCTGACTCCTCGAGCTCGAGGCATTCAAGAGATCCGTCCAATATGGATCCCCAGACGGAGTCACTACCCGATTCGAACGTCCCCGAGCCGACGGTCTCAGACGGCGCCTCTGCGCTGAAAGACCACTCCGCGCCGAGCTCTTCCACCACTACTCCCTCCGAGCCGAACCCTTCGAGTATCACCACCATCCCGTCGAACAATCCTCCTTCGACCTCGAACCCCACACAGGGACCGGGACCAGTATCACCAAACCCGATTCCGTCCGAAGCAGTCCCTCCTACTACAGATACAAATACTACCGTAACAGCAACAACAGCAACAAATGCGCCAGCAACGAGTAGCACCACTACCACCGCCCCCAGAACCACATGGCAGTGGACGACGCGCGACCAGCGCCGCGACATCCTCCTCATGCGCTCCCTGGGCTACTCGTACGAGCAGATCTCGCGGCACCTGGGCGTGACCGTGCGCAAGGTGCAGTACACGTGCCAGAGCAAGTGCGACACGCCCAAGAAGCCGTCGGGCCGGCGCAGCAAGCTGGACGAGGCGCAGCTGGAGAAGGTCGTGGCGTTCCTCGCCGCGTCGCAGGAGAACCGGCGCCTGCCGTACCGGAAGGTCATCGAGGCGCTGGGGCTCGGCGTCAGCGAGGAGTGTCTGTCGCGGGCGCTCACCAAGCGGGGGTATCATCGGCGGGAGGGGGTGGTGCGGAAAGCGACGACGAGAGCTGCTGCTGGCAGTACTGCTGCTACTACCAAGCAGAAGAGAAGGAAGAAGGAACAGAGTTCAGCGGGCGTCGCTGCTGGGAATGCGAAGGATGGTGTTAATAATAATAATATGCAACAGCAGCAGCAGCAGCAACAACAACAACAACAACAAAGTTCGGAAGAGTTGGCGAGAGTAGAAGAGAGGTCCGGTTAGGTTTGGTACGTATATTTTCTATTTATATATACTGTGGACATTAATGAAGGTAGGTATGATTGAGAAAGCCCTAACCAACTGATCTTTGTCGATCTTGGTCATCGTCTCATTTTTTTTCTAGATATACGAAAAATGTATATTATGACCCGGATAGTTAATCAATAATTACAATTTTCGGCGTACATGCGATGGTTATTTTCCGACCTTGGTTGCAACTTGCTGTCGACTAGATGCTACGCTGTTCGATGACAGGTGGAGAAAGATGGTTTTGGTGCTTAGTGAAGGTCATAATGAACACATCGTTGGCGTTCGCATTTTATGTGTATATATAAATATATATATATATAGAAGCTTCTAAAAGAGGAAGAGAAAGAGGGAAATAATGCGGGAGTATCTCTAGTTATGTTATATGCTTATATGTGTTTATGTCAGCCAACAACAGTTGAGAGCACTTTTATGTAAAAGAATCACTATCGGATGTCGCGTGCAGAAAAATCATCCGTCCGTCCATCGTGCAGGAGCTATTATTATTATCATTATTATTGCCACGTCTGTCTGGAGGGAGGCACCGCCTGCCCTACCGTAACCGTAACCGTACGGTAGTACAGTAGGGTCGATCGTGAGCACCACATCCAGGCAATGGCACAGCCCCATGGAGAGAGAGAACACCGCCCCAACGAAGTTGGACGGGCTTTATGTAGGTACATACGTAGACAGTACTGTACGACCGCCTTGGGGATCGGGCAGCAAACAAACAAACTTGGAGGTTGCAAGGTTAGGAATTTTGTTCGGTGCACAGTAATAATATCTGGCAACGCAGAGTTTGGTCAATAAAAAACACTGCATAATCATAGAATAAAAAGCAGACGGATTACTGATGGCATGTGATGGGATGATCCCGCATGGAGAAGATATCTTGGAGAGGACCCGACCCGTGGACGAACCTCGGGTCGGGGTCTTGGCATCCCCGAAATAGAAATATATCGTTCTCCACCGCCGATCACGATGTTCTCCGTATACCTGATTGGGATACTTCGCATGCAATCCATGGAACTGTCCTGATGAGACTCGTGAATCCTGATGGATTGGATTCGGGGGCAAAAAGAGGCCAGATGGAACGATGGATCTTTGAAACGCGGATGAATGACAGCTGTGTTGCAAAATTAGATTAGCCAACATTGTCCTGGGTTGTTTGGTGCATGACATGTTCTTTGATTCGAACTAACATGACCTTTTATCTATCTATATCGCCTCCGCGTCTTGGAGACGCGAGATCAAATGATAAAAGGTATCGCAATCCTTCACAGTCTGCACGGTCTGCAGAGTGCAGACAGCCACGGCTAGGTAAGTAAGGGTAGCTCGCAGCTCGCCGCCCGACGCATCGCCCCTTGAACCAGCTTCAGTTGTTTGTTCACCTCCCGACTGCCGCACAGCCAGTTTGGAGAGGTGCTTTTTGAGCCTCGACGCCTGCGGCTGTCTGCACAGCAAAGCAATGTACTCCGTATGCACATATATGTGCAGCCAGCCAGCCCAGCGGGCTCATCTAGCCTGAACCTCGGAAAAATGTGAAGGTCACCTCTGATGGATTAGACGCTCGATCCTGGCACTGGCCGCCTATTTGGCTTGTTTCTCCCACAGCCTGCGAGGTTTGTCCATGTGGCCATCTGCGCCAGAGGGGCGCCGGCGGCGCGGGTACCCGTTGTCCCTCGAGGTAGTAGTGCGTGGTGGCATGCGCCATCCAATTTGACAAGAATCCGCCTTTGACGGACTCGACTCCGGATCGCGCGGGTCCCAATCCTGCGGAAGACGAGAACAATCATATATCTGTCTATGCCACCAAGTTGATTATGGCGCGTAGCATGGCTTTTTTCTCCATTGCGGTTCGATCCGATCCGGATTCGGTGAATTTATTTGTTTGTTGGCGGCAGGCGAAGGGTGCCATCGCCGGCGCATCTTTTGTTATCCTGTCCTTGTCTGTGCCGCACCGCACCGCCTCTGCCATTATTATGTCTGACGGAGGCGTAAGGCTGCCACCGCGGTTGTTTGTTTGAATCCGGGAGGCAAACTTCGACGATGACCGTTCATGCAAGGAGGACTTTTAGCTTTTAAGCTCTCTCTCTTCCTTGTGCTTCTTCAATGTTTCTTTTCTTCTTCGTATCTACATACATGCCCTAACTTTGTCTCTTGGCCGAGCAACATACCTGAGTACTACTATTAGCTCTCTTCCTCGCCAAGTACTACCTCATACTCATACTCCCCAGTGGTGTGCAACCTTTGCACGGAGGACCCCTCTCAGGTGTCTCATCTCTCCCTGTCTATCTACTAGATTTATGATGATCCAGACTGTATCCTGCTGCTGTTCAGTCATCATGGATCTCTCGTCGTTTGAAGGCCCTCCGGTGAACGATACCAGGTTCTCCATTCCCCAATACTCGAAGAACGTGCCACGTCCTTGCATCAGTATATCGACAGGGAACGACCGCTCTGTCGAATCACCTTCTCCTTCTCGCACTGAACTGTCACGGCCCGCTTCGACGGAGGTTCTGTCTCCGTCTCCACGCAGCAGATATCATAATGGTGAAGGCCCAGGATTACGGCGTTCTCCCGGGAAAATAATAAAAAGGAGTCCCTGGCAAGGACGCAATAATAATAGCAGCGAAGAGCTCGAACCTTGCCGTCCCCGCAGCGCTGGAACGCCGACTTCTCCCCACGAGCATGGCACCAGCAGACCGTCCCATTCACGGAACTACTCGAATCTGACGGAGGCTTCTTCTCCTTCTCTTACCTCACCTAGTTATCAGGCGCAGGCGCAAGGAGGCGGGGCTCAAAGGATGACATCCAACGACCGACTCGTCTGGCTGGAAGACCAAAAAGTATGGATGTTGACGGATGCGTCCGCCATACCGCCGAACCCGCGCCCGCGGCATGCACCACCATCCTCGCCGTTCTCATCGTATGTACGAGATCAGGAGGAGTATTCAAGTGGTTCGCCAGTTTCGCAGGCCTCGATTCCAGCACTCCAAATTCCATATACAGAGGAGCACTTTGACCCCAACGATTTACCGCCGCCCTACGAGAGCCTGCGGTTCACGGCCCGGAACAAGCCTCGGTTCGGCAACGAGTCGCTGTGGTCGGCGGTCGCGCGACGGGTGGTCAGGTCGTCGACGAATTTGAGATGATGATACGATTCCCTGTTGCGGGACCTTTTTTAAAGCAAAAATGATTATCAACATCCATCAATCGATTTTGATCCGGGACTGGATATCCCGCGTCGTGATGTGATGATTCGCGAAAACCACCTCCCTATAGCTTTCCGCAAAGCAATATACAGGAAGTCGCTGTGAAGACAACAATACCAACCTACCGACCAGCTTCTATGCTGGTATCTGGGATGTAACAATAATAACATTTAACAGCAGCAGCAGCAGCAGCAGCAGCAGCAGAGCGGGTTGCCGGCTTGAATAATGGAACTGATAACTTGGATTTCAGGAACCAGGTGGAGATGGGACAACTCCAATGAACTTGAACTGTGAACGAGAAGCGGGACGGTGCGGGGCCTTGGGTTCTTCCAGTTGTGTATATGTATATAGAGAGAGAGTCTTTTTCTTTCTTTCTTCTTCCTTTCTTTCTTCCTGGGTGGACGGGAACAATGAATGTTGTTATTACCATTCCTTCAGAACAGTGGGACGAGAAGGCCGTTGATGTCCTGTAATCTGTTCAAGGTGAAAACATCATCCATCTCTCACGAACATGTACTATAATTTCCACAACACGAAACAAAGCAACAAGTCTTTATTATTATTAATAATAGCAGTATTATCATTGTTCTAGATACAAAATCCGATAAAAAAAGGAAGTTTCTCAATTGTTCGGGGAAAAAAAAGAGGAAAATAAAAATAACAAAAAGTTTTTACTCAGCGGTGGCCGACGCTGCGCCTCTCTGGGCCGCGTATACATACCTACCGAGCAAAAATCTACGGGCACCCGGTCGACTGCCCTTCTCGTTTGAGTAGGTGAGCAGCGCCGCCCTGAGCTCGCGCGATCGAGGGTGATGGGGGGGGGGGTGATCGTCGCGCGACTTGGGTGATTAGTCTGGTGCCGACTTACCCTCGATTGCATCTGCAGCAGACTAGTTTCACAGTCCCCAGTTCGCCTGTGATCCTTCGATGTTTATTGGTAGTCAATAAAGGCCGGGAGTTGGCTTAGGATGCTTTTTGTATTGCTGTTTTAAGAGGCGGTTATTATCCTTTCAGTGGTTACGTAGTGCTATATGACGGCATTTGTATACATTCACAGATTCGATTCACTCTCTTCAATCGCCATCAAAGTATCGATCAGATGTCCATGACCACATACCAAACTTAGCTAGGGTTGGTAATTTCGCAGTTACCGTCGACGTGTGTGTAGCTTTCGCCCAAAACTATGGGTCAGCTTTGGACCCCTTTCAGCCCGAAGATTGTGATTGATAGATGAAGGTACCTTTAAGGAGTGTTGACACCGAGTGCAAACAACATGTGGACAAGACATGCCTCCGCTGGAGGGTCCTATGAATCCATCCATTCTGTTGCCGCCTTCGCTACACTGGCAACATGTCCAGCCTTTTCGCTTGAGGTCATTGAGGAAGCAGGCCTCATCTCTGCAGAGATCACGGTCAGTAACTCGCTCGGTTGTTCTTAATTTATTGCACATTGTTGGATAACCATACTGTCATCATCGATTACCTGGAGATTTCGCACCGAGGATTATACATTTCGCTCCCAACTTGTTCCACACATACAAGTATGTGAGAAATGTGATTGCAGAGAGGACCCCACTACCTTTGAGGGCCTTGATGAAGCTAGCAATTTTTTTTCAGTATTTAATGGATCTTGGTTTAATGCTCGTTCGCAACTTAGACCAGCAGGAACTCCAAGGAAGTGCAGATTGAGATCTAGCAGAGGAGATAATTCCCTCTCCTTTGAAAGTTTCTCAATCAGGAAAAATTTGGAATCAAAGCTTTGAAAGCTGGGAGATAAGACATCCCAGAATGCTCCAGCACACATCATTTCCTCTTCCAAGATGCCTGCACTCAGGTGTCTAGCTTTACCATTCCCAGTATGAGTCCGATATATGATGGAAGGGGTAATGTCGTAGATGGGTTTAGCTTAAATAATGCAGCAGAAAGGAGTGGCAAACAAACAAGCAATAGAACTTGTTGATGATGTGGCTGGCAGGAATATTAATACTATTGGCAGCAGACTGCCGTGTCTATCAGCCATGCGGTGACAAGCTGGAATAACTATGTATCAACATTGGAATGGAAGCATTAACACTGGCTTGCTACAGTTTTGGTGAGTAAGCCTCTATAAGACTGGGGCCATCTTCAGTCCATCTGAATCAATCTTAAGACTGTTATCAGTCTATAGCGTTGCCCGGCGAACTAGCTTTGTTTAGATGAATGCGGATTTACTGTTAAACACTCCAGATAGGTAATTTTGAGGTGATTGTTTATATGTTATCTTCTGAGGCCCCCAAACCACGTTACTGCGCGCAAAGAAAACTTGCGATGCTCGACTCTATGATGCTGGAGGGCTTCTTCAGTGGACTAGTCCATGGTGCAGCCGTCACATGCTTGTCACATAATCCAAGACCGTGGCGGGAAGGCGTGCACTCGATTTTGCGAAAGCAAGTAGGGTAACTAAACCTGAAGGGGTTAGACCATTGGGCACGGGTGGAGTCAGATAGTGCGAAACCAAAACAGGAAGATAACCAACGGATCCATGAGCTTACCTTCCATAGCTGCTCTACCAGTGTACTGTACAACCTTCTTTCCTCCAGCTTCCCCATCCTCTTGCCTTCCCTGAAAGCAAAATAAACCGCCTTCCCTGAAAATGATTACTGTCCGACCAACTCCGAAATATCCGATTCGTGATGGAGTTCTTGAGAAAACTCATCGGTCAAGGATCTACGGCGCAAGACAGCAGCCTCAGCAGCTCTTCGGACAGCTGCCATGCATGTGGTCGACCAGCAAAAGCCAATCATCCAAGTAACCTCCCTCCCGTGTCCGTTACGGGTATGGCTGTTTCTCTGTCTCTTTGGTATCGTCCCATCTTCATCGTTGACTTTAAGGATCGTAGCGGATCCATTCAGATGCCCGCGAAATGACACCGTCCAAGAGCTTGCGAGGATACTCAACGAGGAGAGAGTAGCCCACGTCAGAGGAACACCAGCTTCGGGGAAAACTACGCTCGCCTATCTCCTCTACGACCATTATCGTCAGCAGAATACACCAGTCATCATGTTTGCTGATTGGTCACAATGCCATGATCATGTGTACAGTGATATTCTTGTTCGCCGTGCTCAGGACGCAGGCTACGAGTTTGTCACTTCAGATACTCTCAGAGACGCCGATATTGTCTTCATTCTTGATGAGGGGCAGATGTCGTATCATGATTCTGGCCTTTGGTTCGGGCTCATCAAGTCTCAGAGTGGTCGCCGATTCGGACCGAGAATTTGCATCTTCACCTCATATGGCAGTCCCACCGGGGGACCGGCTGACTACGCTGTGGGTAGTCCACTGGCCTATCTGGGCGTACAGCAGCGAATATCGATCACTCCATCAAAAATCAAGGACTCACCACAGATAGCGCTCTTCTATAACCGCGAGGAATTTGATGACGTCATAAATCGCATCTGCAATGACCTGCGGTGTCCTCTGCGACTGCACCACAACGCCTGTGACTACATATTTAGCCTAACAAATGGCCAACCAGGAGCAGTTGATGGAATTCTCAAAATGCTACAGAAAGTAAGTTCTAGAATGGAGTCTGTCTCTCTGGTAGCCCAATAATTGTTGACATTTGCTGTAGGTCTATCGTTCAGATCTCAAACACAGAAAGATTGAAATGATCAAGAAAGAACACGTTATCGCGACTCTAGACAATGAAGATGAAGCTTTCAGATTCCTCGCTCAGACGCCAGTACAACGGTCCTTCGTCAACCGCCGCACACTCACTCACAAAGCAGCCGATGTTCTCCGAGAAGTCCTTGCCAATGGCCACATACCTCGAGACTTGGAAAACGAAGGTATTCGAACGTGCTACGAGCAGGGTTGGCTTCATTCGGAACCCCTAGATTTCGATGCTATGGAGATTGTCTGCGTGTTTCCAACCCGTCTACATGCGAAGTAGGCACCATTGATCTCACAACATTTAGACTCCGCTGACCTGAATAGATACGTCGAGCACTACCTTACCAACTCTACTGTCCCGTTTCCCATTGAGCAATACCCCAATGTCGAGGCTTTAGCCGAAGCGGTATTGAGAAAGTTTTCGTTGAGAAACCTATCGTCTACAACCCGGGTCGGTACTGGGGCCGTTATTCGGCCAGTAGAGGCAGCGTACCAGGATGAGTTCTACCGTGCATTACATGCAGTTCTCGGATTCTCGACGAATGTGTCTAGTGAATGGGCGGCAGACGGGAATGGTAGAATCGACTTCAGGCTCGCGGACGTTGGATGGGGAATAGAATTGTTACGTGAGGGTAGCCGGCTAGGAGAGCACTGTCAGAGATTTACAGTCAACGGAAGTTATGCGCCTTGGATCCGGAATGGCTTGCTCAAGGATTGGCTCATCATTGACTGTCGCACCTCACATCCTCACCCATACAGTAAGTTTACCGCCTGCTGGGCTTCCGCCGCTAATTCAAGGATAGATGTCCCTGGTACCAAGCTTTGGCGAGCTGTTTTCGCAGATGATTTTTCTTCAGTCGAGGTTCTTGACTGGTCCAACAAATTGCTTATTTCCCGATTCTCATTGATGTCCTAGTTCCACTGCGAGTCCCACGGAACTATTGTTATTTGTTTCAAAGGAACCTAAGACAGGTACTAATTTAGTAGTTAAAATCCCCAACCCTTTTATTACAGACTGTGAGAATAGCCTAGGAAGTAAATTAATTAGGCAGGAGAGGTCCATAAAGCCTATAGACTAGGAAAACACACGGAGCTCCTTAACTATAATTATATGGTAGATAAAGAGGTAATATAATCCAGGGAGACAGCTGTTTATTGTAGAATGTATAGCCAAGCCAAGCTGTAAACTCTGAGTTTAACCTCCTAGCCTATAGATACATTTCTGTTATAGCCGGAGTTGGCATAAAGGAGGGGTATGTCATGCAGGGAGCACGTGACAATG
>Ga0008109_10000583_pt1 | contig 19279 bp, 25 predicted proteins | sample HigsolmetaGSP18D_FD_59306 | JGI IMG/M metagenome (GOLD analysis project Ga0008109, IMG submission 59306) | High solid enriched microbial communities from the Joint BioEnergy Institute, USA - SP1-8-D | ecosystem: Engineered > Bioreactor > SSF (Solid state fermentation) > Aerobic > Biomass ...
GGGGGGGGGGGGGGGGGGGAAGGGCGACTCACCCTGCGAAAGCATCTCGATGGGCCTGCCAAACGCACTCCAGGTCTTGCCGTAGATCCCGTGCGTGTGCGCGGCCGCGACGACGTCCGGTCGGGCCTTGTGGATCTCCGAATGGATCATGAAGCCGGCCTCGTTGATCGGGGCCTGGTTCCCGCCCTCGGTGACGTATCCTTCGCTGTCGACCAGGACCAGGTCGGAGGCCTTCATGGTCGAGAAGTGCTTCCCGAAGGGGTTGATCCAGAAGTGGTCCTTCAGCACGGGGTCTGGGGATGGATGTCAGCTGTCTTTCTCAACGGTATATACATCAATATCACAGCACAATGCATGATACATAGGGATGGGGCCAGACGTACCCCGCATGGAGATATGTCCCGACACGCCCTCCCCGTACCCCATCTTACCGAAGAACCGAAACGCAGCGGCCATGTGCTCCTTCATCCACCTGCGCTTCTCGTACGGGTCCGTGAACGTCGGGATCCCGCGCAACTTGAGCGTCCCTTTACGGTCGCCGCGAGCCATGGCCTGGAACTTGGCGTCCTCCTCGGCCGGTTTGTACGGCCGCTTGTCCTCCCACTTGTTGTCCTCGACTGCGACGACGGCGGCGGGGCGCTCTGGCCGAGTGATGGTTTCGGTTACTGCTGTCGTCGTCGACATGGCGGTTGCTGGTTGTGGTGTATAACTTTTACGTGATGGAACTGGAGAATGATGGATGTTCGAGCGCACAAGTTGATGTATCTATACTTCTTTCCAAGCACGAGCTGTGAGGGATATATTGACCTTGTCAGTACCCAAATAAATGAGACGACTCAAAAGATCAGTACTAAGACCTGCTTAAATCTCTCTCGTAAACCCGAAACTGGCTATAAACTCACCAAGACACGATGTAGGATATGTGTACTCCTGCGTGGCAGATCAAATAGATGCAGAGAAACCTACCGTTGTCACTACCAATTATATCACGGGCAACGCACCCTTTGTCTACAGCGTGCAGAAAGGATGCAATACCTACGTGGATGTGGTAGATATCATATCAGGACAGGATCCTTTATCTCAGGCTATCACCGGCGAGCCCCGCCAATGGCGGACGTCCCAATACGAACCCCGCCTCGGCCGTCGGCGACAGGGCGCGTGTAGCGGGAAAGCTACTCCGCGGGGAACGGCACCGGCTATCATGTGCGGACGTCGCAGGTTGTGTGCTCAAGTTTTCCAGATGTGGATTTTTGGTTGACTCGAAAGCATGATGCGTACAGGAATTTCTGCACGAACTATCCAATTCCAGCTGCTTTCTATTTCTGTGGTAGAAACGCGAGTCGCGCTAGGAAGAGCCCATTCCATGTCTTTTTAAACATTACATAATATGTATAGTTCGGGCTGGACACCTGTCAAGTCTAACTGAGACCCTCACCACTCGAATTTGGTCGAGTCAAGCTGCATCCGCAAGCTGATGTATAATATTGTTGCAAGAAAGCACTTGCTCAATTGATTGCTAACGATTGGTGCTGCTTTTATAGCACCTCAATACCTTTGCCTCAAATGAGTTTTGTTCGACGCCCAATGAGCTTCCTTGCATATAGGAAGTGTACAGGGACGACGTCTCAACTTCTGAAGGTTCCTGAGCGTCGAGTACCAACTGGAGCTAACTGAAGAATGAAAGGTTACAATGAAAGGTTACAGGTATTAAGTAAACTGTGTGATGAAGAAAGCTTTATGAAGAATTAGGAGCATGGAAATAGGACCATTGTTCATTAAGCTGTCCTGCGAAGTAAAAAAAAAATCTCAAATTCTGCAATTCCGGATATGCACATCACAGAAAGTGCAACTAAAATCCTTGACAGCTTAGCATTAGGAGGGTAATTCTTGAGGTATAGATCCTTATTGTATGTACGCCGTTCCATAGTCACGACTAAGTGCTTTGAACTCTAGCCTGTCTATACACTTGTGGATTATCAAAAAAAAAAATCACTGTAAGTCCTGAATTTCTATAAATTAGACACCGCACGCAAGTTGACCTGGGATACTAGAGCTTTTAACCATGCGCTTCGAACAATCATCTCTGTGCAAGCCGTGTCTGACTATTACACGTCTTGTGAAAAAAAACTGTCTGAACTGTCCAGACGGGACCGCTTTTGTATGTGCACTTATATGGGATATCGACCATGTAAAGTCAACTATTTCCACCAGAATATTCATAATCTCAGAATAATCAAGGGATTTTCTTGTTTGCTAATTCTCCAACGCATATACAGCAGAGGACCTGAGGAACCTCGGAATGTCCATGTTCTTACCAGATCAGTTCGCGAGGGTTAGTGACCTAAGAGGCAGCTCAGCTCCTTCCAAATATGGTCGGATTGGCCTCGGACCAGCCCGTTTCACCACCAAGCTCCCCCCATCCCATTTTCTTCCTCCTCTTTTCTTCCTCCTCTTTGCATACTCATATTTCTTCTGACTGAATGAATCACTTGTCCTTTTAAGGTGATTTGGATGAATTCATCATCCTGCCTCGATATTCGTCCACTTAATTGAACCAATCGATGCGATTGAGGAAAAGAGTGCCGGCCGAGAACATGTTGACAAGCACGGGGATTCTAATTTGTCAGGAGACCCCTCGATCTGGGTTTGAATCCGAGATCTCCCGTTTCGACGCTGCCAATGTCGGATATATGCTCTTGCTAGCTATTTCATTGTCACAGCTGGTGTTGAGATCCTCAAGAGCAATCGTGCAGAACGCACATATTGGACGCGCTCATAATGGGAGTTGTGGATGCCTTGCTATGGAAAGCCGTTTGGTATCTCAGCTTGGGCATCGCAGGTGCTGGCTACATGCGTTATACTCCTCCACGATCTATATGCATAACCGAATGAGACTACCGCTGTGTCTCGTGGTGACCTCGTCCGGGGCGGCGGGCTCTCACATAAGCCACGAGCCCGTTTCGGTTTTCCACTATCGGGAATCCCCCAGGACGACCTGCCTAAATCGGTACACTGCCACGGTCTCATTGAGCGGCTTCGGAGCCTATATTTTATACTCCGTACACCTGCTTGAAACAGACGTCGATCGACTTTTTAAGGACCTTACCGCCTGGGCGTGCGGGGATACGTGTTTCTATTGCGTCAGCTGGTGACTCCGTTCTTCTTCCACTTTACAGTGGCGCCGAATGTGCTCAAGAAAATGACAAACAAGGACATTATGATGGTGCCGTTCATGCTCCTGGAATAGTTTAAAATGGATATCATCGCGTTTACTCTATGCCTTAATTTATCGATGGCTTCATGACGTCCTCCTGGACGACTCAGCACGCCGTTCTTCTCCTCATGGTTTACATTGGCATCCCCGCATTTCGAAGACTTCGTTTCGGTCATAGAATACAGTTAGGATCGTGACCAAGCGCGGACCTGGTATCCAGCCGATATGACATTCGGACTTCACAGCCCTGGAGCCGGACGATCGTCTGGCCTACCCTTACTGGGTCAATTGAACCACAAAGTACCAGTTTGGCCCCAGAAGGAAATCGTCGGGGCGTGTCAATTCCCTCCTGCGTTTGAAATATCTGAGATGTAATAGCCTTTTAAAGCTGCTATCTAGACGATCGGGTAGATGTCAAGGCAAGGACTGGAGTGCGGTTCAATTAGCGAGTGCATTATCATTACACAACAGGATGCAAGCTAGATCTCGCAAGCAAATGCCGAACAGGCGCCTGCGCAACGGTCCTGTGGCAAAACTAACCCCGCAACCCCTTGAGGGCGCGGACCGAGGCAGGGCCTGGCCTATGCCTCTCCGGATCAAAGGATGCTTGGCCTGCTGATAAGCCACGATGCAGATCGTCCTGGCTCTGAGCTTCGAGTTACCAGTTATCTAACAACGATGGGACGATTATCGTCAAGCATCCGATTCGATTTGTCACCGGATCCAACCGGTCGTGGTGGGGCGCCTGGGAGACTTGGGGATACCTGCGCATGCATCACCAAACCACTTTGTCGGGACTCGATGGTGAGGGGTATAAAGATGGCTGGGTTTCTCCAGATCGGCATGCTGCTTCTCTATATTCTCTTTTCCGGTCCCAAGCAGGATCTACCTGGGTGCTCTGTACGGTGGTCTGCCCGTCCGATCCTTATCTAACACTATCTGTACTTGTATATAGATCTATATCCATACTTCTCGGCCGAGCCCTCCCCTCTTCCCCTCTCCTCTCCTCCCTAACGAAATACTGCAGAATACTCCAAGATGACTTCCTGGGAGCAGCTCGCCGCTGACAAGCGCGCCCGTCTCGACAAGACCATCCCGCCCGAATGGAGGATCCAAACCCTGCCGTCCGGGGACTCTGTCCTCGACTATCCTGCGCAGAGTGGGATCCTGTCGCCCAAGGAGCTGGAGATCACCGGCACGGCAGCCACTGAGTTAGTCGCGAAGCTGACCACGGGAGAGCTGAAGTCGGTCGAGGTGACGCTGGCCTTTTGCAAGAGGGCTGCGCTAGCGCATCAGTTGGTTTGTTTATCCCCCTCGAGTTGTGAAGATTACTTCCATTGCTGATATACTGACGGATATGATGTAACAGCTGAATACCAACCTGGAATTCTTCCCCGAGGCAGCTCTGGCGCAGGCCAAGCAGCTGGATGAGTACTTTGAGAAGCACAAGAAGCCCGTCGGGCCGCTACACGGGCTGCCCATTTCCCTGAAGGACCAGTTTCGGATCAAGGTGTGTCCACCATATACACCTCCTAGATACCTAGCATACTGATGGTGATAGGGCTACGAAACCTCCATGGGCTACATCTCCTGGCTGGGCAAGTATGACACCGAGGAGTCCGTCATGGTGACTCTCCTGCGCAAGGCGGGCGCCGTGTTCTACGTCAAGACCAGCGTGCCGCAGACGCTGATGGTCTGCGAGACGGTCAACAACATCATCGGGCGCACCGTCAACCCGCGCAATAAGAACTGGTCGTGCGGTGGCAGCTCTGGCGGCGAGGGCGCCATGGTCGGCTTCCGAGGAGGCATCATCGGTGTGGGGACCGATATCGGTATGTGGAACCTGATTCTTATCAGTGATAAGCATTCTATTACAATCAGGTCTTTATACAAGTGTATTGAAAAGTATTGACAGGCTGACACAATGATGCCGAGTCTGCAGGCGGCTCCATCCGCGTTCCCTCGGCGTTCAACTTCCTGTACGGCATCCGGCCCAGCCATGGCCGCCTGCCCTACGCCAAGATGGCCAACAGTATGGAGGGCCAGGAGACCGTCCACAGCGTCTGCGGGCCCATCGCACACTCCGTTGCTGGTATGCATTCTTGGAGACTCCGCGCCTGGCATGGATCACGGCTGACCGTGGGAGCAGACCTGAGGCTCTTCATCACGTCCGTCCTGGGCCAAGAGCCCTGGAAGTACGACTCCAAGGTCGTCCCCCTCCCGTGGCGGCAGAGCGAGGAGGACGCCATCAAAGCGAAGCTCAGCGCCGGTGGTCTCACCCTGGGCTTCTACAACTGTGATGGAAACGTAAGGAATCACCAAACTCTAGCAGTGGTCATTACTGACCGATGGATGATGACCAGGTCCTCCCGCACCCACCCATCCTCCGCGGCATCGAGACCGTCGTCTCGACGCTGAAGAAGAACGGACACACAGTCGTTCCATGGACGCCATATAAGCATGATTTTGCCGTCGACCTGATCAACGGCATCTACGCCGCCGACGGCTGCACCGTACGCATCACCCTCCTGGAGTGGACAAGAAAACCATGCTGACGAAAACCAGGACGTCCTCCGCGACATCAACGCCTCCGGCGAACCCGTCATCCCCAACATCAAAGACCTCTTGAACCCTAATATCAAGAAGATCGACATGAACACACTCTGGGACGTCCAGCTCAAGAAGTGGCGCTACCAGTGCGAGTACCTCGACAAGTGGCGTGAGCTCGAGGACCAGCTGGGCAAGGAGCTCGACGCCATCATCGCGCCCGTCACCCCCACGGCGGCCATCCGCCACAACCAGTTCCGGTACTACGGGTACGCGAGCGCGATTAACCTGCTGGACTTCACGAGCGTGGTCGTCCCGGTCACGTTTGCGGATAAGGCGGTGGACAAGAAGAAGGAGGGGTACCAGCCGCTGAACGAGTTGGACAAGGCCGTGCAGGATGAGTGTATGTTCTTGCCCTTCCTTTCCTTTCCTATCCACAGTCCTGTTTCTATCGTGTTTCGGGAGATGCTGACGTCTTCCAGACGACCCCGAAGCGTATCACGGTGCCCCCGTAGCGGTCCAGATCATCGGACGGAGACTGAGCGAGGAGCGGACCCTTGCTATTGCAGAGGAGGTTGGACGGTTGCTGGGCAACTCGATCACGCCCTGAGCTGCATCTGAAGTGTTATTAATAAATTAACTGATATATTTAAATCCTGCAAGCATGGACTCGGATGAAAATAATAAATTTTTTTATTGATGTCTGATATCAGGATCACTGAGATACCTACCAAGTTGTACCGTGTGTACCATGCATCAGCGTAGTACCAGGACGTCCAAACCCAACTGGAAGGAGGAGTGCAGAAGAAAAGAGGCCCAAAAGACCGATCTATTTAGACCTCGCTATTCCTGTTAGAGACGCAATGCGGGTACAAATTAAGGTACAGGGTTTATGAGCCGATCTCTTGAAGACTCTATTCCCGAGGCACCCCGAGAATCCACATGCAATGTAATGAAAGATATATAGTACGGAGTATGCCATCCATGCAAAACCAAGGTGGACAGGAAAGCGATTCAAGATCCAGATCCCGAACGCCAGCTGTAGAAGAAAAGAAAAGAAAAGAAACAGAGAGACAAGACAGACATAATGGGGTATATACAAAAAGAAAAAGAATAATAAAGAAAAAGCAACACCCCTTTCACAAGAAATGAAACCACGCATCTGGGTTCACCGTAACAAAGGAAAATTATAAGGGATAGCAGGATAACAATGAAGACGATGATGACAATGAAAAAAAATCATACACTCTCATCCCCCTCCTTCATCTGAACCATCTCATACTCTCCCCCACCGCTATCTCCGCGCAGATTCCGAGTCCGTCCCCGCCCGCGCGACGGGAACCCAACGAGCCCGTCCTCTGTTCCTCCATCTTCTTGGGCCTGCTGCTGCTGATGATGTTGGTTCTCCTGCTGCGAGGACTGACCGGCACCATCACCGCCGGCGGCGGTAGTAGTGGTGGTAGTACCGCTGCTGCTACTGCTACCACCACCGCCCAGACCAAAACTGATCGGCTGCAGCTCGCGCCGCTGGCAGGCCCAGATGCCCAGGAAGGTCATGAGCGCGGCGCTGGCGGCCTGCAGCCCCCACCAGAGCCAGTTGGCGGGTATGGAGTGCGAGTAGAGCGAGGTGACGACGAGGTGGATGAAGTGCAGCGTGCAGGCGAAGTCGGGGATGAGCTTGGAGCGGGAGACGAGGAGGAGGAGGAAGAGGACCCTGCCAATCACCCATCACCCATCAACATCAACATCCTGATATCCGGATAATAAAAGACAAAAAAGGTGTGCAAGGGAAAGGTGAAAAAGACGTACGTGATAAACCCATTCAGCAACCACACCAGCCCCAGGATCCACCCGAACGTCGTGTCCCCCCGGATGCTGTCCCAGCTGAGGATCAGAGCCATGTTGAAGGGCGCGCCGTACACCTGCGTCGTGAACAGGACGAGCACCGTCGCGCTTGCGTAGTACGCGAGCTGCAGCAGCACGATCTTCTTGACGATCTTGAGCGGGGGCAGGTCCGTCAGGGCCCCCGAGCGGCGCGGAGGGGCGCGCCGGCGTGGTGGGGGCATGGACTTTGTTTTTTTCTTCTTCTTAGATCTTGCAGGTGTCTGTGGTCTCTGGTTTTGAGATTCTGGCCTTTGGAGCGTTCAGGAACGGGGACGAGTATGGTAGCTGAGGGCCAAGGCGGGGGTAAGGTCGGTGGATTATATACGGTATCGCGCAAGTGTATGTATGGGGAGGGGGGAGGCTATGGAGTGCCGGACGGGGAATTGATTTGATCTCGTTCAGGAGTTTTGCAACTAGGTTGTAGAACTAAATTTGCCTAGTTGGAGGCAGAGTATCTAGGTGGGAGATATCTAGGCAGGAGAGGCGCATTTGCTGCTGCGTTTGAAACGTTGCTGACTGTTCAAGTCCCGAAAGAAGACACACACCGTCCGGTCAACGGGCCCGTGTTTCGTCGTCGTTGTTGTTGTTCGATTCGAGGGAGCGTTCTGGAAGATTAAAAAAAAACAGGAGAAGGAAAATTTCAAACGATCGTGGGAAACACGGCTCCGTTGTCCGTGTCATTCATGTCTTGCTGCGATGTTGTTTGAACTGTCCAGGGTCCAGATCCAGAAGCGGACGATCCTCCTCGTCGATCACCTGCACAGCCCGCGCGGCATGGACCCGTGATCCCATGTCACGGCCCGCTCGCTTACCGCCTTCTAGACACGCTTAGCGCCGTAGCCGCAGCCGCGCCGGTAGATCGCGAAAGCGCCGGAGTAACTAATCTCCTGCCCGCCCGCCTGCCCGCCCGCAGGGCCCTACTGCATATTGTACGCCGAGCGGACTGCGGAGGAAGACGACAAGCTCAATCGATCATCACCGAATAAAAACCAAAAAACCACCAACTCCTCCACCGTTCTCAGAAGAAAAAAAAGAAAACTTATCCCTTCCTCCCTCCCTCAATCTAATACCCAACCAACCCACCCGAAGAACAAAACCGAAGAAAAACAGCAGCGACGAACAATGGGCTGGTGGCCCTTCTCCTCTTCACCGTCAGGCCCCAACAACCTCCCCAGATCCTCCGATGGCGGCCGCATCGCGCCCGACCGATCCTCGCGCGAGCAGTGCTACGAGGCGCGCGACGTCTTCTTCGCCTGCCTCGACCGGCACGATATCCTGGACGCGACCAAGCACGACAGGGAGGCGCGCCGCAACTGCGCCAAGGAGATTGCCGAGTTCGAGGCGGCGTGTTCGCGGACGTGGGTGAGTATCTAGCCTTCCCTTCTTTTCCCTTGGGTTTTTTTTGTCGGCTGGGCCGAGATTTGTATGCTGACGGTTGCTGGCTACAGGTGAAATACTTCAAGGAGAAGCGCGTGATGGAGTACAACCGCGACAAGACGATCGAGCGCATCAAGAGGGAGGATGAGGCCCGGGCCGCGGAGCAGAAGGCGCAGAGGGCTCTGCGGTAGATTCGCGGTCAATGAACGGGATAGGATAGGAAAACGACTAGACGCGATAGAGGGAATGGAGGACTACGACAGGGAGAGATGGGCTGGAGCAGACGCTGTACAATATCCATGTTTTACGAACATCATGTCAGATCAGACCCGTCGGCCTAATGCCGACTTTCTCATGCGGACATGTTCCTTTACGAAAATAGAGAAGGGAGGAACTATGAGTGAGAACTGTCCGGCTTGCGCCAGAATGCAATTATCCATGTATTCCTAGTGTATCTCTCAGCTCTCCGGTCAGGAATATTACCTGCTATGTCCCAATGCTCAAACTTGCGCAAAGAAACCTCGAAGAGAAACACGCAGCTCGAATACAAATAAGCAGGCCAGACATGTTTATGTCTCCGTGTCGCTCAGAAGAATCCATTTCGCCGTCACCCGAACGTGCTGATCTGTCCAGTACAGTTCCATTATCGTCTCTGGATTGTGGCATTACAATGGAAAAGAAAAGAAACATGGAATATAAAGACCATCACACAAAACGAACAGGCAAACCGGATCTCACATATCCGGAATCTCAACGACGAAACACCCAAGACACGCAAAAGGGGAATCATCGTTCACTGCTTCCATTTCGCCAACTGGTTCACAATATTCTGAACCTGCGGAACAACGGACGCCTGACCCTGCGGCGGCTGCCCTCCTAACCCTTTCGCCAGAAGCGACATCAAGTTTGGATCGGGAACCATAGGGGCGCCTTGCATTGGCACATTGAACTGCTGTCCAGGGAGCGGTTGCTGCGGGTTCGTCTGGACCGGCTGCACGGGATTCTGCTGGCGGGTTGCGTTGCTCAAGAGAGTTGCGAGGTCCGTAGCGTTACCGGTTCCAGCCGCAGGGAATTGCTGCTGGGGAGCCTGGACAGCGGGTGGTTGTTGCTGCTGTTGCCGTTGCTGGAGAGCTGCCAACAGCGACTGGAGAGTAGGTCCATCCAATGACGAGATCAGACTGGCAAGGCTGTTGGGGTTTGCAAGTTGGGGCACTGCAGGCTGTTGAGGCTGTCCCTGCGGGAACTGCGGAGCAGTGAAGGGTGGGTTTGGCGGAAAAGCGCTGGTCGAGCCGCTGCGCTGCACATTTTGGGTATGAAGAACGATTTCGGCGGCAACGTTCAAGTCAAGCTCGGAATATTCTGAACCCACTGTCAGTTTGGGCCTGTAGAGAAAGCTAGGATGGACACGGGATCTGCCACTCACCGTTGAAACGAACGTTGTCCACCCCGCCGCTCCGGTCGAACACCTGCAACGGGATCTTCCCCGAATATTGATGACTACGAGAGAGTTTGACCACAGCAAGGACACCCTCAATGATCTGGCGTCGAACAACGGCGGAAAGGGAGATCCGAGGGCTCAGCATCAGCACATCAACCCGTAGGCCGCGACTCTGGAAGGAGTTCTCAATGTGGTAGATGAAGTTTCTGGACAATGTCAGTAAACAGCAACGATCAGGAATACGTCCATCTTGTCCTTACCTATCCACGTCATCAAGGACAATGACCTGCACGTCCGGGACATCTCGGGGGACACGCCTGGGAATTGGCAAGTCCGAATCACTGTCATATCCGCTGCGCCCTCTCGGGCTCGGGCTTCTATATCGCCGATCCCTCCCATACGGCGACCTGGACCGTCGTCTCTCACGATCGCGCCGGTCGTACCTCTCAGGCGTCCGATCGCGAGACCGATACTCATCTCTTCCACGGAAACCACGTGGGGAGGGGGATCGGGGCGGTCGATAATCATCGCGCCGTCGAGGGGGCTCGTCCCTAAAATCGCTGAATGGCGGCCTTCCTGAGTCATAAGCTCTGTCATAACGGTCTCCCTGAGGCCGCGAGTTACGGCCGCCTGATCCTCCCCTGTATTCGGGTGACCTTGAGCGCCTGGAAGGAGGTGGTCGGGGAGGCTCCGGAGGAGGTTGAGCCTGTCTACTGTTTCTTTGCGGCTTGGATATTTCAAGGTCTGCAGAGAATTAGTACATACGGCCGTCTAATAAAAACAGCGAGCAACGTAAAACTTACGGATCTTCCTGCCTCTCACGACACCGCCTTGTTCCCCTTGCAGCGCTTGATAGCAAGCGTTCGCGTCGAGAAACTGGACGAAGCCATACGCCTGTTTTATGGAAATCTGAGCTAATTTACCGTACTTGTGGAAGACATGAAATAGATCCCTCTTGGTTACTCTTTCCGTCGGAAGGTTGCCTAGATGAACGTTAGAGAGAAAAAAGCTGAGCGGAGACAAGGGGGGAAAAAGAAGAAGAAGAAAGGAAGAGAAAAGAAAAGGAAACGAGGTGTATACTGACCAACAAACAACCTGGAACCAGGAGGGAAGCGGTCCCAGTTGCCTTCTGTAACATAGACGCGTTCGTCTTGAAGAAACTCGTCATACTTCTTCTGTACGTCGGGTCCCCAGGGAGTGTCCTCATCTGGTCTCCCCGAATGTCTATCGGACTTATTATTCTTCTGAGATGGCTGGGTTGAGGCCTCCTGCGGCTTGCCAGCAGACGGTTGGGGTTGCTGGAAGGAGGCCACTGGAGGCGGCGGGAGACCATTTGCACCGGACGCCGTGCCAGGTGCGCCGGGCGCAGAGACTAGAGGTGGCAGTCCAGAACTTGGGGGGTAATTACTTTGCTGAGAGGCGTAGGAGGGATTTGACTGCTGAGGGAACTGGTGATAGGAGCGAATGTCATCGCTGGGCGTGTAGTTGGGGTGTATGGCGGGCTTTTCCTGGGGTGGGGGGCGCGGGGGAAGGCCCGTATGGGTAGGGAGAGACCTATCGGTCGTTGCTGGAGGGGGGGCGGACTCATCCGCTGGAGAGGTAGTGGTGGTGGTGGTGGTGGTGGTGGTGGTGGTGACAGCTGGGCCAGAGGGAGCGGTCGAGGCAGACGGGGAAAGGTGATCGAGGAGGTTCTGGAAGTCAACACCGTCCTCGCCCCCGCTGGATGCCGCGTCACCGCGTCTCTCAGTGTCTAGTCCATCATTATCATCATCATGAGCATCATGAGAGGCAGGTTGCTCCTTCGAGCTGGGTGGTGCGGCTGGGTCTACCTCGCTCGCGGTGGGGGCGTTCAGAGGCAGCGCGGTAGTCGCAGCGTCGAGGGCCACCGGAGGAGCTTGCTGTGGTTGCTGTTGGGAAGGGTTCTCGGACAAGGCTTTGTCTAGAAGGGCAGCAGGATCTGACGCAAGAGCAGTTAGACTTGGAGCTGCTGCATCCCGAGCAACAGAGGACTCAGTCACAGCAGGTGAGGAGAGGTCCGATGGAAATGCATTCTTAGCAGATGAAAGAAGAGTCTCATTCCTGATCATCGACCCGTCCACCTGTTGCGACCCAGAGTGGAAGCTACCTGGTTCCTGGCCCGATCCCCCCGCAGCATCTCTCCCATTCACCAGCCCCGGGAACGACCCATACGCAGGAATACTGTCGTCAGACTGCGCGTTGTCCTCGCCCGACTGGGGGTTCTCGTACGCGGTCGTGTCGTCGAAGGCGGGATCCATCTGGTTCTGGAGCAGCGGGATGTTGGCCGGCTCCGGCGGGTGCAGCGGACGCGGACTCTCGGGGGTCAGGGTCTTGCCGCGGAAATGGATAACCTCATCTGGGGGGCTGGGCGTCATGGAGGCGACCGGATGGCAATGCGATTCTCATCTACAACGCACGGGGAACGACGAGCAGGCAGATAAGGGATTTTCGCATGCGAAGAGCTTAGGGTGGGGCTAAGTTTGGAAGAAGCAGGTCGGACGAGAAAGGCGGGAGCTGGCCCAGCAACGAGGGCGAGGCTGGGGAGCAGGATACGGAGATCAGAGAGAGAGAGAAGAGAGGCAGGGAGGGGGAGACGCGGCAGCAGCCGGAGAGGAGGAAGAGGAGAGAAACGGCCAAGCGATGGAGATGGCCTGGGAGAGGGAAGATGGAGAGAAGAGAGAGCGCGAGCGAGCGAGAGGGCAGGTCAGGCGATGGAGCGAGGCCGGTCTAGGCGCTTCTTGGGGGACGGGGAGGAAAAAGGCCGGAGGGGAAAGCAGAGGTTGCGCAACGGGCACGACAGTGGCGGGCGCGTTGCCAGGCACAGCAAGCAGCGCTGGAGCTAAAGGGGTTTTTTTGCTCTGCTGGCGGCCAGACCGCCTTGGCCTCGAAGCCTCCGGCTGCGCTTCACCACCTCGGGCAGCTTTCCCACCAGCGTAACCGCCACTTACGACCATCACTCCGCAGTGCTAACTGCTACAACCATTGCTCCCCCATCGCGGGTATGATCTCGTCCGTAGCACTACGCGCTCCCTCTCCATGCCTCTTCTCTCTCGCCGTGTTCCGTGTGGGCCAATTGCCCGTCAGGCGGTTCGCCTCGAGGCGGGCCGCTGCCCTCAGAGCTGAAGAGCCGGACGAAGAGGAATTAAGGGCCGCCAGGGACTGGCTCTCCAAGCTCAACTCCCAGACCATCCCGCGGCACATCTGCGACGTCTCCTTTAGCAGGTCCAGCGGCCCGGGAGGTCAGAATGTCAACAAGTTCGTATCAATGCCTACGCACTTTCCCCAGCCACGCACTGACGGCTCCCGCACAGAGTCAACACCAAGGCCACCCTCCGCGTCCCCTTCAGCTCCCTCCTCCCCCTCGTCCCGAGCCTTCTCCACGCAGAGCTGCGGGCGTCGCGCTATGCCGCACAGAGGAGCGACAGTCTGGTCATACAGTCGGACGAGTCGCGCAAGCAGTCCGCCAATGTGGAAGCCTGCTTCGAGAAGCTTCGCCAGCTCCTCGAGGAGGCTGGGAGGGCCGTCGTCCGCGGAGAAACATCCGAGGAGCAGAAGGAACGCGTTAGGAAGCTGTATGCCAATCTATCTCCTCTCCCCTGGCCTCCTCGGGATCGGACCGTCGTCGACTACTGACACTACGTAGGAAAAAGGCGGAGAACGAAGCGAGGCTCAAGATGAAGAAGTTGCACAGCAGCAAGAAGAGCAGCCGGCGTGGTGGCAGCTATGACGAGTAATCTTAATCTACCTAGGTATGCTGGACTATGTACATGTACACAATTACCCATGAACGCCCTGGAACATGACATTCCCAACCCTCGTGTTCGAACCAAAGTATTCAACTGGATTGCGGCTGAAGAATCCGTTCGGAGCTTCGCATCGTCGCGGTCATGACCTTGCGCAGAGCAGGGTCGAGCTCCTCCATCTCTGCCAACGGTTGCAGCCATTTGATGATCTCCTGGGCAAGGTCGCGGTCTTGCCCGTACTCCTTCAAACGGCTGAGGGACGTGCCAAGAGCCCGCGGATACTCTGGGGACGTTATCTTGATCCCAGCGGTAGGGACCTTGATGTGGCAGATTCGTGTTCGGTAGCTGTTCGGTGAAGTTGCGAGCAGCTTCTCGACAATGTGGTCAAGGACCTTGCGCAGACATGGCGTGTCCTCAAACTGGGCAACCATGTCGTAGAACTCATAACCAAGAGCGTCGTCGTTGTTGAACTGCTTCATGGCGGAATCGAAGATAGCGATAGGAATGGCCCCGCTCAACGCGGGGGTGGCATTGAGATTCTGCAGTGCGACCTGGTCGACTTCGTCGTCCTTGCCGACACTCGGGTTGATATCTTCGCCCGTGATCTGCGGCAGCGCGATCATGTCGGCATTGGGGTCATCGATCGAGGCTCCCGGCTCGGAAACCTCTTCTTGACTTCGATCGAGACCCAAGATCCGTCGTCGAGCAGCCAGCTTAGCGATATAGATCATCTCCAACTTAGCGTACTGAATCCAAAGTGTCTTCGAACTCTTGCAAAATCGCAGTCCCCGCTGCATGTAGCTCCTGGCCAGCGTCATGTCTGCATGGTCATCCAGGGCGTACTTGGCGGCATATATCCACAGGTCAGTGTTGGTAGGATGTAGCCGGAGAACATCGGTAAGAATCTTCGACAGCTTCTTATATGCCTTCTGCTGCCTGGCATATTCGATGTATTGGATCCATAGTCCCAGATCACCATGGAACTTCCTGGTCGCCCGCTCCAGGATGAAGAAAATGCGCCGCTGGCCCGTGTATGCAGTCGCTTTGATTCCTAGCCGCTTCACTCTTTTGCGCCGCAAAAGATCCAGGTTCATCTCGTACTCTGCGTATCGCGCAAAGTCGCTCGGCTGAGCACCGCGAGCATTGAGCTTGTGCTCAAAGTCAGACCGTTTCCTCGCAATCGCCGCGATCTCATCCTGGAAAGAAGTCCGTTAGCTGCTGCCCCGCTGGAGACACGGGACGGCTGCTGCTCACCTTGCTGAAAATCTTCTTCCTCTCGTACTCCCTCAGCTCGGGCACTGACTGCTCGAGGTAGAAGCGCGCCTTGTCGCTGGCGGCCGACATGGCTGCTGTCCTAGAGAGAGCGCTGCTGCTGTGCTGATCTGAGCTTTTGACATACAAAAAAGTTGTCGGCGTCCCGCGCAGGATCCCCGGGTGCCGAGGCCGCTTGCCCGAGTTGGGCTTAGGCGCACCGCAGCAGCGCAACCTGCGGTGTTGCGCGTGTGTCGAGCCTCGTCCGCCGTCTCCGGCTGGGAGAGTGTCAAAAAGGCCCTTGAGAGTCTCAGGGGCGGCTGTTGGTCTCCTTCTGCCCTTGCCTATCCGTTTTTTCTTTTTCTATTCTTGACGTTCTTTTTCCCGTATATCTCTGGTTGGTTCTGAGCCGCTCGTTCTCTCCCCGCCGCAATGGCCCCCAAGCTCAAGGACGGGGATGCCGTCGTGGCCGTAAGTGCACCGCAACCAGAAGCCACGCTGACAACCGCTTTCTAACCGTCGCTCAGTTCAACGGGAAATGGGTGTCCTGGGCCCATACGGTCTTTGCGTTTACTGCTTTTCTCGGCGCGTTGATTGTGGGCACACATCTTCATTTTCACAAAATCGTCCAAAACGAATACTATGGCTATCCGGATGAGTGGTTTCCCTCGGTCTCTGCGACAATCGGGGACCGGTATCCCGAACGTTCTGTCTTCCAAATCTTCATCGCTATCACGTCCGGTCCTCGGTTTGCCCTCGTCTTCCTGTGGTATGTCCTTACGGCGCGACCAAATGCCACCCTCCCGAAGGTGGTTCTTGGAACGGGGCTCTTCAGGACATTGATGTGCGGTGGTTGGACCTACGTTACATCCACCGATGACCATGGCTGGCATGATATTTTTATGATCTCGTACCTTGTTGCAACGCTGCCCTGGACGCTTGGATGTCTTGCCCTCAGCCCCAACAACCACCGCGCCGTGAAGTACCGGAAGATCCTGGCAAGCCTCTTTTTCGGCACCTTGGTGCCCTTGATCTATTATTTCATCCAACACAAGGTGCACAGGGTACCCGGCGGTGAGTAGACCACTATCACAACCCTTCAGCTGTACGGGTTGCTGATCCTCTCCTTAGCCTACACTAAATACGCCTTCTTTGAATGGTCCCTGATCCTGTTCGACGTCGGGTTTGATGCGGTCACGGCGCTCGACTTTGAAGGATTTGAGCTCGTCGTGAGGGATGTGAAAGGGATCAGCAGAGGGTACGTGCAGTGGCTTCCGAAGTAGACAAATGTACAGTCGTCAGAATTCGGTTGCTGCAATTTGAAGGACATCGTTCTAAGTTTGAATCAACAGGCAATTGAAGACGACCGCGGATGCCGTTCTTGAGAAAGAGTACGTCTAGTTTTGATATAAAAGAAACTTGGCTTGGGAAGTTGACCGTGCAGTAGGAAGGGCAAAGCCGTTGGCCACACGTTTGGCGAGGGTTTCCTCTGGTCGGAGGCCATCGATGCTGCCGCTGATGTCTATAATGGGGTATTACCAACTGCGATATCCAAAGAAGGTCGTTGCTGACAAAGTGTAGTTTGTCTTTTGGACGTTTTTAACTTCCCTCGGTCTTTTAATATGGTGTAAGTATGCCCCTGCTTTCGGGGGGTATGGCATTACCTAACATTGCCAGATTTCCCTCTTTGGCATATGGGCATCTCCGGCTACGAAGTGTTCGTGATGGCTTCTATTTCGCCTTTCCTGCTTGCGATCCCATCTTTGCGTTCTCTCGCGGTGCAGAACACTCGTGCTCTTCATTTCCTGTCGTTGGTGGGCCTCCTGGCATATCTCGTGCGGGATCCAGCCTATCGCCTCTTCACTCTTGGTTTCGCTGTATCTATCAGCTGTCTCGCATGGGCAGCAACTTGGTATGGCGAACGTTCCCAGCCGACACGGCTCGAGTCTCGAATCACTGCCTGGGCCATCGGCCTGATTTTGTCGAGCGTTGCCAAGTTTGCTTGCCGGTCTAACAACCCGCTCTGGCCAATTATGCACGCGGAAAACGGAGGGTGGAATAAACTGGGCTTTGTCCTTGCTGTTCTGGCCGTCCTACGTTCCACGAGACGATCTACCACGAGTGGAGGAGATTACTTCCCATCCAGCGGTAAGAAAGGCTCTTCAGTCCTGGCCGCTCTGGGTCTTGGTGCTCTGTTTTTCGGACTGCACTCGCTCCTCTCTGATTCGAGCACCATGATCAGCTGGGTGTGGGATGGATACCCGGTCAGAGGTCCGATTGCGGCACCCCACGGTGCCTGGACGATCTTTGCCATGGGGGCCGGTCTTGTTTTTGGCTTGTTCCATCCAAATCTGGCTGGGAGCTGGACCGCCTTCGGTATCGGATCTCTCGGCGCTGCAGTGCTCACTTGCTACAGCCACTGGACCGGTTTCTACGGTGGCCTTACACTCGCAGTCTACTTGATGGCCGTTACGCCGGTGTTGTTTACCTCCGCTGTTCGCCATTCGCCGGCGATCACATTCGGCCTCGGTTTCCTCGTGTACAACTTTCTGGTGCTATTCCACGTGTGGGTTGTGGCATATGCCTTCGTCCCCGGCGGCGCCCTCGTCAGAGAACACACCGATTGGATTATGATAACTACCATGTTAATGATTGGGGCTGGTGTTTTCTCTGCCTCGGTGTCCAACTCCCCTTACAGCACGAAGAGTAAACCAATCAACCCAAAGGGCAGGAAACAGCGCTCATATTATATCTATGTTCTTGCGCTTCTGCAGCTTCTCTCCGTTTCAGTGGCTTACCTCCGTTTTCCTTCGAACGACTACACCCCATATCACAAGGAACATAAGCTTGTCACTGCTGGTATCTGGACCATCCACTTCGCTCTCGACAACGACATGTGGTCGTCCGAACGACGGATGCGAGATCTGATCAAGGATCTGGAGCTGGACGTTGTCGGTCTTCTCGAGTCCGATCTGCAGCGCATCATCATGGGCAACCGCGACGCTACTCAATTCCTGGCCGAGGATCTGGGCATGTATGTTGACTACGGTCCTGGTCCAAACAAGCACACCTGGGGAGCTGCTCTTCTTTCTAAATTCCCCATCCTCAACTCCACTCACCACCTCCTCCCCTCCCCTGTCGGCGAACTTGCACCAGCCATCCACGCAACCCTCGACATGTACGGCGAGATGGTGGATGTCGTGGTCTTCCACTCAGGCCAGGAGGAAGACCCAGAAGACCGCCGTCTGCAAACCGAGTATCTGTCCAAGTTGATGGGCGAGTCGCCACGTCCACTGATCCTGCTGAGTTATCTAGTCACGAAGCCGCTCGAGGGTAACTACAACACTTACGTCAGCGAGCTGAGCGGCATGAAGGATATCGATCCTACAGACTGGGACAGGTGGTGCGAGTACATCCTCTACAAGAAGTTGAAGCGAGTGGGCTACGCGAGAGTCAGCCGGCACACAATCACGGATACAGAGCTTCAGGTATGATCTTAAATCCATCCTATCAAACCCGCTTTTCCTCCGTCATCCCGTCTTGTTAGTATAGCCACTAACTCTCCAAACAGGTTGGAAAATTCGTCGTCGAACCAGAGCCAGAGAACGAAATGCGGGTCCCTGAGGAGATGGTCCCAGAAGGCATGCGGTTCCCGGCCATGTTTCGTGGTCAGGGCGTGCGGGGACACCACTATCAGGTCTTCGACGAGCCGAGATACTGGCTGTAAACAGGCCTGTTATCAGACCATGTGATGTACGACCGTCTTTCCGCAAGTTTTTTTTTTTTTTTTTTTTTTTTTTTTTTTTT
>Ga0008109_10000587_pt1 | contig 19162 bp, 31 predicted proteins | sample HigsolmetaGSP18D_FD_59306 | JGI IMG/M metagenome (GOLD analysis project Ga0008109, IMG submission 59306) | High solid enriched microbial communities from the Joint BioEnergy Institute, USA - SP1-8-D | ecosystem: Engineered > Bioreactor > SSF (Solid state fermentation) > Aerobic > Biomass ...
CCCCCCTTTTCTTTCCTTTTTTTTTTTCTCTTTCATGAGAGCTCTGCGGTCGTAATAACTTAACAAATTGCGAGTGAGTATGGCGACGGCTGTCGTTGGTTCTTGTTGTGGTTGGTATCGTGCACGGTGCTATCGCAAGATTAGCTGATCAGAAGCTGCCGGAGACTGGAGATTAGGTTTCTTGAGTAAATCATTAGCTCCGCCTTGGATCCTAATAATGTCTGTCTGTTCCAACCTGCAGGTCGCTCGTCGATCACCTGAAGCACATGCGCATTGTATTTCGCCATCCAGGCCAGAGCCAACAGGTTTGCCTAGCAGACCAGGGTCTAGCAACAGCTGAGGACCCATTAATTGGCATCTCGCCCTCTGTGCTTTTGGAGGACAGCGCCACTTGGATGGTGGTTTTCAGTCAGATACCCCTTCCCTCGGTTGGGATCCACGATCCTAAGTGGACTCTTATCCAGCGTGCCGGGATTCCATCCCCAAAGGGCCGAATAGCTTGGCCCTGTCCTTCAACCTGCGGCTTGCCTCCCCCCCCGCTCTCGCTCTGACGCTTCTGGGGGATCAGCTACGGCAAGCACAGGATTTTATGTAGGATGGCCGCAGCGACGTCTGCTGTAAGCCATCGCACATTCGATCTGTTTGCGACAGGACCTCGACAGCAGGCTGGACTAGAGAAATGCAACCTTATCGCTGAATATTCTGCCTCCATGGCAGAAATGGTCCCGCCCGGGTTTTGTCTGGCGCTCCCGGGCTTGGAGTTTGATAGCGTAGCGTATCGAACAAAATCCCGGCATCCGGAGCTGGAAGCGCCTGGCACTCTCCTTTCTGTCATTATTTGAAATTCTTTTGCATGCCCTCTCCCTTTTCAGTTAGTGGTACCCAGCGCCAGGGCACATTCTCCCAGATCCACGATCCAAGGCGGTGTCATCGCCACCGACAACCTCGCTCGCCATCGTAATACATACCACTGTCTCGACCGGTCCCCTCTGCTGCTGAGGCCCACCGTCCGTCCTGAGCGGACCAGTGCTTTGAGCCCGTTCTCTGCGTGGCCACATGCGCATGGTGCTGTGAGGTTTGGAGGAGCCGTGCCGCTGGCGACGGGATCGAAGGAGCCTCGAGATCGACAGCCGAACTATACTATACTGTATGGCCAGCAGGAGCAGGCCGGTGGAGCGGTGGGTAGGAGCCTCTTTGTTTGCCCACAGACAGGCCGGATGCCCCTGGGACGACACATAACGGTGGGCCTGCTTCTCCAGACGCAGCGTCGTGGCTTCCGCCGTCCCGTCAGCTCCTTAGCGGGCGTGTAGAGCGATCTCTGGGGCGCTGGAGAACGGACAGGCCCATGCTTGCACCCACCGGCCTGCAGACGACGGTCCAGATACACGGCTGCGAGCTGCGCTGTGGAGAGACTCGGCCAATAGTGCGTCACATGCCTCCTGCCCCGAGCAAAGCCTTGAGAGGCGAACCGATAGCGATATGGACGCTGGCTTCCTCGGGTATGAGATTGGATCGGGGGGGATGGTGCAGGGTCGAGAGCCAGCGATGCCTTGCAGCTGCTTCCGCGGCGGGCGGGAGACCCGCGTCAAGTGTCTCGCCTGACGTTGGAGAAGCGTGCGCTTATCAAGACGGCATAATAGGACAGGACATAGCGCTTCATAGTTCCCAACCCTCGCTCCGGGGGGCCAGGCTGTTTGTCGACGCCATCCGCGACAGAAAACCCGGGGACTGCCCGTCCTGCTGTATCGTTCGTCTTCTTCTCGTCGTCGTAGGCGTTTCCCGTGTCCTCTCTGTCGTCGCTATCGTTGTCGCCTGTCCGCCGCGAGTCCCTCGAGGTCGGGCGCGTTGTGAGGTGGTGATATCAAATAACGTCCCCGCCGGCCCTTCCCTGCTCTTCGCCGTTCGTTCTGCTGTTCCCGCCGACTCCAGCGGTCCGGCTCACCTCTCCCCTCATTATCCTGCACTGTCCCAGGAATCTGTGTGAGTCCCTCCTTTCTGTCTTGCGCGGGCTTTCGCCAGCCCCATATCCATGCGATGTATGTATGTCCCTTAGCGGGAAAGGCCCGGTCCGTCGAGTACCTGAGAAACTATATCACTCTTCACCCGATCTAGTTCCCTCGCCATGATGTTCTCCCTCGTCTTGCCCTCAAATGCCATCCCCCACATTCTTGTTTTGTCTTCCAGGACGAGGATACTGATACCGTCGATTGGTTGCACCAGCTTAGCTGCGAGGGCCACGCCAGAGAGCCCAGATACCACGCAACACAGCAGGCAGATTGATTTGCTGCTGCGGAGCCAAAAGCTCCCATTCGTTTCTTGTTTCCACTCCTTGGGCGGCTCTCTCGATTTTGTCTTGCTTATTCCTGTTTGACAGCCGGCGCCCGTTCGTTCACTGCAAGATACCAGTCATACCGTCTCTGCTCCGTTGTTTGCTGGTGACTGCGGAAACCGGAAGCGGCTTCAAGCGCTCGCGTCTCCATTGGTCTCTCGTCGGCCTTCTGTATCAAGGTCGCGAGTGTCATCTACTTATTCTTTCTATTTCCCTGTCCTGTTATCTTCCCTCTCTCACTGATCTGCCTGGCGTTACCTCTGTTGCTATATACGGGTTATTCGCGCCTGGGAGCCCGCGACATCTAGGGCATCTATCCCAATCCCCTGCAGCCAGCGGGGACTCTCGTTTGCTGGGAAGCCATCTCATGAATTTGTATCACGTTGTCGTGTCTGCATCTTAATTGGCACCCTTTTCGAAGGCATTGCGCGGCTAGAAAGCCCTTACCCAGGCACTCGCTGTGTGATATCTGAAGCCATTCACCTTCATCAGTATATGGTCGCTCGTTTCCCATCGGTCTAGCTCCAATTACTCAGGGGACACGATGGTTCTCAGCGGACCGGTCCATAGACCGGGGCAGAGAAAAAGGGCCTTGCCATCCACTGGTTCGGAAGAATATGCAGGATGGGGTGCTCCTCCGGTGCGTATGGAACTCCACAGACGAAACGAATATTGAGCTGATAAGAGACCGCAAGCCCATGGTTATGCCCCGTCAGGGACCGACTCGCCTTCCGTTTCCCCACTATGCCATGATCTATATGGACAACATGGGCAAGGTTAGAGTCGAGGAGTCTCCGTCCATCCGTGATGGACCCCAGCCTTTCTTCACCCCAGAGCTTCAGCAGAAGTTTGTGGAAGTTGTGCGCGCCAAGATGAATTACCAAAGATCGATACTGGGTAGTATGTAAAGATCCGCACTTGCCTGCGTGCCTGGGCACTGACCGTGATATGTTCAGGACCGATGGGTCGTCACGCAGGCCTCAAGGACGATGTAGTTCTTGCAAGCAGCGGGATGCCCTTCGAGTACAGCTCCAAGTTGAGACATCATGAGGGAGAATCCGGAGTGTACTCTGACCAATGGCAAGCAATCCGTCACGCAAAGCGACGAAAGGGCTCTGCAGAGGCACCGAGCTTGGAAATTCAATATGTCGATCCGATTTTAAGCTGTCCGGTTGCACAAGAGCCCGGGTATGACAAAACCCCCCTGGAGATTGGCGACACGGAGAAAGTTGTGGCTTACTATGAGATGGCCCTGAAGCACTTCCAGCAACTCAACTGCCGGCAGATGGCAAAGGCGTTCATCAAGTTTATCGAGCCCCGGAAGCAGGTGAAGCACCCGTACAACGGTGGCAGACCCCCACCAGGTGCTCCGCCGGGTGAGAAGGGCGATCCTGAGAAGACAAAGCCCGAGTGGTGGCCGGAGGGCGTGGTGCATAAGGAACCAGATCATCTGAAGAAAGATCGTGAGTCAGCCCGTCTGTCAAGATAGATGCGACGACGAGCCGATGCTTATGAATCCCGGCAGAGCGACTTCGTCTCCTGGTCCATATCTTCCGTAAACTGGGCAAATACGGCATCACAGCCGACAAGCTGCAGGAGGTCGCAAATGATTGCAAGCGGCAGATCAAGCCCCCAGAGCGGATCGAGATTCTGAACGAGATCTTCCGCGTGAGGAGGTTTGAAGAGAAGTTCGAACGAGGCGAAGTTGGTACGCACCCGAGCCTTCGTTTTCCTGTTTCCTTTGGGTAGGGTATTCATGTCGGAGCTGACGGTTCGTAGACGCAACATCCATTATCTATGTCGTTAATCGCGATCCCAATATAAAGGTCGACAAAGATTCCGACACCTTCAGTGAGCCGGACCAGCAGGCGGACCACGGCGACGCGGGGGACGCCGAGGAGGGTCTCAGAACGCCCGTCTCGTCTGCGGAACAGGCTGTTGCACCGCAAGGCCGGGCGATGCACCTGGCGGACGACAGGAATCAACTCTTCCAGATGCCCACGCCTCTTGGCTTCGAGGAGCCGTCGAGACAGTCCCATCCGTTTCCGTCCCCGCAGCAGGGGATAAAGAACGACTACCCGGATGGTTTCTCACCCACCATGGTCAGGACACCGGCAGGTTCGACAGTGGTCAGTCCGACCGAGCACCCGGGGTTCGAATACCTGGCGCAGACACCCTTTACCTCGTCGGCGTCTGAGGAGCAGATGCGGCAGCCCCATCCACCGACATTGGCCCCTCAGCAATCTCCGGCTCATTTCGATGCCTGGTCGCCGTCTTTTCAGCAGAGTCTTTTCAATCCGGTAGACTACGGCACCGGTCCCAGTCAGGCGATCCAGCAGCAGCCGATGCAATTCCACGTTCCGCTGCTACCACCAACGCATTCGCACGAGGTCTCTCCTCACCAGACCCCTGCTGCTCATTCCTTGCCTGACTTGCATGGGGCGAGGGCTCAGGCTCAGCTGGAGGGAATGCCAATGAATCCACCTCCCTTTCACACTGGCTCCCTGAGTCACCCACAGGTTGTCCCGCGTCCTGCTGATGAGTCCCATATGGGTTAGGGGGTCCTGCTTTTTCAACAACGGTTTTTGCTTGGTCTACAGGATTGTGCAGCTAGACGAAGTGCATGACCGATACGAATGAACGGCCGATAAGAATCTCGTCATAATCTGTGCGGATTTTGGTGTTTCTGAGCCACATAGCTGTCGGTGCCATGGACCGGTCACCGATGTGGATGCTATGATACCTCTGTTTTGAACTTTTGCTTATACTGTTATCTATTGCTGTTTCTAATGGTTATTTTGCCCTCTTCCTGTTGCTTTTGGGTGCACTGCGTTTCTTGTTTCCTAGGTCTTGGCTGGAGAGGGCGAACTATATGACTGGGCAAGAGGGATCAAAGTCAGATGTCACGAGACAAAAGAACAAGCTGGCCTTGTCGACATGCAACGTACGCTGTCACTGGCACTTTGCATTTACATTGATCTCTCTGAGGACAGCTGTCTTCTCCCATTGAGTATTCTTTTTTTCATTTTTTATTTTATTTTCTATTGTTTTCCCCTTGCATATCCCTTACGTCCTTACGTGTATACAGAGGATGAATTCTATCTTACGACTCCTCTGGAATGGCCGCCAATACGATCTCAATTTTCTATTATCCATCTTGTTCTAATCGGTTATGGGAGGCTCACCCTTAACGGCCGGTCGGAGCCACGTTATATTAGATATCGAGAACCGCGGATATGTTTCTCCAGGGCTCGAGCAGTTTGGAAACAAGAAATGGACCACAAGGAGAGGGGAAGGACGTACGGAAGTCATTTTAGAGACTTGAAAAGTTTACGCATTTTGTCACAAGCGCGCCGCAGGATGAATGCGCCGCGTGCCAACGGACTTGAGGGGAGGGACGTACTGATTACCACAGCATAATAGCAGTGCGGAAGGAAAGCAATGGCGACATGTGCCCATATACTGGAATGGAAGTCGAAGAGATGTCGCCCGGCCGATTGCCATTCAGCGCTTCATGCCCCTCCGCCACCGTCTCGAATGGTATGTTCAACGCTTGCTGGGTAGAGCATATTCAGGGCCCGCACCTGACTACACTGGCACATGGGTGGAATTCTGCCTCTTTGTGCCTTCTCATGGTGTTACAAAAGCTAGTATGGTCTTGCGAGATAGTCTGTAGTAGGGTTTACTTTCGGTAATAAGTTACGAGCGATACGTGGACAGACAGCGAGCTGGCTAGATATCTAGGTCAGTGAAGTACTTTGTAAACATCGTGGTGCCAAAAAGAAGAAAAGGCGACGCGGGTCGCCGCGCTCGTCGCTCCGCCCCGACGATGGCCCGTGCGGCGCCCGTGCAGCTTCGCTGGCGGCGCGGAGAGCAGACTCGCCCGGAGAGCTCTCGTGCGCCCAGAGCCGCCTCATCGACTCTCCGAACAAAGAACCATCCGCGCAGTCGCCGTCGCCCCGAGTCAGACGAGAGATCAAAGTGTGCGCCGCGATGCCTGCAGCTGCATGCGTGTCCCGGTCCTTGATCGTGGTTCTCTGAGTGGCGGTCACCCTCATCCATCCCACCGTTAGATGGCCAGGTCTACTCAAACGGAGATCTCTTCTCTCCTCGCTGTCCTCCAAGTCCTCCGGGGCTTGCTCCCCTCCGCAGCGCATCGATTTCGACGCAGATCTCGCGCTGCGCGAGTCTCCTGGAGCTTCTACCGCGTCCCTTAACCGACGTTCGCTCGCTTAGCACCGTTCTTCACCAGGTACTGCCGGCTCTCATTCACCGTCCTTCCCCGTATCCCGACCAACGCCCTGTCCGCAAGGTGGGCTACATTCACCTGTGGTTTCGTGCAAACAGGTTCTTTTGATCCTTTATTATGCTACCTGCGCTGACGTTTTGTCCTTCCCTCATTGGATTGGATCCGTCCAATGGACAGCGTTTTTTTAGGACTTCCCTATCCAACCTCCCTCCTGTCTGGAGTCGTCGAACATCGTCTTTCATTCACAGAGCAAAGAAAGAGGAGAGAAGAAACCGCGACCAGCTACGCTAGTAGTCGATTTGGGCTACCGGAATTGCGGCACAACACTCCTGTTCTGGCCTGGGCGCAATGGCTGGTCCATCGAATCCTGGGCCTGCCGCTGGCCAAAAGAAGGATGGCGCCGGGAGCACTGGAGGACGTGGTCGTTCCTCGCACAGTCGATCGACACCGTACCAGGCGAAGAAGGCCAGTTCGCAGCGTGAATCGAAATCCCGCAACCGGGTAAGAGGCGTCGGATCGGCCGCAAAGTCTGACCGTGGCAAAGGCGATGCGTTGTCGATAAGTTTGACGGACAGTCATGCTGCGCACGAGAAGAGTGAGACAGCTACGGGGACGCCCTCGACAAACTCGCCTTTTGCGCAGCTCAAGCAGAACCATGCTCTGACGTCCACTTTCGGCAAGCCCAGCGGCGAGACCGCCAAGCCAACCACCTCGCCTTTCGCTGGGATTACAGCGGGCTCCACCACTTTCGGGGCACCCTCGAACGTGGCCGGAGCATTTGGTTCATCGGTGGATCGAACCAGAGACCCCCGACGCCGTCTGGCAGCGAGATCTACCGCCAAGGCAAAGAAGACTACCGTTCCTGTGGAAGATGCCAAGTTGATGAGTAGCTACCATGACCGGTATGAGAAGGTGAGCGGTTCGAAATCCTAGAAACTCCATTCCGAGTGCAAAGATTTTTAGTCAAACCTATCTCATGATCTTGCTGACACTTTCTTGTAGCTCAAGCTTGACAGGGCGAAACAGCGGGAAAAGGCCATCAAAGAAGGGCAAATGGCAGACCCCAATCAACCTACTTCTTTGAATCAGGCAATTACGCCCGTTGGAACCTGTACAAGCATGTGTCCCGAGTTTGAGCGTGTTGAGCGCATTGTTCAGAAGATGGTCGACAAAAGCGAAAAGGTACCCTCCCAGAGAGTCTGAGAAAATGCCGTGCTTTGTCAGTCAGCTTATATGTTTCTGCAGTTTCTTCATCCCGCAACGAACAAATACCAAAACATGGAATCAAAAATGATCAAGCGGTTCAGAAGATCCGCGGCGGGTTATGACGAACAATTACCGTCCGACATTCGGACCCCCAAAACCCTCCTTCAAACTATGAATTATCTAATACGGTATATAATTGGGGGACCCGAACCTCTTGGTGTCATACATAAGTTTGTCTGGGATCGTACCAGATCTATCCGAAACGACCTCTCAATCCAGCAACTGACCCAGGAGGATCACGTCCGGATGGCGGTCACTTGCCTGGAACGAATAGCTCGTTTCCATATCGTGTCTCTCCACTTACTCTCTAGCCCAGCCAACAAAGAACCGTTCGACCATCACCAAGAACGGGAGCAGCTCAATAATACCCTCCTTTCGCTGATGTATTACTATGACGACAACCGAGGTCGCATCGCTTTTCCGAACGAAGACGAGTTTCGGGCCTACTATATTGTTTTCTCTATCCATGACCAGAGACCCGATTTAGAGGCTCGAGTGCAGAAATGGCCTGCTGAGCTGCGTCAGTCGCCTCGAGTCCAAGTTGCCTTGGAGCTATTTGCCGCCGCTAGCAATACGTGGGAATACCAAGGCACTCTAGACGCGAAGCGACCGAACGCAATCGCTCAGGGTTTCTACACCCGCTTTTTCAGCTTGGTTGCTTCCCCATGCGTTTCATACCTTCTGGCCTGTGTGGCTGAGATCTATTTCAATCATGTCCGACAAACCGCCATCCGGTCTATCTGGAAGGGATACTGCCGCCATCCCCTTTCCCAGCAGCACAAGAACGACGAGTGGACTCTCGAGGAATTGACTGACTCCTTGTACTTCGATAACACTGAACAAGCACGCAAGTTCTGCGAGGAACAGGATCTGGAGTTCGCCGAGAATAGTGACGGCCAATTATACCTGAACTGGGGTAGCCGCGCCGTTGACTCTGTCGGTATGTATATGGATCCTTGCGTGACCTTGACATACTCTCCTTCGTCATCGCACTAGCCCTTGGAATCAGCCACGTCCTTGCTCTTTTTATGAGAGCGCAGCCGTTCATAGACATTTTCTGACGCTTCAAACAGCTTTCCAGTCGTCTTCGCGGCATGCCTTTTCACAGAAATATGTTGAATCCAAACGCGCAGGGAGAACGCTAGTCGCCATCATCCTTGGATTGAATGTCAAACAAGCAGCAAGCCAAGGGATGATCGACAGCTCTCTCTTGCCCAGCCGTGCAGGCTTGTTACAGCCTGCTGTTACGAGGATTGCTGAAGAAGATGATTCTCTTTTTGTCAGCGAAGACGAAAACGAGACCCCCGCTCCCAAGATCCAAATCAATAGACATACTCAGGACTTGGCTCCTTTTGCAGCGTCTTCAGCGTCTGCTTCGACCTCTAGCAATGTGTTTCAGGGCTTTTCACAAACAGCCACCAGCGAGAGCTCTTCAAACCTGGAAATCAACAAGCCAGCGGGCCCTTTCGCGCAGCCTGCGCCCCAGCCCGCTGAATCCAAACAGACTTTCTCGTCCTTGTTTGCGGCTTCGCAGACGCAAGGTCCTACCACAACAACTGTGACCACTCCTAACCCATTTGCGTTTTCATTCCCAGCAACGTCTACGTCACAGATTAGCGCAGCCTCTCAAAGCCAGAATGGAGTCTCAAACGCTCAACAAGCCCCTGGGTTATTTTTAGCAAAATCCAGTGTCTCGACGTCCGAGACAAGGAATACCGCTGTGTCCACAAGCCCGTTTCAATTCAAGCCTCCTGACTCAACGAATCTTCCTCCTGCGACGTCGGCGCAGCCGTTTTCTTTTACAGCCCCTGCACCTCGTCCCTTCTCGTTACCTGCAGGTGATGGGTCGGTCAGCGTCTCCGATTCCACCAAAACAACGCAAGCTCCTTCGAGCTCTATCTTAAACTTTCCCGGTAAAACGCCGTCACTTGCAGAAACGAAGGCGGAAAGCGGACCTAGTCTGTTCTCGCACCCTGTCCAGAAACCCGACGCATTTCAAAAGCCTCCATCGTTGTTCAACACTAGTGGACCATCTTTCCCTAAGACAGAAGGTATATATCCTCTATCTGTAAACTTGTGCCACTATCCACTCGGTTCATTGATGCTAATCTAAACTCGAAGCTGCCGTTACATCAACCCCTGCGGGCGGGATATCTACTCAGCCAATTTCGTCTGTTTCAACTGCTGATGGGAACGAGGAGAGCAGACCTGCACCAACCTCCACCACTCCAGAAGGTTCCCCACCATCGCGTCCCGTGCCGTTGGAGTCAGCAACTGTCACTACTTTCCCAACGACGGGAATTCCTTCACTAGGGAAGGGGACTGTTGCTCCTCCAGCAACTGCTTCCGCCGAAGAGAAGCATGTGTCGATGACCGTAACTGAAAAGGCAGCTCATCAGCCGTCAGAAAAAGCCCAGGCAGGTCCTGCGGCTGCAACGACAGCTGAGTCTCTTGCCATGTTGTCATCTCCGGTGGACCCTTCAATCTCCAAGGAGCCTGCCGACGAAGAACCGCTTCCGGAGGGAATATCCTTCTGTAAGTTTCCTAACCTTTTTCGGAGGAATATATTTCCTCTGTTTGAAGTCGCTTCTATTACGCATCCTTACTAATGTTGCTTTTCCTAGACTCAGATGCAAGAGAGCGTCGCCGTGCTTGGATAGAGGCCTTGAGCGAAACTGCCAGACGACGCCGCGAGATCTCTAATAGTCGCAAGAGGGCATTGGAGGAGCAGGAGGAACGGCCTCCTTCTGAAGAAGCTTCTAAAGTAGCAAAGATATCGAAGGCTGAAGAACCTTCGCGCCGGCGATCGCTCGCTCTGGCTTCGATCGCACCCCTGCCGACACTTCCGATACTTGAACAGGTCAAGGCCATGACTGCTCCCAAACCGGCACCAAAGCCGGAAGAACCCAAGGCTCCGGTCATCCCTCCTATTGACGAGGACGAGCTTCTGCTATCCGCTGCTAGGATAGCTGCAGAGTCCTTGAAGAACGGTCCAAGCCTTCTTGAGAGTCTTCGTGAATATTCAGCTCCACGGCCTACTACTTCTTCTCGTAGCAGACTTTCGAGAAGTCTCTCGGTCAGTGACTTGTCTAGAAGCCAGTCTCCTTCTTCACAAGCCCGTGTGAATGGCTATGATGTTGCTCTTGCTCCTGACACCCCGCTTGGTCTTGGACGAACCATGTCCCGGACAGAACAAAGGATCAGGCTCACGGGCGCCAAAGGATTGGCGTTCAAGCCATTGAACCTGACGCCTCCAAGAGATATCCCGCAGAAAGAAAAGAAGGAGAAGAAGTAATTGCCCGTGTCATTATCAGTTATGTACGCTATTTCGTCCTTTTCCTTGTGTCGATACCTACCTCCCTTTTCCGCCTGCTTCAGCCGCTTTCGATCTGAAAGTTTGACAACTGTTTCCAACGGTCTTCTGTGTTAGTGATGGATTCGTATAGAGAGTCGTGATTTGCCGATATGTCGCATTGCCATGGTGTTCGGGTTTTTCTCGGGATGGCTATCGGAGTTGGGTACCTTGTTTTGTTTCTGCACATACATGGGTCACTGCACGGCGTTGGTGGATGACATCTTGTGACCATTTCCAAGTCGTCTCGCATATACCACTGAAGGCTAGAATGTTCCATTGAAAGTCCTAGGTGGACACGGCCGCCATGAGAAGGATTCAGCGGGCTGGCTTCAATCTTTATGATGTTTCTACGGAGGAACTGTAGGATAGATAACATGCTACCTATGTGGATAGAAGAACTGGAAACTGAATCAATCGTGATACCCAATAGAATCTTCTCTTGTACTCTATCTACTCTGTAGTAACTCGACGTGACTGCGCAAGGTTGCTGATATTGGGGAAATCACGTGATATTCGAAATTCAAATAAGTGGACCAATCAGTAATGACATATCCACCATCATCACCCGAAGCAACACCTGTTCCCGATAGTCCTACATGTCAAAGCACAGGAAAGATACTGTCTACCTACTTGACTTGATGTCCCTTTGTAATCCCCAGCGGCGCACGGAGCAGAAAAGGATGCAGTAAATCATAACATACCGATTAATCTGTAAAGATTATTCTTCACCTTACGCCCACTATTATTATCATTACACGTCCGCATCCGCGTCTTTCCTCCTCCTCCCCCTTCCCCTCCAGATCTCTATCTCTGTCTCCATCTCTATCCGGGCCACGTCGCATCTCTGTTTGTCTTCTTACCAGGTGTGCTATTTCTCGTATAACTCCCGCCACTACTGCCACAGGCCAAAATCATACTCTTACCTCGAGTCCAAATCATGAATGCCGGCTTAGCGGAACACAGAAAAGGAAGAAATGGACACTATCTGGACTATTTCCCCAGTCGTCTGCATGGTCACTACAACTACCTTGTAGAATACATCCTTGTCATCATCTTCTTCTTCGTTGTCATCTAGACAACCAGCAGCAGAAACAACAGCAGCGCAGAGGCATGAGGATCGCCACGCTCCAGTTCGCCCCGAAGCTGGGCGACGTGGAGGGGAACATCCGCCGCGCGGAGGAGTTGCTGAAGCGAGGAACGAGGAGGAATGGAAGGGACAGGGATGGTGTTGAGGCGGTTGGTGGTGATGGTGGCGGTTGTGGGATCGAGGAGTTGAGGCCGGAGATTCTGGTGTTGCCTGAGTTGGCGTTTACTGGTGGGTTCCATCGGTCCAGCCTTCCAATCATAACGATACCTTCCCAAGAAGGCTTGTCTATCCTTTTCTGGACGAGTGGTAGTACAGTGTGCAATGTCTTTCCTGTTCCATGTTATACTATGCGCCTCATTTCTTTTGCGCCGTGTTTCCTTGCTACGTCTCTTGTTTCGGGAGCTCTGAGATGATTGGAGTTTTGAAGACCCTTTAGGCTTACCCTTCTTTTTATTCTTAACATTATAGCATTCTGGGGTGCTTTTGGCTAGGCGAACTGGATTTCGGACAATGTCGCTGAATACATCTCTATCAACAGCAGCATCAACTGACAACCCTCCACAGGCTACAACTTCCCCTCCCTGGAAGCCATCACGCCCTACCTCGAGCCAGTAGGAGAAGGGCCAACGGCAAAGTGGGCGCGAGAGACTGCAAAGCGCCTCAGATGTAAAGTCTGCGTCGGCTACCCGGAGATTCAGAGAGCGTCATCTCCTTCCTCATCTTCGGACCAAGAACGTCCTGCTGGGACCAAACCGCCGGCCGATGGCGACAAGTGCTTCAACTCGCTCCTCGTCGTCGACGATGACGGCCAGATCCTGCTCAACTACCGGAAGAGGTTCCTCTACTACACGGACGAGACGTGGGCGTCCGAGGGCGATGCGGGATGGGGATATCACTCGTTCACGTTTGGCGAGCACCAGCCACAACATCAATCAAAATCATCATCATCATCATCATCATCATCAAACGATGAGAACCCCGTGGTTTCCGTTCCCAAACAGAAACGCGTCCCCACCACCTTCGGCATCTGCATGGACATCAACCCCTACCGCTTCGAGGCGCCCTTCACGGCGTGGGAGTTCGCCAACCGCGTCCTCGACTCCCAGTCGCAGCTTGTCATCCTGTCCATGGCGTGGCTGACGCTGCTGGGGCCCGAGGAGCTCGCGGCGCTCGGGCGCCGCCCGGACATGGACACCTTCAACTACTGGATCCGGCGGTTCTGGCCCCTGATCGAGAAGAAGATGGGGCATGAGGGCGACATCGACGATGAATCTTACCATGAACATGGTCATGGAAACAATGAGGGGGAAGTCGTTGGACCGCCGATGCATAAAAAGAAAGTCGTCATCGTCTTCGCGAACCGCTGCGGCGAGGAGGAGGGCGGCCCGGAGGACAAGCCGCCGACCGCGCGGTACGCGGGGACGAGCGCCGTCATCGCCGTCACGCAGCAGCAGCCGTGTCGGATCGGTGGCGGAGGGACCAGAGCAGGGGGCAGTGAAGATGTTGCCGATGGAGACAAAGACGGCGAGAATAAGAAGGAGTTTGACGTGAAGATCCTCTGCTGGGATATGATGGGCGCGGGGGAAGAAGGGATCTGCTTTGCGGATACGCGGGCGGAGCCCAAGACGGTGTTTGGCCTTGTGCGCCGGCAGTCTTCGGAGTCGGGTGAGTCGGAGTGAGCTGTGAGCTCTGAGCTATATGGAAGAGAGGCTTCCTGTTTGAGTGTCTTACTCCAGAGTGTTTTTCTTCTTTTGGGTAGGGGGCCAAGGGCAAGGAGGGGTAATTACAGATACTGTCCATGGGTATGATCTGGTATAGAAAGAACCCTGGTGCGTGTATTCTAACGGCTACTATTAGAGGTGATCTATAGAATAGGTGACTCGTCAAGGACTGATACGATGCCTTTGACCATATATGCAATGAAGACTCCCTGCTTTACGGTTCCTTTTTCAGAAGTTCACATTTCAAGAAAGCAAGCCTTCAACCATTAGATCATCCCGTGATCCCAAAGCTCCAGTTAGCCGAAGCTCTCTGCTTCTGTAGTAGTTAGCTAAAGAAAATGTTTCGATGACGCAATACACCTGCTTGTATGCACTGTACAGTACCTATGCATGTATACTGCACGCTGTTAGTGATGATCAGCCCCACACTGAAACTCGAAGTCGCAGGCACATGCTATGTCAATGTCTCATCGTCTACAATCTAACGGCATATCCCATGACGTACAGTACTTGGCCAGAGATAGCGCAATGCCTACCGCTCCAGCCGGACTTCCAAGCCGATTCAATATGAACAAGGGGTTCAAATGTCGGCCGATAGTCCGAAAAGTCGGGCCGGATATTCTGCAAATGAGGCGAATTTTTCTCGTGTGCTTTCAGAATTACAAGGCGTTCTTGGACACTTCGTTCGAACAGGTCGTACAGCACATATAGGAAGAAATATCATGTCTGAACTTGTCCATTAGTTTCGCGGAATCGCACCTATTTTGCCGCAGTGTCATGTAGATATAAATTGACATTTCGTTGCTGATGCTACCCCAGGAAGCCTGAATAGCAATAGCTCCAGCCGGTCACTTTACTAGAACAATCTGAGCAGCGGTTGAAGAAGGTGTATAGCCTCAAAGTATTGATAACTGCTGGAGGTTGCCACACTGCACAGGAAGCTTTGCATCATCTTCTGACCCTCCAGGAAAGGGGGAAAGGCCTGGACCACGGGAACCGGCGCAATAGTTCTGTTGATCAATCCGGACTGCAACAAAGGCTCACACCCTGGGATGTAGAGTCTGGCCGCAGCAGGACATGGACAGATAGATCCGTCCTGTCCATTCATGCTCTGCAACAGCAGGTCATGTGCAGCGCCGAGATAAGATGCGGATCCCATGTGACTTGCCTTCTGGGCCATTCCGCAGGCACAAAACATCACCAGAGGTGACAGTCACCCTCCTCATCTTCCTCTTTCTTATCTCTCATCCTCCCCAGCACACCCACCTCCATCTCCATCTGTGCAGCTTCCAACCCTCCCATGGTGTCTGGTGCCAGGGATCGACACGCTGCACACGTGAAACGGGTAAACATCCAGGTGGGCCAGAAGCTGGATGTCTCAGACGCCCGACACCCAAATAGGTTTCTGGGAACTCTGTTACAGAGCTGAGAGGCCAGGGAGTGCTTTTGTGGGCAGAGCAGGTAGCCCAAGCAGCAAGGAAGTGAGTGAGTCAAGTGTGTGTGCCCTGCGGTACATGTGATACAGTTATCTGTCTCCCCGCACTCGTTTCAGCTGCTGGGGTGCTCAGGCAGCTAACACCACCGCTAGGCACGATGTCTTGGAAAGCAAACAAAGAATGACACAGGAATACAAAAGGTTGAAATAGGCTTCAAGACTCCAGGACGAAGATCCTGGTCGTCGATATCGAATACAGCCCAGAGAGCTGGAAGCGATTCTCGACTGTGGCAGACGTTTCAGACGTTTTGGCACCTTGTCAAGGGAGATATGGAAAGAAACCAAGGCAGCGAATTATCTGGAAACCAGAGATATCACCGGTTTCACACCTTGGCGTGACGGAAGGGCTGGCCGGGGAGGTTCGCAGCGATGCGGCCCAGACGGGACCAGCCCGGGCGGAGCCACACATCCCGAGAACACATCGATCTGGCTCTTCTGTTTGCTGCAGCATAGGGACGATCGCCGGTGCCTCGTTCCTCGGGGGGGAGAAGGCAGACACAGCCGCTGGCTGAGGGGGGACGAGGAGGGGAGGGGCAGAGGGGCTGGAGGGAGGGTTAGGGCTAAACACGTGCGCCGGAGAAGGACGTCCGGCAGCCGGCGGGACGCAGTGCTGGGCCAATCAGCGACGGGATCGGCGGCGACGGGGCACGGGACGCGCGCACATGACCTGCAGCCGGCGAGAGGGAGGGTGTCCGGGCGGCGTCCTCCTCGGGGCTTCCGCCGTCAGGTGACGCTTCTGCGCCTCTGGTCGCTGCGCCGCGCCGCACGCCCGTCTCCTCTTCACGGCCTCGTCCCTCGCCACGTGAGCAGCCCGCCCTCCCTGCTCTGCTCGACTCTACAGTACTCGCTCCCTCGCCCTCTTCCATGATAAAACAACCGCCTCTTTTGCTCGTTCTCTTGATTCACTGAGTCTCCGTCCCAGGGGTCTGTCCTGTTTGTTCGTCGGCCGTCATCCCCTTTGGAGTCCGCAGGGTCTTGCCTCGACTCCCGTGACTTCGATAGCGACTCTATTGTTGCCCGTGGCAGGTGACTTGCTGTCAGGTGATAGATAGATCATCCAAGGTACGGCTCCATCTCGCGTTCACGCTCTCCCCGCCTTGCCCATCGCGTCCCCAGCAGCCTCCAGGCCTCCCAGCGCTGCAATGCCGTCGACGACGTGGATGCGCTGCGATCCCGCCGTGTGCCGGCCAGCCATGGCTGTCCGCTGCGATGCTGCTGCACCCTTTGCACTACGCCGCGGTCGCAAACCATCCTGGCGCATTCCTTGACCATCTTCGCTGTGTCCCCTCTGGAGCTCCCTGTCGCTGCCAATGCACATGGTGGTTCCTATACTGGACCGGAGCTCTCTGGCCTGCTCTAGGGAGTCGATATGTGCTTTCCGCGTCCGGTGCGACCGGGCCAGAGAACCAGCAGTATTTTGGGATGCGCGTCTTGTTCACTGGTTTGAGTCTCAGCTCTGACAAGGCTCCCAGTCTTCCCTTTTGCCATTCACTGATCTCCCCTGCTGTACATCTCCCGCCTGCCCTGGGGAGCAATTTACTCGCGGGGTAAGGCCAAAACTCACTTCGACGGCCGCTGTGAATCTTTTTCTCCGCACCGCACTCGTACTCACTCGCACGCACTTGCTGACCAGAAACAGCCACAACATAGGTGCAGCTCGAGATCGTAAGGTGCCCTCTAGCCGCAAGCAGCTCTCGCGTTAACGAGTTATCGAGTTCTAACAGGCAAGTTTTGCTCTGGCAGAGGTGGTCATGCGACGCGTGCTGACTGACGTTGTGAAGTAACGCAAAGAAACGTCATTCCCGCATCTCCGTCATGTCGGACCAGTCGCTTAATACCTCAGACAACAACGCTTCGAACAAGCGGAAGCGTGAGAGCACTGACAGTGCTGGCCCTGACTCCCAGCGCCTGGCACGCTCTTCGCACAGCAGCAATGGGAACATCCAGGGTCTGAGTGCGCCACAGGAGAACCAGTCTAACTTCGCCCATGCCCCCCTCGGGCCCTACGATGCTCATGGGCTCCCGAATACGACCTCGGAGCTGAGTCAAATCGACCAGCAGATCCTTCAGCATGTTGGACCTCAGAACGGCATCTCGGATGACAATGCCCTTACCGCTAAGGCTGCTCTGGCAGCCCATGCCCCCCAGAACAAGTATCCTCCGCCGCCGGAGACCACTTTCGACAGTTCTGGCAACCTCTCCCACGGCCTTACCTTTGGCGATGAAATGAACCAGACTACTATGGCACCTAACCATGGCCACAACTCAACTGCGGCTGCGGTTTACGCTGCCCGAGAGGCGCAGAGTATGAACCAGAAGCCGACAGTCGGCTCGCCCGAGTGGCATCAGATCCGAAAGAACAACCACAAGGAAGGTAGGATCGCACGTTTAGACCCCCATGTCGATGTCTCCTCTCTGACGTCTGCCAGTGGAACGTCGTCGTCGCGAGGCCATCAACGAGGGCATCAACCAGATCGCTCAGCTTGTCCCGAACTGTGACAAGAACAAGGGCGCCATTCTGCAGCGTGCCATCGAGTACATCTGCCAGCTGCACGAGGAAAAGAAGAGCATGACCGAGAGGTGGGAGCAGAGCAACATGACCACCACCCATGCTATCAACGAGATCAGTGCGCAGAACGCCAAGCTGAAGGCCGAGGTCAACCGCCGTGGTGACATCGCGCTGAAGTGGATTCAGCGTTGCCGCGACGCAGGCCTTGAATTCGACGACTACGACGACGAGAAGGAACTCGGTCAGCTTGAGGTCGACCACAGTCAGACCACCACCTGACTGTCCCGCACGTGATCCCAAAGTGCCCTAGTTTGAACTGGTCACGATTTCCTCCATCTCTTTTGCCGTGTGGCATTGTGTTTTCTACTATGGATCTCTGCTTTCTACCTGGTGGCTCTTGTTTTTTTTTTCTCCTTTCTAAGCGGTATGTGCTTGTGAACCTTTGATGATCACGCATGTGTTACGACTTGGTCCCTCGGGAAGTGAGACTCGGGCGTAACTATCATTCCCCGCCTCCCTTCGCGATTTGAACATCTCCCTTTTCACATCCCCTGTCCCCATTCTTGCTGCTAATACCGTCGCGTCGATGCCGTCATGTTGCATTATAGGCCTGAAGCTCCCTGGCCTAAGATTGCAGCTGCACAGCAGCCAAAAGCAGATGACCTTCGAGCTAGGTTGTTCATGTTTTCATCATAAGTTTGAGATTGATGGCATGCGTGTGGCTCTCTCTTCTTTTTTCCTTTTTTTTTTCATGTATCGAGTACGTACGGGACTGGCGAACTTGATTTGACGGCTGGGAGCAAATTGTCATTTTCGTTGAGCCTTGCGAGATTGCACGACGTGGTAGTTCTTATTCAATGGAAGCTCCGTTAATATTTCATCAGTCTTCCGTAACTACAGTAGATGGTGCTGCCAGACACCGTAGGACTTCTATACTGGTTAGTTTATAGCCAGGAGGATCTCACCCTTGCGAAGTACAGTAGATCACATGCGTAGTATATCTACCAACTGGAGGTTCTGGTGAACTTGCTTTTGCAAGTCTGGAGATCAAAGGATAGAACCACCTTCACCACCATCGAACCCGCGACTCCAGCCCCTGAAACCAAAAAAAAAAAAAAAAAAAAAAAAAAAAAAAAAAAAAAAATTTTTTT
>Ga0008109_10000588_pt1 | contig 19147 bp, 16 predicted proteins | sample HigsolmetaGSP18D_FD_59306 | JGI IMG/M metagenome (GOLD analysis project Ga0008109, IMG submission 59306) | High solid enriched microbial communities from the Joint BioEnergy Institute, USA - SP1-8-D | ecosystem: Engineered > Bioreactor > SSF (Solid state fermentation) > Aerobic > Biomass ...
CCCCCCCCCCCCCTCCCAATTTACTGGACTGCATTGAGTAGTGCCTAGTTAATGGCCAATAAGATGCCTCATAGTAGATAGGTAGTTAGTTAGACCTAATTCATCTTCATCTTCTATGATGTTAAACGCGACAGCGTCGCCCTGTCATCTCGCAGGATCCGCAATTTATGTACCGTACACATTGATATCTGCTTGATTGGGGTCGGACACGTCCGATCAGGCCCGATAAAATAAGAAGAGATAGACAAATAGATCTACAGTTACACATACAGATGCAGATAGACCCATAGCTGGTTCCCTCTAGAACTAGGAAAGCAACTTGCTCATTATTAGCGGCTGGGTTCAAAAGTACAGTACCTAACTTATTTATCTCACTACAGTGTACAGTATCTAGACATGCATAAGCTCTTTTGTTCTTGTTGCTTCTTTTCTGTTCTTTCATCTGTTGGTTGATATGTACATGTGCATATGTTGTCAATCTTGGTCTGGTCTTTTCGAGGCCAGAGTCAGTTGACCTCATTTTTAAGAGGGCTGTACAGTAATGCAGGTAGGTCATCAAGGTGGGGCGATGATCGCTCTACTCATCCTGGCACGCGCAGATCCAGGGAGGCATTAGTCATTATCACTCACTTTATGTCCTAGAATGGAATGGGGAGGGGCGGACAACAGATAAATTTCATTTATGCACAAAGCATTAGTGTGGAATCAACAACTGCATTGAAGTGAAAATGTTAAATACATGACTCATCCAAACATGTTGAGAGAAAATAACTCTCCATTCCATTTCAACAAATGCACACCACCCCAGACTATATACTGAGGTAAACAGAACAGACCCATATCCTTGAAAATACAAGAAATGAGCTCGATTAATCATTCAAGTGAAAACAGGAAAATACAGACCACCGAAATCCCGAGTCATTGCAAATGAGGAAAGCTGTGGGTAAATTCCTCAATCGAAAGACCTTTCTAAACAGCACCGTGAGACAATATGTTGAAATGCATGAATCCCGACAACAATGCGGAAAATGTTCCTCGTGCGACAATACATAATCCGTGTGCATAATGGTGTACTCCAAGGACCACGTGGAATTATGGTCGAGTCCTCGCGATCACTGCAGGAGAGGATCCTAGTTGCGATGTCAGTTCGAGCCCAGAAAGAGCAATCGATATGAGATCACTTACCCTGTAGTGTTTCTGGTGATTGGCAGCCCTCTGCACCTTGGCCGTATATTTGAGTTCCTCCCGCTGAGCACGGGCTCTCTCTCGTCTCTCGGAAACGAGTGCCTCGCGTTTCTGAGTGGCGGTAGCTCCGATCATACCCAGGCCACCGTTGGCACGGGTGATGACCGCACGCTGGCGGCTGCGACCTCTTTCCTTTTCCTCGTCTGGTTCTGCGGTGCCGTCTTCTATGGCGAGCTGTCGGGCAATTCGTTCCTCGGGAGTCGGATAGTTGTGCAGGTTCTGGCGATAGTACCTCGCTAGGGAACGGTGACCAGCGGTGCGGCCAGACGGAAGATACAATTCAAAGTCCGACTTGAGGATAGGCTGGGATGGGCGATACGTCTCATCTGAATCGGCAGACGATGCAGAACTTGCGGTTTCCCAGCCGTCGTCGTCGGCATCCGATCCGGATAGCTTAACACCACCTTCAGCGGCACTGCTCGAGTCGTCCTCGTTATCCGAGTAAGTGCTGGTGAAATCGTAGAACTGGCCGATCTCGATCTGCTCATCCTCCGTTTCGAAGGCGATCATACAGTGGCCCTTGTCGCGCATGTGCGTCCGAACCCCGGAAGCAGAGTTTCTGATGGCGTGGCAGTACAGGCATTCGTTGTTCTCGGTGATCTTGCGATACAGATAACGAATAAGGCCTTCGAGGTCGACAAGGTAGTCCTTTTCGGGAATGAACATGCCGTGTGCTTTGAACATGTGATCGACGTTAGATTGCAGATCGGAGGAGTTGTAATTGCAGAAGATGCAGCGAGATGGCGAGAATTCCTCTTCCGCAGAATCCTCGTCGTCCTCCTCTTCGATGGTCGTTGTCTTCAGGCCATCTGTAAGCTTGGAGACTCCTGCGTCGGTTTCCGCGTCCTTGCTCGCAGGCGTGGTTCTGTTGATGGGTTCTCCGAGCGAAAACGTCGAGCTCATCACGGAAGAAGTATCATCTGCAAGGCCGCCGGTCTGCTTCAGGCGGGCCTCACGAAGCTTGTGCTTCGAACTTCTGACGTGGTTCTGAAACGAGTTTTCGCTGTAGAATGTCTTCTGACAGGCAGTGCATGTCTTCTCGTAGGATGCTTTGGCGGCGGCGGCAGTGGAGCTGGCCTTGGCTGCGAGGACCTTTTCCGTGAAGACTTCATGGGACACTGGCGGCAAGGAAGCAACACGGCGCTTGACATTGTACAGACTGGAGAAGGGTTAGCGCTTGGATTGGGAACAGTCAGGAACGCTGAGGTAGAATACTTACTGCCAATCTCTGCGCATATGCTCCCGCTGGGCATCGCTGCTGCGGAAAGCCACGAGACAGGTATTGCAGGTGTAGGGAAGGTTTGTTGAAGGCACGTCGGCCTGTCCAATGGTCTGAGTAGCAACCGCCGCCATGATGTCGTGCGCTCCCAAGGATCTCTATTGGAACAGGCAGTCAACCGGGTTTTCTGATCCCGCGGAGGGGAAGGTGGCGGAGATCGAGACGATCAGTATCGATGATCGATGTGTGCCTGACTGATGATCGGTTGCGCACACAGTACACAATGGATAAAAGCTGGTTGTATGAGGAAGTGAACGGGGGAGGCAGACACGCCCAAGGCTCGCGGAGATGTGCAGAACGATGAGCCGTCGAGAGCCTGGAGCGATGATGGAGATCCACGGGACGGCGGGACAAAATGAGCAAAGGCTGTGCGGCGTGCGGCGGCGCGGCGGTGGCGATGACGTCCCGCACACGTGCCAGGGCCATTCCGCGCTAAGCCTCTTTCGTCGGCCCTGTCTCGATCAGGACTAGCGCGGACATCGCGGTCTTTCTGTTCTTCCGCGGCGCCGGAGCCAAGCGCGCCTTACCAGATCGGGACTAGGCCACAGCCCCCCGGGCTGAGGCGCGCCCCGTGGCGGAGACGGACCCCGATGATATCAGGCCAGGAACACATCTCGTGCGCCAGAGTGCGGCACATCCTCCGAAGAGCATCCTCAGTCATCCACGGTCTAGATTCCACCGCAGGTGGCCCTTCTTGCCATCCCTCGTCTGACGATTCAGACATGCGCCGCGTCTTCCGAAGATGACTAGAATGCGGGGAGGCTCCGTGAGCCCTCCGGACTCCGCGCGATCACCCGCCGGAATTGACAGGCAGCCCTCCTTTCATCGCTCCAAGCTGCCGCCAAATGCTCCGGAGGTCATTGTCCAGAACACCGTCAATGTTGCGGATCCATCCTGTGTGCTTCTGTGGAACAAGGATGAGCGACGCAGGCAATTTAATCTCCTGGTTCGCAAGTAAGCCTGCATGCCTCCAGGCGTCCGGACAGTGTCTAGCGTGATAGCTAACAATCCATGGTACCAGGTACAAAAACCAGCTTCTCTACGGCTGCCAGGAACCGAACTGCCGTACCATAACCTGCCTCAGTTACCGAAAAAGGGTGGCAGAGGGCCCCTTTCGAAACTACACGGAGCTGAGCGCGCGGACACTGGCTTGCTATCTGGCTAGCCTGGACAATCCGGAAGGCGGCCTCTGCCGCAATCCTCCGAGAGTGCCGTCGGACTTTCCACCTCCAGACGGTCTGCGCCGGTCGAAACGACGAAGCGCCGCTCCTGCAGAGACCACCAATCGCTTCCCGGAGACAGATCGGAAGGGGGTCGATGATGTGTCGGGCAGGCAGGCGCCACTGCATACCGATAATCTTACTTCACGAGCTGGGGATATTGGGACCCAAGATGCACGGGACTTCTCTGCAGATAGAACCCGCGAAGCACAAGGGCAGCACCGCGATGTGCCCCACCGGGACAGCCCGGGAACACAGAAACTGAAGGATCCGAAGTCATTCACGCAAAATTTATTCGATACTCTATCTCTCCGGATGGTAGAATGGCTGCCTCTTCGCAGGTCGCCTGATACATTTGACCCTGATGCTGACCACTCGGGGAGAGGGCCTTCTCCACGGCGATCCAATCAAGAGACGCGGAAGCAAGACACTCCCCATGGTCAAAAGGCCTCAGCCGCGAACAAACCCCACGCAAATGAAGATAGGTCCACTCCGTCGAACGCTGTAGCAGGAAATGGCTTCCAGACTCCGTCATCACGACATGCCGGTTCTCAACCTGCGGCGGTGGAGCTGAAACTGCCAGGGCAACAGGTCAAGCGACTGTCGCTGAGTGATATGGAGCACTGGCGTCAGAATCCACGATCTAGCATGGAAGAAAAGTCACGTCAGGACCGTAAATCCGCTCGGAAGCTTTCACTGAATACAAATACACCTTCAAGCACGAATGCATTCGTCGGTCTTCCCTCTCCCCCAGCGCTAAGGCATCGGCCACAAAAGCACCGGGGCATAAGCGGTGATGTCAACGGCGTCTATCTCGCAGAAAAGAAGAAGCATAGGCGTGTCTCGTGGGATGGTTCACAGCTTTCGAAGGAATCTCAGCCCCCTGAAGCCCAGTCACAGGATCCGGACGTGCAGGACCAGCAGACTGCGACACCACTAGCTGCCGATAGACATCAAGGGAAGCGCAAGGGTAAACGCAGGAAAGGCAAGGCTAGTTTCTCGATACAGACGATAACCCATTTGTCAAATAAAATTGTTGACGGGCTATGTCAAATAATGGTGGAATCCGACGAAGATGCGCAGAGGTGGAAAGAGGAGATTGCTGAGATGGAACTACGTGGTAGCTTCGACGATTCTGAGTGGCGTTATGCAACTCCCAGGCAACTTCAAGCCTTTCCATTCGTTGCCCAGAGCGTTTTCTACGTGTTGAGCAACTCCAAGCACATTCTCCGCTCGTTCCGTAAAGAACCAACAGGAAACGACGACGAAGAGTCCGGGACGCCCAATTCCCGCCTTGATATGCAGCAGGTAGAGCCATCTCTCCGGCGTCTTTTTACCATTTGTCCCTGGGACATTGCATTGCACAGTCTTTGGAGTGCTCTGGAGCGGCTTTTCGTCCCCCCAAAGGAATTGTCGACACCTGCTAGAAGCCCGCACAATTCGACAGGAAGTTCGTCATCGAGTACTCCTCCGGTGCCCATCATCCCGATTCGATCTCCTGCGTTGTCAGACGACGAACCCGTATCTGATGCAGAAGCCGCGGAAATAGCAACGGTGGTTCTTTTCGCTCTGGTCAGCTCCCTTCCCAAGGTAGACATACAGACATGGAAAAGCATACTCCGAATGCGTTCCGCGGGAACCGTGATGCCCGATTCCGAGATGCGAAAGCTCTCTTGTGAAAGCCGCCGCTTGGTGGTCGACGTTACTGACAGGTTTGAACATGAGCTGGCTCTCAGACTGGTCAGCCGCCTAGTTCGCGCTCTCACTGCGCGACTGGCTTTCCACGAGATTTCAAAGGCGCGCCAGATGTACGCCCACGATTCTCCTAAGCAGCGCAAGACCAGCGTCGTGGATTTGCTGTTGGACAACCTGAGGGAGCATCACAGTCTGACGGCAGACAAGACGAAAGATCTGGACAGCCCTCTACATGGTTCGCAGTCACCGAGCGCGTGTTCTCTGATCGTCGAGTGGCTTCGGACGCTGTTCCTCAGAGAATGGGACGGCAAACCTGAAATGCCCAAGTGCAGTGCCGCTGGCGGCGCTGTGCAGATCCTGGCGTCGATGTACAAAGACCGAAATCGGCTGGGTCTCGAGCCAGAGGACTTCCACACCTCGTTTCTTTCAGAGAGACTGGATGCAATGGAGATGCCGGTGGAGTGGCTGAACACTCTGTCCAACAACAGGACGCTGCATCTTCTGTCGTATCCCTTCCTCTTCCCGCCATCGGCACTCGTCATCTACTTCCGCGCTCTCAACTACTCTACCATGTCTAAATCCTACGAGGCAGCCATGACGGCGACCAGACATGTCACGCAGACAGCCTTCGGCACAATACCTGTCCCGGACGAGGTTGGTCTGTTGGCGAGACTGAGAACGTCGATGTCGACCTATCTAGTTCTGGTCGTGCGACGGGATAACGTTCTGACCGATGCCCTCAACCAGCTCTGGCGACGTGAGAAGCGGGAGCTGCTGCGTCCGTTGAAGGTCCAGATGGGGATGGATGAAGGCGAGGAGGGTGTGGACCATGGCGGAGTGCAGCAGGAGTTCTTCAGAGTTGTCATGGCGGAGGCGTTGAGTCCAGACTTCGGCATGTTCACCACGGACAGCCGGACTCGCATCTCATGGTTCCAGCCATGCTCCCTAGAACCGCTGTACAAGTTCGAACTGCTCGGGCTTCTCATGTCCCTCGCTGTATACAACGGTCTGACTCTCCCTGTCAACTTTCCGGTTGCGCTGTACCGCAAGCTCCTGGGCTTGAAAGTGAAGCATCTTGACCACATCCGGGATGGCTGGCCGGAGCTCACCAAGGGCCTGGAAGATCTGTTGACATGGGAAGATGGGGACGTCGGCGACATTTTCATGCGGACATACGAATTCAGCTTCGAGGCCTTTGGGACTGTCAAGACCGTCGACATGGAGAAAGTGGGCCGCGACGATCCCTGGCCCGTTCCCGACCACGACGGGCCACGAGACCGAGCCCGGAGCAACCCGTCTGACCATTCCAGCTCCCGGGCAGAAAAGTCAGGGCACGGTGGCGGAAAGAGCCGCAACTCCATGCTGCCCACGGACGAAGATTACAACGCGCCTCCGGCGACTCCCAGTCCGCCGGCGGCCGAGGCGTCCCTGGTGACCAACGAGAACCGGCAGCAGTTCGTCAAGGACTACATCTTCTGGCTGACGGACAAATCGATCCGCCCGCAGTACGAGGCCTTTGCACGGGGGTTCTACACCTGCCTGGACCGCACCGCGCTGTCGATCTTCACGCCGGAGGCGCTGAAGACGGTCGTGGAAGGGATCCAGGAGATCGACATCGAGGCACTCGAGCGGCACGCGCGCTACGAGGGCGGCTTCAGCCCGTCGCACCGGGTGGTGCGCGACTTTTGGCACATCGTGAAGCGCTTCCCGCACGAGAAGAAGCGCCGGCTGCTGGAGTTTGTGACGGCGAGCGACCGCGTCCCCGTCAACGGCATCGCGAGCATGATGTTCGTCATTCAGCGGAACGGCGTGGGCGACGCCGTAAGTCTACATGTCCCTTTCGGTTATACTTTGTGTGACAACCAGCTAACTGTCGACAGCGCCTCCCGACCAGCTTGACGTGCTTTGGCCGGCTGCTGCTGCCGGAGTACTCCTCGAGGGCCGTGCTGCAGGAGAAGCTCGACAAGGCGCTGGAGAACGCGCGTGGCTTTGGAGTCGCTTGAGCATGGAACTCCTGCGAAGTGATCAATGATAATATTCAACTGGCACGGGCGTTGCGTGTGTGTGTTATGGTTATCTGCTTTTTTATCTTCTAGCTTTCTGGGAGCGAGCGATGACTCGTGGTAGGTAGGTTGTGGGGGGCTGTTATCTTCTGCCAGTGTGCATGTGCGTAGGCATCTTTCCATGATTTATGCAGATAGGCCTGTAAATAAAAAAAATCTGTCTGTACCTAAGTCTTATTCTGTACCCAGACCATCTGTACGTAGTCTGATAGATAGATAGACCTCGGAGAACCTGCCGCGAACCTATCGGATAACTTTCCCGCCCCGCGCGGTGCCTGGCTTCCGGCGCAGTGTGTGCCGGGATGATTGGTCCCGCCGGCGCCTCACCGCGATGACTCTTCGGGATGCGTTCGCCTGTGTTTCCTCCCAGAACGAGACTCTCTCTCCTAGAATAGAGTCATATCTTTTCTGAGGTATTTATTCCCTGACCGTTCCCACGAGAGAGAGAGAGCGTCTGCGTCCCGGGCTAAGTCCCATCTGTTTCTCTTTCGACCTCATATCTCATAACCCCGCTAACCCCGCGTCCGAGGGGTCCTTATCTTCTCTCTTCTTCTACATCATTACATCTATCTACATCGATCAATAGAATAATCATTATTCCCAGCAAGACTTGCTATCTGTCTGCAAGCAAGCAAGCAAAGCAAAGCAACGCAGAACAATTGGCAATGGCACCCATCATCCACTGCGTCCGCCACGCTCAGGTCCGCAACCACCACCACTACCCTCTGTAATAATTAGAATTAACCGCAGCCATTCCCAACCCAAACCCCAAACTCCTGCCATACTGATATCTGCTCGCGCCTCCATCCAGGGCTTCCACAACCTCAGCACCGCCAACCACGTCCTGCCCGACCCGCTCCTGACCGAGCTCGGCCAGGAGCAGTGCCGCACGCTGCGCGACACGTTCCCCTACCACGATCGCGTCGAGCTGGTCACGGCGTCGCCGCTCCGGCGGACGCTGTACACGGCCCTGCTGGGCTTCGAGCCCGTGTTCCACGCGCGCAGGGGGATGAAGCTGATCGCGCTGCCCGAGGCGCAGGAGACGAGTGACGTTCCGTGCGATTGCGGGAGCGATCCCGAGGCGTTGCGGAGGGAGTTTGTCGAGGAGAAGGGATTGCCGGTCGATCTGGAGCGAGTGGAGGAGGGGTGGAATAGTAAGGTTCGTTTTGCAGCACTCCAGGTCCTGTACCTGTCCTATATGGCTGCATGGGCTGGCAGCATTGGATGAATTGGCAGGGCTAACGTAGATGATGGCTGGTGGTTTTGCAGACTGGAAAATGGGCACCCACGTCCGAGGCCATCAACAAACGCGCGCGCGAACTACGGCGCTGGCTGAAGGCGCGACCGGAGAAGGAGATTGTGCTCGTGACTCACGGCGGCTTCCTGCACTACTTCACTGAGGACTGGGAGGATAGCAGTGTCTACCAGGGTGCGTCTATCCGCCTTTTGCATACTTACTCTCTCTCTCTCCCTCTCTCTCTCAAAAGACTAACGAGCATACTGCAGGAACCGGCTGGTCCAACACCGAATTCCGCACCTACCAGTTCACCGACTCGGACAACGACACCGAGGACCTCGAGGGCTACCCGCTTGACGGCCACAACGCCACGCTCGTCGAGACGCTCGAGTCGCGCCAGCGCCGCGGCAAGGAGGGGCCCCCGCCGTCGCGCGAGCAGCAGAAGATCTACTACAAGCTGGGCCTGCAGGGCTGGGACGACCAGGGCCTGCAGCTCAGCGTGGCGGAGAGGGAGGCCGCCAAGGTGCCGCAGGGGCAGGAGGTCAGTGGGGCGAGGATTTAAAGAGAACTTTGTGTCGGAGTAGGAGGAAGGTGATAGATATAGTATAGATATCTTTTTCTTTCTTTAATGACGTGACCTTGCTGTGTTTCGCATTTTATTTGATATATTTGATGGGCTGGGCATTTCCCTTTCAAAGACCATTAGATTAGAGTAATAGAAGGACGAGTTGACGATAGAATTTAGAATTGTTTGCTTGCCTAGAAAGAAGACAGGTAAATGCCTCCGTCTTCATCATCCATGATATGATAAGTTCCATTACCCCATGACAACGTTGCGCTGCGCATCACAGAACTACCTACCCAATCATTATCATTACCATTCCCTCCATGAGAGACTATCTCCTAATAAGGTTACAGAGCGGCAGCATCCTCCTTGACCATGTCGGATGCCCTCTCCGCAACGGCATACAGCGTGCTGGTCAAGTGCCCGCACAGCTGGAACGGGAGCACCGAGGCGTCAACGACTCGAACGTTGCTGGTACCGTAGACGACGAGTCTATCACTCACGACGCCGCCGAGCGAGCGAGGCATCATGGCTGCTGTGCCTACAGGGTGGAAATTTGAGCGGTCTAGTATTATTAGATCCAGTATCAGTAAGTCATTCCCAGGTAGACTAGGGAGCTAATATAACTTAGGTGGAGAAGACTCACAGCTTGCTTTGATCCAGTTCTCCCAGACGATATCCGAGGCCCGCTCGGGAACAGTCTCCAGGCCAGGCTGTATTTCATTCACGACAAGGCCCCTCAGCGGTTCCGTCTGGAACAGACGACGGGTGAACCTGGCCGTCGCGATCTGCTGCTGGTTATCCCAGCCGAGCATGAAGTAGTTCGGGTTCACGGCCGGCTGTTGCGCCGGGTCTGCGGACGTGATGTGGACGTTCCCCCGCGCGAAGGGGAGAAGACCCCAGTACGGTGAGATGAAAGTAGTACTACTGGTCGGGATAAAGACGATCTCAGCGACGGGGACCTGGTTCTTGAAAATCAGATCGTGCTGGACCTGGAACAGGCGCTGTAGGACTGTCGCGTTCATGCTGCCCTGGCTCGCGTTCGCCACGGCCGCTGCGTAGTCGGCCAGGCTGTTCTGGACCCAAGCGGCGACGGAGGGGGTCATGTCGCCGAAGAGATCCTGGGCAGAAGCGTACGCGACTGAGTTATATCCGATCAGCGATGAATTCGTCGAGACGATTGCTTCGTTGGTCATTTGATCCTGCAGGTTCTCGCCGACGGTGGGCAGAACGACTTTGACGGTGATGTTGTACTGGTTTAGAATCCTACACAACATGAAATTTAGATCATCTTCTTCATCTAGACTGGCTTCAGTTCGGGGTGATGATAGGCACAGACCTTGGATTTCCAACTCCAGAAAGTTCAAGAAGAGCAGGGGATCTGACAGATCCAGCTGAGAGGATAACCTCCTTGTTAGCTCTAATTACGCTGACGGTGCCATTGCTCATCGTTATTTGGACTCCATCAGCGACAATGCTTCCATCCTTGGAAGCGGTTGTTACATTCTCATTCTCCCAGACAATTTTGTCCGCGCGTGTATTGGTCAAGACATTGATATTGGGTCGTAACGACGTGAAGGGCCAATAGTAAGCCCTGGCAGCATCCTCCCGAATATTTTGAGCACTGTCGACGGTAAGAGGGAGGTAGTTGAATCCACGCATCTTGCCCCCGTTGACGTCGACCGACCAGGGAATGCCGAGGGATTCGCACGTGCGATTCAAAATACTGGGAAGGTCACTCGGCGGCCTATCCCTCGGATAGCCTACCTTGAGAAGTCCGTCGAAACCATGATATTTCGGATTGTACGAGGCACCTGCCGCCATCTGCATGCTATTGGGCGACTGATAGTGTTCACTCTTCAAGTAATAGGGGAAGAGAGTGGTCCAGTTCCACCCATTGTTGCCTATTGCTTGCCATGCATCGATCTGGACATCCTCCGCGCGAGCATAAGCCATCCCTAGAGTTCATTGAAGCGTATGTTGTTGGCAATCCGCACTATGTAATGTACTTTACCGGGAAAGATCCATAACTGCTAGCATACCATTGATCGTGCTCGACCCACCGAGAGCCTTGCCAGAGTGAAGGACTTGGGGCCTGTTCCCCGCATAGACCTGGTTTGTCGTTTCATATTGCCAGTCGATGTCCGTCCCGATGGCCAGCCCGGCAGCGTTGATATCTGTCACGTTCGGGTTGTCGAGCACGGAGTCGCCAGCTTCAATGACAAGAACCGACACATTCGGATCTTCAGACAGGCGATTTGCGACGACGAGACCACTTGTGCCGCCGCCGACGACGATATAGTCATATTGGCTTTGCTGCTGACTGGAACGTGATGATAGCGAAGTGGCGGCTGCGACCAGAGGGAGCACACTGAGAATCCTCACACAAAATAACATGGTGGAAGCTTCAACATATTCCAACCCCAGATTTCACTTGATCGTGGGCTGTGGTTTGTGGGGGGCCGCGGTGCCTCCCTGGAGGATGTGGGGAGAGGGGGACGGCCCATGTCATATTGATGCTCCCGCGTGGATCACATGTCCTGCATGTACTCACTCCGTAGTAATCCTTCGGCATCTCAAAAACATTCCCTGGATCTCGTAAGCTTCCGTAAGAAATTGACAGAGATCTCTCCTGTGGACCGCCTATCCGGTGACGACTTCCAATGTGATCATTCAGCTCTGACAATATCTCGTATTGTAACAAGCGAAGTGGCAGCCCTGAAGGGGCAGTAGCTCGACAGCAGCCAAAACCAGTAACTAGTGTCTGTTACCAGAGACAAAACAGAACAGAAGATAGGATGCTGTGTATGCGCGATGTCACCAAGAATGTGGGAATCTGCCGCACTAACTGGAGGGGCCGTCCATCAATGGAATGCTTGTCGGTTGACATGCGTCTTCAGGACATTATTGGCACTTTGTTCCTGTCCCCGCACATTCAGCATTGCGCATTTCACCGTAGAGCTCGTTGATTATTTGCGATTGGGATGGAGAGAGAGAGAGGCCCTTTTTCATCCCTACAGAGCGACTCGAGTTTCTGAAGAGCCCCAGGTCGCGCGACGTCGGCCTCCCATCTTGAGCAGGAACGTCCCGAGCTCTGGCCCGGCCCAGATTCTATATCCCGTCTGACCCCATCCCGAGCCCTCATAGGTTAGATAGTAAGTATTGACCGCGAAACAATGCCTTCCTTCTTCTATCTGATTAGAGAGAGAGAGAGAGAGAGAGAGAGAGAGAGAGAAGAAATTTCCTGCAGGATTTACCCTTCTTAAACAATGGTCCAATTAACTTTTGTTTCGTCCATTCAGTCCTCGTCTAGATCGAATCTACCGTACATCGATCACATCAAACAATGCATATATGGTACCTGCCGACCAAGAACAAGAAGATTGACGGAGGACAAAGACAAGAACACGAACATGGAGAACAATCCTATTGTCTTCAGCTACTTACTCTATCCTTAATATAACTACCTAGGCAAGCGAGGATGTAACTCCTTCCAGCTCGTATCCGATATCATCGACTTCAAACTCGATATCGATCTCTCCTTCAGTGCTTATAAATTTATAGAGCGAAGATTCTTTCCTTTCTTTTCTTTTCTTTCGGTGCCTACCTACATTTCCTATATATTTCCTACTGTCAGTCTTTTCTGTGAGCGGTGATTCGGTCAGATAGCTAATTCAAATTAGCACCACTATTATCTGAATCGGCGGTAACTGATTGAAAACAGAATCGAAGATCCTTCCCGTCCACGGTAGGTCGAGGGGAAGTGCAATGCAAATGGCTGACGATCGCAGACTGCACTCCCCAAGAATAGACAAAGGTCCTCTGGCGAGAGTGAGTGGGCTCGGGCGCAGTTCAAGGCGCGAGGGAAGAAGGGGCGAATATCGATTCAGCAGTACCGGGCAGCGACAGAATTCTTGCCATAACAGCCATATCTGGCGCCCTTCCGTCGGATTGTTGGGCTCCCCTGGTATCCGGAAGAGAAGAGACTGGGGGAGACACCACAGCATATACTGGCGGAAAGGTGCGCGGGACTTTTTGAATGGATATGAGGCCTTTCAGGGACCATTCTCCCCGGGGTACCTGATCCGCGTGCCGCACTTCGAGCAGCACGCCCTGCCCGAACTCCAGGGCAACAGGAATGGCGACAAAGGCCGGCTGGAGAGCGAGCAGTACGGCGCCATCTGCGCCAAGTGGCGGAAGATGGTCGTCGTCGCGGTGCACCAGTTACACTATGTCTGTCTCCCGATCTTCACGTTCAATGGTCGGGGCTTGAGCGCCGACGATGGCAGAATGAAGCGCGATCCGGAGGAGTTCGTGTCCATCTTCGATCACCGCGTGCAGCGGGAGCTGCGGGCACAGACACACCACGAGCCTCTCCGGACGGCGTTCCTCAAGCACGATGTCAAAATTTTGCATCCCGAGTCTGTCGTCCAGCTCACGTATCCCGTGGCTAGGCGGAATTACTGCCTGTCGATCGTCGAGGGATATTTGGACAAGGACTCGACCGACAGACTGAAGAAGCATTATGCGAAGAAGAACACGACGGCTTGGGTGATGGCGATGAACGATGAGCTCCAGTATGGCAATGAGTATGGAATGGCAGATGAGTTGCCTGATCATGTCATTGAGCTGACATGATCCCTTGCCCTGCTCACGATGGACCTTTGGTTTTGTGGAATTATGTGGAGGAATGATCTGCATCAGTGTTTATTTCATGCGCATATAAGGGTTGAAGCGAGCGATGAAGGGAGTTTCAACAGTGTTGATAGGCATGTAGCTCAAGTAGGAAATAATACACGATCGTTTCTTTTCACAGGCTGTAGAGTTCCGATTCAAGCAGCAGATAGGAAAACCATGGACGGTCGATTGAAATAGAGGCTGGGCAATGGCATTGCATCCTGATGGATTTCTAAATTCTATTCCAGGCGGTCAGCTTCTCGATGCCTATAATGTGATGCGATCAGGCCGCGGAGGACACGACGACTGTCACCATGGCTCTGCCCGAGGCTAATAACATCCAACTCGACCCAGACGGGTATCGAGATGCCCGATCGAGGAACATCCCCCAGCAAAGCCCGTCGACGTCTCACCGGAAACGACTGCAGTGACGTGTCGAGCGGGGTCTGATGAAGCCGCAGGCCGTGCAAATTCTCGTGCCAAGAGCGTTGTCCGGCATCTCCATCGACATCCGGGCTGCCACGGATGGGTCCGCGATACGGGCGAGCCACTCACAGCGCGAAGATGCTCCAACAGTTCATCGGAGTCGGGAGACATGCCGGGCGGAGATTGGGGATGGAGGAGAGGCAGATCATCGACTCGCACAGCCCCGGGCTCCGCCGTGACGCGTGCAGCAGGACGGTTCCTTGCAGGCGGAGCTCCGGCAGCAGAAGAGCAGCAGAACAGCAGTCTCTGTGCGGAGTCCAGGATCGAGCACGGGTGCTTCCGCAGGCTCCTTGATGATGTTCAGAGGCCAGCATCAACCTCGGACTCGACGTGAAAGACGAGCTCACCAAGACTCGCTATTCATGGGGGCGGGGCGCGGGTGGCGCAGGCTCCGCGGCGCCTGGTGACACGGCGCATCGCGAGGAGCTCCATGGGTTGCGGCGGACAGAGCCTACGTACGCCGCGGTACATATGCATGGCCGCGCTCCCACGGTGTACATGCTCCCTTTGACCACCGTCTCGCCCGGGATTTCTCTCCAGTCTCGCCCGTCGAGACCGTTCCGGAGCAGTGTAAGCCCGGCTTCATGAGCGGAGAGCCTCACGGTCACAGCATCGCCCGCGCCTGATCCACCAGTCCGGCCAGCATGCTGGACGAGAACCTCCCAAGTACAGTGCTGTCTGTCAAACTCGACTGGAGAGAGCGTGTGCTGACTGACGCTCTCTAGCATTCTACCTCAAGTCCAACGGCCAGAACAAGCACACCTCGACTCTGTACTTCTCCCAGCACGGTAACGAACCCCAGCCCGCATACGCCCTGCGCCATGGCGACCCGTCCAACCCTGCGTTCAAGAACCGATATGCAGTGGGCTTGTACGATCCCTATGTCCCAGATATCCTCTTTGGAGAGGTCCTAATCATCCCGGAATGGACGCAACCCACCCTGTCCCAGGAAGCAATCCGCCAGAATGGAGGGGTTCCCCCGCCCCCAGAGCCCATCCTCCCAACCCAGTTCACCATCCAGCTCTACAATCCCGACCAGCAGGTCGTCGTCCGGTACAAGCACAAGACGTGGAACTCGCCGGCCTCGTGGGACTTTGAGATGCCCCAGCGGACCTTCCGTCAGCCGTCCAGCTCGGCCCTCGACCGCACCCAGAGTGACCCCGCGGCGTGCGAGACAACCCCCAAGTTGAAGTTCAGCTGGCGCAGAGACGGCAAGCTGTCCAAGGACCTCGTCTGCTTCCTGTGCGGCAAGACCACCAATATCGATGGCACCAAAGCTAAGAACAAGGAGCCGGACATCACCATCTCCATCTTCAAGAGCCTCAAGGAGATCACGCTGTACGAGCCCAACCTCTACCGGGTGGAGATGGAGGACTTCAAGGGGCTCGAGGTGGTGCTGATGCTGGGTGCTGTGGTCATCCGCGATGTCTTCTTCGGTCAGTTGAACCAGGCTTTCAACGTGTCCGACCCGCCCAGCATCGTGTCTGCATCTGGTGGCCGGAAGGCAACACCACCTCAACAACCAGCTGCTCAGGCTGCAGCGAACGGCAACAGCAGTCCAAACGGTCGTCCAGAGAGGCCTCGGATCACAATCCCACAGCGTGAAACACGGCCACCACAGGAGCCGCCCTTGGACCCTCGGACGCAGTGGGAAATCGAAGCCGAGAATGCACGTCTCCGGAAGCAGCAGGAGGTGGAGGCGCGGGAGCGCAAGAAACGCGAAGAGGAAGACGAGAAGCTGGCGAAGAAGATACTCGAGGCGGAGGAGAAGGCGGCCCGCAAGAAGCAGGCCGAGCTGGACAAGGAGACGGAGCGCCTGCGGAAGAAATACGGCCGGGAGGAGCAGGAGTACCGTCAGCAGCAGGCCTCGCGGCCGAGCATCCCACCGCGTCCCAGTGTCCAGCAGCAGCATCCCCCTCATCCGTCTCACCAGCACCATGCGTCCGTGCCGCAGGGACCGTCCCCGTATCTGAGTGTCCCCGGGGTGTACGGACGGACGCAGTCGATGGTGCAGTTCCTGCAGCCCCGTCCGCACTCGACGACGGCGATGACCGGTGCACGCCCGTCGGGAGCGCCGCCGCCGCAGCTGCAGCAGAAGAGGAGCAGTTTCTTCGGGTTGTTGAAGTCGTCTGAAGACAACAAGCTCAGTAAAAAGCGGAGCTCAATGTTCTAGGCTACTATTCTTGACATTCCAGGGCTATTTTGGTTTTTGATTCCTGGGTTCTATGTTAATTGATACCCTTGTGTTTTTCTGGCTAGTTATTTCCTTTCATTGTTGAGCTGGATGGGGTTTGGTTCCCATCTACGAGTATTGCGGGGCGTAAAGGCCCATGGACTCGTCTGGTTCCTGTTCCTGCATGCTGATGATACCTATCCCCGTTAACCATGGCCGCTTTAAAATGATCCGCTGATTCATTCATCCCTTTCCATTATAACAATACGGGTGTTATGCTAAAAATAAAAGTCGTTCATGTGAAAGAAAACCAAACCTCATCCCCCGAATATTATGACATAGGCAGCAGGCATCAGACCAGCGGCCGCGCAGGCACGCCCTCGGCCGTGATGCGCACCGGCTCGATCTCCCCCCTCTCGTCAAAGTACATGCGGTCGATGCAGACAACGCGGTGGTCGCGGCTGCTGTCGTTGACGAAGCGCCGGTGGTAGACGATGTAGTAGTCGTCGCCGAGGTGGAAGACACTGTGGCTGCCGGTGCCCGTGCCGACGGCCTCGTCGCCGGACAGGATCTGCTTCGCGGCCGTCGAGAAGGGGCCCGTCGGCGTGTCGCCCGTCACGTAGCTGACGCCGTACGAGTTGTCGCCCCAGCTGGGGTCTGCCGTCAGTATATGCATGCATGTATGTATATAATAATATCCCGTCGAAGGCAATAACGACGAGAGAACTCACCCCCCAACACTATACATATAATAATACCTCCCCGCGCGCTTCAGCATCCACGGCGCCTCGACATACCCCGGCGGCGTGATCTCCCTGAACGTCTCCTCCTTGACGCTCACCATATCCTCATTCAACTCGACCACGACCCCGTGGCTCCAGCCCCCAAAATACAAATACACCCTCGAATCCCCCGACTCATCTGGATCCTCATCAACAAACACATCCGGATCAATCGGCTCCGCCCCAAACACCACCTCGCCGATCAACGGCCTCCCGAGGACATCTCTATACGGCCCGCCCGGGCCATCATCACTCCTCGCGACCCCGATCCCCGCCCCGTCCCCCGCGGAGAAGTACATGAAGTACGTCCCGTTCCGCTCCGCGACAGAGGGGGCCCACGCGGCGCGGTTCGTGGACCAGGGAACGGACGCGAAGTCGAGCACGCGCGGGTGTTTGGTCCAGGAGAGGAGATCCGGGGAGGAGAAGGCGTCGAAGTAGGTCTGCTCGTCGTAGGGGGCAGAGACGGTGGGGAAGATCCAGTACTGGTTGTTGAAGATGCGGATGTCCGGGTCGGCGTACCAGCCGGGGAAGAGGGGGTTGCCGGTGTAGGGAAGGTCCTCTGAGGAGGAGGAGGAGGAGGAGGAGGAGGAAGAAGAGAGGGAGGGGGATTGTTTGAGGCGGGGGTGGATGGTGCGGGAAGTCTCGTTATCGTTGCTGATGATGATAACGCCGTCTGGGATGACTATGGCGGCGGTGATGGAGGAGAAGAGTAGAAGATTGATGATGAGCGGGACGAGAAACCATGGAGCAGGGAAGGAGAGCGCCATTGTTAATAATAATAAATATTATTGGTATCTGTTGGCAGGAAGTAGAAAGTACAAGGTAGTCAATCCAGTACTACTCCGTCTCTCTGGCCGTAGGCATGATATACCCGACCGACTGAACATCAACAGAGCCAGCCAGCCCTTGCTGGCGACGCTCTGTATTATTGACAGTCAGAAATGCAACCCGGAGAAACATATAGCATACGGAGAGAAGAAAAAGGAAAGAGAGAACGTGCACTGATCCTTGAGCCTCGAGGATGAGGAGTCGATCTTCACACTTGGGTACCAACTAATAGCCACCTGATCTAGAAAACTATCCCATGACCCATGAGGTCCATCTGATCATTCGTGGAATGTGACCATGCATGCATACTTCGTACTGAATCCTTGCAGGGCCAAGAGCTTGGCAGGTTACAGTAAACAATCTGTGAATGGAGGGGATAAGTAATTTAACCCGACAGTACGTCGTACGAATTATATATATTATTCCGCAGTAATTGCAACAAAGGGCTATTGACTTTGAGGATTTCTCTACTCACTGATATGCTATATGCTATATATTACTGATTATAGGAGAAAGTAGCAGATGACAAATCGACTATTATAATATTATACGTAGATCACAGATGATAGGGCAAGGATAAATAGCAGCCAATAATAAGGCTTAATTAATTGACTTTTGAATGTATTTGGAACGGGCTGTGATACCACTTACATAAGAACCCTAATCCTTCCTTCTTTCCCAACCCACGGAATCAATCAATCGAACCAATAACAATCACTATTTCGATATGTGGATCCACACGATCCAACCAGAAAAAAGCGGAACAGGCTCAAGCTCAGGCTCAGGAATAGCCCAAGCAACGGACGCGATTCGCTCCATGCGGCCCCAAAGCACAGGCACAGCTCGCATGGCTCAGTTGGTAGAGCGCATGACTAGTAATCATGAGGTCCGCGGTTC
>Ga0008109_10000593_pt1 | contig 18920 bp, 19 predicted proteins | sample HigsolmetaGSP18D_FD_59306 | JGI IMG/M metagenome (GOLD analysis project Ga0008109, IMG submission 59306) | High solid enriched microbial communities from the Joint BioEnergy Institute, USA - SP1-8-D | ecosystem: Engineered > Bioreactor > SSF (Solid state fermentation) > Aerobic > Biomass ...
TTGGTAGAGCGCATGACTAGTAATCATGAGGTCCGCGGTTCGAGTCCGCGTGTGAGCATGATTTTTTTTCAACATGTAGATGCGTGCACATCCCCCACTTTTTTTCTTGCCCTTCCTGGTGTCAAATTACATCAACCCAAGAAATTCTGAGCTGCAATTCCAGCGGGAATTTATCATCATGGATTCATATAATGTGCTTTACTCGGTGCCTACGGAGAGTGAACAATGTGTATCAGGTGTCTTTTGCAAATAGTCCCCGTAGTCGATCTTTATATTCGCACTCCTCTTTGATCTTTCAATGACCTCCTGCTCCGACCACCCAATAGGGGCTCACCACTCTATCGAACACTCGCTCTGTGCAATGCTCTTCGGAGAACATTCGTTGGATATGTTTGTTAAACACCCGCAGGAGTCCTTTCGGACTGTTCACTGCCTGGAAATACCAGAAGCTCCCTCTATTCCAACATTCTCTCATGATAGGGGCCTGGAAAATAGTGGCGCCGCCTAGCCTCTTTCTCCTCTCCTGTTCTTCGAAAGTATCGATGAATTCAGAGACAATACTGCTGAACGTCTGTAGAGGTTCACCGTGTTCGATGTCATTCACTGCCCGCCCGGAAAGCCAGTATGGAGGGCATTGCAGCTCAATCGTAAGGGAGAGCATGCCCACTCCAGGTCAATGAGAGACGTGATGTGCCATTTATCGTCGACGAATATGTTACTCTGATGCAGATCTGTAAGGGTGAGGACAAACGGTCCGTTGCGATACTCGCGGCTGACAAGATGGTGGAGAACGCCGCGCATCATGGTCAGCGCGGCCAGCTGCTGCTGACCGTCGTCCAGATCGTGGATGTCGGCTGGTGGTGGATGCGGTAATCGTGGCATCCCAGCAGGCCCAGGAGATACGGCTCTACGGACGAATAGGTCGTCCCCCGCTCGATCGTTGCGGGGATTCCCTCGTTTTCAAGGTCTGGAGTCGTAGCGTCAGGGGCCGATTGGTCAAGGTTATGAAGCCCTGATCTTCAACGTCAAGGAGCCGATCCGTGGCAAGGGTGATCGGCTGAGTGAGAGCATAATGTCTGCAAGATCACGGAAGAGATTCAGCCGCCGTGTCTCGTCGTGACGGAGACTTTGCCACGAGTCGGAGAGCATCCTTCCATCGGTCACGAAGCTGATGATGATGTAGCCGGTTTTCAAGACATCCAAGCGTCTTGGCCCGACGTACGCACATGGTCTGTGTAGTCCCAGCCACGACTGCAGTGTCCGTCTTGCAGACCACGTGAATCGAGTGATCGGAGATACATACGAATGGGATGTGAACCGATAAATTGGCGGCAGTAGTTAGCTAAAAAGTGTGTCAGGTTTTGAAGCTCGGCTAAACCTATGGTCTGCCCGGCAGGAAACCCAAATCCAAGAAGCGAAGGTATGGGGACTTCTGGACAGTTCTCCTGGATCCAGATGTACGTGGCAACCTCGCACCGAAGCTTCTCATCTACGTTTCCCGGGCGTTCAGCTTCCCCGACCTTGAAAGGCAGGGGAATCCTAACGAGAACACACGATCATAATCGTCATCATCATCAGATGATGGGCCGATAAGGAGAGAGACTGGAATGCAAAGATTATAGCTGCCACATATCCAGCTCGCTTCCTCTGCGACCTGGCAATGCTTCACTCCGAGGTGGAATGAAACAACAGATTCAATTTCGTGCCTGCGGCTGGAGAGGTAAGATCAGAAATCATTTTTCGTTTTGGGATAGTCGAGTCTTCCAACGCGTCCTCCAATATGATGTCTCCTCTGAGAAGAGGGAGTTTCTCCATCTCGCTCCAAAGGAGCGGTTAGTGGAGCCAGAGATTTGCAAGGCAATACGGGGCGTTCCACAAGGCTGCATTCGAGCCAAGTATCAAGTTGACAGAACAGTGCTAAAAAGGATATCGCATGTGAGACCGAGAGGCGGTGTCAGGTGTAGACGCGACTCCGCGAAGTTTGCACTGGGCTCTGGAGCAATAATAATGGAGCGACTAGTAACACGCTAGTGCTACTAGTAGTGCGGAAGTATCCGTGGACGGCGCATAGCTAAACCACAAACTCAGGGTTGAGGTCCGTACACTACTACGTAGGTGAGAGGTCCATGGATCTTGCAACCTTGAGCTGGGCCTTTTTTCCAAAAATTTCCATGCTCCAGATTTCCAATCTACGAATGCTCTCAGGGAATTGCCGCTGCTAATCTTGAATGAAGGAGACATTGTTTACAAAAAAACCAGCACAACAGAGTATTAGAGAAGAAAAGCTAGCTATATTGGCAGCTAGTTCAACAGTGATTATTATTGATCAATCAAGTCTATTCTTGCTGTATTCTACACAGCTTGAGATAATGTCATGTTGTTATAACTCACCGAAATTTTGTAAGGTTTTTTTATCACACTGAGATAGAATGTTCACGCTTGCTGGCGCGCTGTCATGTGGGGTATGGTATATCTATCTTCCTATGCATGGAAATACTGTCTCTGGTGAAGACTATAATATGAAATGGCCGGCAGAGATTGCATTGTTAGTAGGAGATAACTTATAAGCTGCAGGCGATGTCAGCAAGGGTGCTTAAACCACTCTGAAACGCTCCCCTGCGCTCGGACGTCTCGAAAGGCATACAGAATAAGAGTTCAGTGAATCTCGAATATCGGCCAATATGATATAGCTTTAAATTACATGTTGTCCTGTTACAAAGATAAAAGCAGTTGACGAGTATTTATTCAGGAAGAGCAGTACATATCTCTGATATGCTGGGATCTAAAAGCTGTAGAGTACCTAGGTATGCAGACAACTATCCAAGGTATCCGGATGGGCATAGAGAAATATGCATCAGATAATCAATATCCCCTAACTGAAAGGAAACATATATCCTGCTTTCGCCTCTCCTCTATCAACCAGAATCCGGAACATAGTGCAGTGGTCAAGGCCACCGGCTATACACAACCAGTGTCTTTCCCTGTCACCGGACCCAGAGTCCCTGGTTCGATCTTCACCTCGGTTGAGGTGCAGCAGTTTGATATTAATCAATACTTCGCTAACAGTCCGATGAAGCCAAGGGTCTCGAGAGGATCCAGGTTAATGAAAAACCCCTGCCCGCCGGCAGCATAGGTGGGGGGTTTTGTAGCACCCTAAGTATGGCCCCGGTGGGCCAGGGGTGTGGGCTTTTTGTCATCACCATTATCAGTGCTTTATTTTCTATTACTTTTCTTCGCTTTTTTTGTGCGATTGGGGGATGTGTATGGGAGTGCCCCCGGAGGTGAATGATATAGATCTGAAGTCACGTGATACTATGGGACTGTTTGGGAATGCTCGATTCTCGATGTCCACTTCAAGCATCCTCGAGCCTTAGCACTTCTTGCCTTCAGTCTATGAGGATTCTCAGTTTTACTTCGTACCAGAGTGGACAAAACGCAGCTCGATAGCTCGCAGACTGTTGAAGGAGACAACCGCCTCGCGTCGACATGGTTGCGAGGCGTCCGTGCTCTGGGGTCTATCAAGCCTGTGGGACTCTTCTCCACCGAAGTCAATATTGACTGGGCCAGCTAAATACATCAATTGTCGATGCGAACAGAAGAGGTAAGTGTTTGGAAACCGGAGTTTTGATAGCTACGCTAACTTGGCCAGGCTGTCAGCCCTGCCAGCGCCACAATCAGCGCCAACATTCGCCTTCTAATCTCTCCTGTCATATGGATCTATGGGCGAATAGGAGCCAGGACAGAACAAGAGGATGGCTGGCATATAGACTTTCCAGGACTAAATCCTTCCATGCCCGGCCTTCAGCCTGTGTCCTATCGCATTCCATGTCCAAACCAATCAATACGGATCGGATCCCGCGCCAAATCTTGTGGATCCGACCGGCCCATGACGTCCGCCACGCCGTGGTTCGCTGACTCCCTCTCGCGGGGAACCGGCGCAGGAAGTTCCAAGACGTCTGCCCAGTGATGGCAGCGCGTTGGCGATCAGCTTGCTCATGGGTCCGGGGTGCCGCCGCCGAACAACCCCTGGCGCTGGCACAGCTGACCATGGCTTTTGCTGCGTCGGCAACGAGTACTGCCACCGCACTCTCCCATGCTCGACATTGTCATTGGCGATGTCCGATCTTGGTTCTGTTCCTTTCGTTGAGCGCAGGCTGTCCATCCTGCGCTGTCCCTTTTCGGTAGGTATCTATCTCCCAATGACCTTGGAACGGGTTTGAAAGACCGCGCGCTGCGAACGGACATCTGGTATGTACTTCCGTATACTGCATGATAGTTTGTACCTTGCAATGTTGCGTGGCGAATCAACCTACTCACGTCGCGTCCCGGCGTGAGGCGATCTTGGGCTGACCGGCCCTCACGTCTGGGGTTTTACTGAGGCTGGCCGGGGTGCGGGGCCGGCCCCTACAGAGTATACGGATTATTCTGAACTTCCTACCCAGTGTATCAAAGGCTTATACCTGCGAAAACGGCGCGGCTTGCTTCTCCCGCATCCTAGCCTCGGCGGCTGTGATCTCCGCTTAGGCTTACTTGACATCCCGCTGCTGCTATCGGTCCGCGCTGAACTGGATAAGAGTTTCTATTTCTGGACCGAGCTGCGTTCGGTCCTGGCGTTCGCAGCTGAATTTCCCTGCCATCATCCAGGCGGAGCAAGCTCAACTGTGGACGTTACATTCTAGATGACCTTTCTTTTCGGATAAGCTTCTGCTTCCGTCGCTGACTGTCAGCTCTACGACTAAAGAAGGTATACTACGGCTGATCTTTGTTTCATCCATATAAAGACTTTTGTATATGTGCTCTGTGGTGGGATGGCTTCCAAACATAGGATCTGATGCAGACGTCTCCATCTACCTCGTTATCATTACTTTGGTCTATATTTAAATGATCGAGCCTCTTATCTGAGGTAGCAGCTGACACCGATGGCGGTCCTTCAGGTCTTGTTCTGCGGGTTCACATCAAACAGCACAGTCGCAGAACCCTTCACAAGAGGACTGGCAGGTGAAGAAAGAAACTGAAAAGGGAGAGGGAAAAAAAAAGCAAAGAACAGAAGAAAGACACAATGGCAGGTGAAAGAGACGTCGAATTTCCGCCATATACCCCGATGCCCTCGCTCGGACACGAGCTGGGTATCATGTTCGGCTTCATTGTGGCCTGCCTGCTCACCGTGGCCGTATACCTTGTTTTCTGGCAGGGTAAGCCACATCCATCCATCTATTCATCAAATATACTATATAAATTGCCGCGATCGAACATTCCCTCGTTTACTCTGGTTTACTCTTTTTTTTTTTTTTTCTTCTCACGCATGAAGCTAGCCGCCCAACGCCGTAACGCCACAAAAGAGCGCGCGCGCCGCGAGGAACTCCGCGCCCGCGGCATCCACTACGAACGAGGCGGCATCTACGACAAGATGATGCACGAACGCTACGCGAGGCCGGCTGGTGCTAATAATGATAAGTTGGATCTACCCGGCCGGCAGGAGACTGTCCGCGACAGCCCTGGTGCGAACCGAAGCGCGGGTTCGGCTCCGACGTCGACAGGCTGGTCTACTAATCGGGCCGCAGGCAGTGCGGGAACAACGTGGCAGAGAGATCTTATGTAGTCGCGTGCGGGAGATATGATATGCTATGAAAGGACGGGGATTAAGGATGGAATCACGGCTGCCAAATTCGGACACGACACTGTTCGAACCATCGGCCCCGTCACACCATCCGAGGAGCGGACTGGACGTTGTCAAACGAAGCGACCGGCCGGACGGGGATCGGGGAACAGGATAAAACGGGGACCAGACAAGAAGGCAAGCTGACCGGTCGAGTTGCGCATTTTTCGTGATCTCATTATACGAGCTCAACTTCCGCTCCACATTCATCTATCTGTTCTACCATCCAGTTTATGAAGCTATCAATACATCCGTTCAGTGTAACCATACACCCATCAACAGAGCATCGACATAATAAGCAAAGTAACCACGTACATACACAGGCACGAACAAACAGAAACCTTATCTTGTCTTGTCATCCCCCTCCCATCCCACAATCCCACCCATTCCAAGAGTGTCACACGTGTAACACCACCGCCGCCATCACACCCACAGCATTTAGGTACTAAAGTAAAGAATAACCCGCGCAAATCTAAACTGAACCTCCATCATTTGTTTGATTGACAGGACCTAATTACCTAGGTGTTTCTATCCTATACTATGCCATCCTATCTAATATTAGGTATTTATCTGCAGTATGTCCCATTTAAAGATTACATACATACATACTATACAATACATATATACTGGCCTACACTCTCAGATCAGCATAGATCGCCGCCGATATATCGCTGGAATAGAGCAGGAAGGTGAAGGAGGAAGGAAGCAAGGACAGCCTCAACAAGCCGGATGCACGAATCCGACCGTCCAGCGCAGGCTGCCCATGATGACGACCAGAAACGCCAGCGCGACGGCGACGCTGGTGATGCCGTACAGGTACGCGTGCCGTCGGCGCCCGAGGCCGTTCAGCTCCGCGACCCAGGTGCTCACGGTCGTGGTGCAGCCGCAGAAGCCGTCCATGATGCCCTGCAGGATCTGGCAGCTGGCGTGTGTGGAGGTGGATGTGGATGTGGATAAGGGAGAGAGGGCGCCGATGTTCGCCGCATGCTGCAGATCGAAGCACATCCCCAGGACGATGGTCCCGAAGATGTTGACGGCGAACGTGCCCAGCGGGAAGGCCGGGATGCGTGCGTTCAGGTACAGCGAGACATAGTACCGGAGCAGGCAGCCCAGCGGGGCGAAGACGATGGCGAAGACGGCGCGTCCGCGCCAGGCTTCTTCCGTGGGGGAAACACCGTGACGGTCCGGGGGCCAGATGGCCAGGAAGACGGCGCCGAGCCAGCAGCCCCAGCCCAGCAGGACCGCGAGGCGGTCGAGGATCTTGCGGGTGAAGGTCAGCGGGAAGGTCGGAGTCACCGGGTCCACAGCCAGCGCGAGGTGCGCGCCGAAGATAAGCGCCGACAGGCTGAGGGAGACGGTGGTGACGATGGTCGCGACGACGGCCATGAAGCTGTATCCGCCGTTGCGGGAGACGTGGCCGGCCTCGGGGGCCGGGACGGGCAGGTCGTTGGACAGGGCGAGGAAGGCGTCCCGGATGAAGGAGGAGAAGGAGGTGAAGGAGCCGCAGAAGCCCGTCGTCAGGCCGATGTACAGCGGGATCGTCTTCTTGACCGTCTTGTGCTTCCGGGCCCACTCTGCGTCGGCGTCTTCTTCTGCTCCGCCATTGTTACTGTTGTTGCTATTCTTCCTCCCCCACTCCTCGCGGAACAGGTTCTTGTCCTCGCTGAAGAAGCCCATCAGGATGCACCCGCCCACGTTGGCCCACAGCACGCCCGTGACGACCGGCGCGCCGGGGTAGACGGTCAGCGCCTGCAGCCCGAGGCGAGCCAGGGTGCCGAGGATGGCGAAGAAGACGAGGTAGGAGACGGTGTAGAGCTGCGTCTCGAGCTTGGAGCGAGGCTCTGCTGCCACCGCCGCGGCGGCGGGCTTGGACGGCACCGCGTACTCGAGCGGACGGGACGGCGGAGTGACGGTCTCCCTGACCTGACCACCGGCACCGCTCCACGGGTGTCGCCGTGAGGGCTCCCGCGAGACGGGCGGCGGCGCGGTGATCTCGGAGAGAGGGACCTGGGGCTTGTTCTCCTGGGAGGATTCCTTCTCCGTCTCCAGGTCCATCTCCGACTCGGTCCTGTCGATGGGAGGCGCGGCGGCCACCTCGGAGAGACGCGCGGCGTCCCCGTCGCTTGCCTCGCGGGCTCCTCGAGACCCTCCTGACTGGGACATCTCGAGCGGACCGTTGTCCTCGATGTCTCTTCCTCCTCCTGTGGTCATGTTTGCTGGTCTGAGCGCGTGCGGCCGCTCGCTCGACTGGGGTTCTCTCCGGGGCAAGGAGAATGAGTCAGGCGGAATTGGGGTTTCAATCGCGTCGAAGAAATTCAGCGGGAGAGGTGGAGAGAGGGAGGGAGAGACTAGGGTATCATCAACATATCTGGGAGGAGTTCAACAGGCCGGAAGGGAGCCGTCGTCGAGCGGGAGGTGAAGCGGAAGAAGAGAAAGGATAAAAGCTGCTGCGGAGACGGAGAGACAAGCTTCGGGTGGAGACGGGCCGGCGCGCGGATCAGAGCGACAAGCCGTGGATGCGGAGATGGATAGATATAGATATGCCATGCTGCGTTCTTTCCTGCGGTGAATCTGCGTTCAACGAGGAGCTTCTGCAGCGAGCTCAGATGTACTGCACATACATCCAGTGAATCAGTTCGCTGTCCTCCTACAGCTATCTATCTAGACTTCCTTCTTAATCCAGACCATTGTGTTCCCCTCCATCTACCCCGTTTTTTATATATAGTCGGTATTCATCATCCCGCACCATTTAGAAGAATCCCCTCCCACACAACTCAACTAAACATGGCATCCTCCTCCCTCCCCGCCAACGTCCACGTCCACGTCCACCACCTCGGCCTCTTCCGCGACCCCACGACCCTCCTCCACCCCGACGAGTAACTACAACAACCACCACGACCACAACGGACAATAACAGAAACAGAAACACCGCCGCCGCGGCCATCTGGCTGCTGCGTGACTGGGGCGCGGAGCGGTGGGTGGGCGCCGTGGACGCCGGCCGGGCCCCGGATCGGCTTCTTCATGGCGAGGGGGAAGGAGGAGGAGTAGGAGGATCCATATCCATACGTTGGGTACTGTACATACCTGGGTTATGGTCGGGTGGGTGAACGGATGCTACTTACTATTCTATTTGCTATATTTCTGACTCTTACGTCTTGATGATGCGAAATATAAGCTCGATTTCTAACAACTTGTATACAAACTACACAAGGGCCAGGCTAAAGTAGGACAGATCATCCCAGTAATCCTTCTTGCATTTTGTCGCGCTCAAACTACTATTGTACAGGTACCAGTGCACGAAACATGCTCCAAAACCAGTAATTCGAGGCACGCACGCTGAGGCAAAGCAAAACGAAACAGCAGACCAACACGCAATATAATGCTATTAGCTCTCAACGGACTGCTCAGGAGAGGAGACTGGGCTGTGCGTCAGGCCAACTGAGCGACATGCATAACGACCAAATAGCAGCAAGCAACATAGCACAACAACTCTAGCATCAGTGCAGGCGATTAAGGATCTTTAGAAAAAAAAGTCGAAATAACAAGACGAAGACCAAAAGCCGTCGAAAACGGCCAATATATAGCGAACAAGGTATCAAGAGAAGCAGGTCAAAGGACATGCAGACGAGCAGAACAAACTGCAGGCATGCAAATGCACGAGAAGAGAACTAAGGCACTAAGAATTAGAAACTCGGCGTACTAGAAACCAAAGAAACACACAGGACCAGCCGGGTGTAGAGATGTTGCGTGCGCGCACAACCCATTAAAGCAGAAACATGACCTGACCGGACTCCTGTGAGCTCTTGCAAAAGCCAAAAAAAAACCGATGGACCCTGACGAACGCGGAGAAAGAGCAAACTCGATGGTAAGAAGAAATACCAAAACCAGTCGGGATATTACCAGCAAGAAGGACCTCACGGCGACAGATGCCTGGTGGAAAATACGAGCAGATGACACCCCATTCCCAAACCCCTAAGCCTGCCGCACCGTCCGTTTGCTTATCCGTCCCCGACCCTGCCATACTTCCGGTTTCCGCCGATGACCCCATGTGAAAGATGAACCGTCCGTAAATCAAAGCATCAAAGAAAATACCGTATTAGCAGAAAAAAAAAGGGACCCTCGTCGATGCCTGAAGGGAGACGTTCAGTGTCTCCTGACACACCCTCTTCAGGTTCTGCAGGGTAACGAGCGTAAGAAGGTCATGGTCATTAAAGAAGCTGCTGTATGTATCATATGCAGATATCATGATCCAGGAGACCTAGTAGGCGGTTCCTACACTTGCAAGGCCCTTGGTGGGCATCGGCTGCAACAGCTGATCCTTGGCAGCGTTGTGGACCAAGGAGTCCTCATAACCCACCAAAGCTTGGGCGTGGAGCTTGAAGGACTCGCCCATCAGCTTGGTTATACTGCAATGCGAATTAGCACTGTTCAACAGCATTCGCGACCACAGATGAAATATACTTACCCCCAAATCCACACTCCGTCAAGGATGTTACCCCATACACGGGCGACCGTGGAACTGAGTTTGCCAAAGGCATCAACAGCGTCGTCATCGAAGAGATTCCGCACTTTGTTGTAGAGTGCCAACTCAGCCTCCGATGCTGGCTCCTCGTCATGTTCCAGGCGATAGAGCCAGAGACTGAGAATGATCATCAGGTCGAAGCCGCAGAGCGGGTGCTCAATGCTCCAGTTCGTGGCGGAGGTCTTTGCAACCCAGTTGATACCCTGCATAGCCGCGATTTCGATGCACTCGAAGCACTGCTGGATGATCTTGTTCATCTCTTGGGACCGCTTCACCTTGTCACGAGCGACCGTCATGGCTGCAGCAACCTCATAAGAAGAGTGGTAGCGGAGCGCCTCCTGGATGGACTTGAGATCGACCTCCAACCGCGCGCGCGCGTTGCGATACACGGCCATCGAGTTGAAGATCAGAGGGTGGCCCTTCTGCGGAGTGCTCAGCGGGACGACGATCGTCTCCGGCTCGCAGACATCCAGCGAGCTCTCCCATGTCTCCAGAGCCAGACGAAGCTTGTACTCGGTGACGACATCCTGCAGAGCCTCGAAGCTACGCTTGTGGCTCCATACCTGCAGGAAGAGGGCATTGATCATGACCCGCGTAGCGAACGCGCTGTAGCGTGCCTGTTCGCCCTGGAACAGGCTGTCATGGGCCTCTTTAAAGGTGATCCTGGTGGAAGAAGCCAGACTGCGGCGCCATGTCTCCTCATCCGTGCATTCAAGGTTCCAGAGGGATTCGGATGATGGTAGCTCCAGGTCGTCGAACTCGTCAGAGCTCATGGCAGGAGGGTGGTTGAATGTCATCGTGAGCATGCCGAAGAAGATGTACACGGCATAGTAGGTTCGACGACACGACTCGTCCTCGATCCATTCCTCACGGGTAGGCTGGGCGCCTTCGCGCGCATCGGTCCGCACCTTGAGCTGGTATCTGTTGCCGGCAACCATCTGCAGGAACAATCAGCACATTGCAACATACAATTTTTGACAGGACCAGGCATCTGGTAACTCACGTTGGCAAGCAGACTCTTGATCGAGCAGGTCCACTCCAGGCCCTTGGGGTCGCCACTCCAACTCTCGAAGATCATGTTCAACAGTGTACTCTGCATCGCCCACAGAGGACATTTCCTCGAGTCGAAGTTGTCCTTCTGCTGCAAGAACTGGGTCACAAGCACCTTCGAACCGACGTGGAGCATAAAGGCATGTTCACGCTCGAACGAGTAGAGCGCACCAATCGACAGGACCGCAAGCAGCAGTGGGGGAGAAGCTGTGGTGGGCTTGAAGGACTCCTGGTGGAGGAACGGCAAGTGATGATGGTAAAGGTTGAAGTAGGTAGACAGATACTTGTTGAGCACTGCGGTCGACGGCAACTGGAATGTGTCAGGTAGTGTGGAAAGGGTATCTGCTTTCTTCACGCGCTCAACTATAATGTTCCGCTCCATGTCGTTCGCGATCTGCGGAGCCTTTGGCAGTGTCAACATCTGGCTCGGCCCAGGAGACCGGCGATAGTTGACCGGGCTGACAGGCCCGGTCATCGACGGATACGGCGACAACGCATTGGGCGTCGAGTTCCCAGAAACAGGGAGGGAGTTGACCAGCGAGTGCAACGACGGCGCCAGAGCGTCACCCACGGGCCCATGCCGCTCAATGATCGAGGGAAGCTGATGAGAGTGCGAATTGGACTCCTGCGACGAGAACCCAGAGCTCATGGAGTGATGCTTGGAGTCTGCGGAAGAGACCAGCGTATCCCATGGCATCTGAGGGAGCGTCGCATTCCCAGACAGGTACGAGACGGGCGGTTCAAGCAAAGGACCCCGACCAGGAGAGTACGATGGGTCCGATGCAGCACGGTCGTTGACCTGACCGGTAGCAGCTGCCGCGGCCTTGTGTTGGAAATCTGTCATCAACATGGCTGCAGTTTCAAGGTCGACCATACCATCACTGCTTGCCTCGATCTGCTCCAGCGTGGCCGGGTCGATCGTGATGGAGGGCTTTGACGGGCCTTGAACAGGCGACGTCTTCTGCACGCCAGCACCACCACGGCGGCGTCCTTCTGCGACGAGGGGTATTCCACCATCCTTCGCGTGGACTGTGCGGTCATGGCGGAGGAGGAGGTCTCTGCGCACAAAGGTGCTCCGACACTTCAAGCACTTGAAAGGTCTCTCCTTGGTATCTGCGGAGATCGCAAACGTTTATGTGAGCGTGGACGTCCTTGGAGAAAGAAAAAAGACTTGCGTGAAAAGGGAGAGGTCCAAAGAGAGTTGTGGATCCAAGGGAGGGGTACTCACGGGATCGCTCATGTCTGCTGCGGTGTTCGCTTCTGCTGAAAGCGCGATTACAGAACTGGCACTTGTATTTCTTCTCCGGGGCGGAGGGAGTCTTCTTGGCCGGCGAATTGCTGGCCGCGGTGGGAACGGTGGGAGCCATGTCAACAGACGATGCAGAACGGCAGGGCGTCGCTTCTTCTCAGAGGTATCTCGACGAGAAATGAAACGGTTGGACCAGGAGCCGTTCGGCACGCTCACACCAGATCTGGAGGCGGATGAATGACGAGAGAGAGTCGGTTTGCCGTCTGATCATTCCTCGGGCGGGGGAAATATGGAATGGGAAGAAGAGGAAGCGTGTCCAGCCACAGGCGGACAGACGAGGAAGAAGAGGGACAACCAGAATCGAAGGCCCAGAGGGAGGGGGAGGGATGGCACAGACGGAGGGGAAGAAGGGAGGAGGAGGAGGGGCGATGTTGAATCCTCGAGAGGTGAGAGAAGAGAGAGGGAGGGAGGGGGGGGGGATGTTGAATAATGAGGAGAAGAGATGAGGGAGGAAGTCGAAGGACGTGGTGGAGGGAGCCAGGAGAGACGGGGGGGAGTGCGCATGAGCCGTGGGCGGCCGTGGGCACAACAGGCGAGGCCGGGGCGGTCACTGGGCTGCGAGAGCGAGGCGGGCGCGTCTGGCGTCGGTGCAGCGCAGACGAGAGGGAGAGGGGCTCGAGGCGGGCACAGGAGGGGGAAGGGGGGGCGCTACGCCCACGCACCCGGCGCGCTAGGCCCACGCGGCGCGCTGGGCAAGGCGGACAGAGACACGGAGTGGACCGGCGAAGCTCCGTGGGCCAGCGCAACGGCCCCTCTCCCCTCCACGCCACGACCGATCGCACAAAACACACGAAAAACAGCCCACGACAGCCCACTTGGCCGCCAACCCGTCATCCCGGTTCGACCGGGGGCTGTTCTGGTCGCTCCTGCTGCGCGCCACTCCGGTAGCAGCATCCACCGCCGCATAGCACCGTCATCACCAGACCACCGCTGCGCACACACCATATTTCTCTCTGTACGAGTGTGTGTGTGCTGTAGGGGGTCCGCGTGGTCCTCGCGCGCCCGTCAGGCCGGGACATGCCCGACGGCATCGTGCTTGCATGGCTGCCCGGGATGGCTGGAAATGCCATGCCTTCTTCGACTCGACTCCCCTATCTCCGGGCGCAAACCGCAATCTTGGTACTGTGCGCAGGACGTCGGCTGCGGGGCCGCTCCAATGCGCCATGCTCCAGCCTTCCGGCTCCCTCGTCGACGCTGCTGCCCCTCGCCCCTCGCCCCTCCTTCCTCCCGTCGTTGGTTACCTCGGCCCCTCCAGCGATCCCGCCCTGTCGCCCTCCAAACAAAGGCGTCCGTCGATTCCGGCCCCTGTCACCAGTCACATTGACGACCGTCTTGCTTCGCCCCTGTACCCTTTGATGGGTTTGTTCTTTATTGTGATCTATATCCATGGATCTGTGTATATATTCTGGGTCCGTCGTGCCTGCTTTTCCGGGTGCGCTCTATACCGCAGGGTCACCGGGTCACGGGGTCCGGCCCAACGGTCCTACCACGTAGCCCGGCCAGGTTGTCTGTCTAGCGGTTGCCCCTCCTGATCTCCCCCCTCCCAGAACCCCTCCTGACCGACCCCGAGAACCGAGTAAAACGCGGGAGATCACAACATGTATCCATGGATTCTACGTGTAGCGCGGAATTTACAGAGAGAAAAAAAAAGGCAATTGCAAAGGATCAGGAGCGCAGGATATCATCATGGTATCCTGCGCCCTTACTTGTCGATTGTCCCTAATCGCGCGTATGGGTTTCTGCCGCGAGAGTTAATCCGCGCCAGACCGCCCAGGCTGAGCATCATCTCCGTTGACCTGCCCCTCGACGGGTCCAGACAAATCACCGGTCGCGCCCTGTGGCTTTCGAGTGCTGTGCCACAGGTCCTCGCTGGGTGTCTTAGCCGCAGGCCGGATCCGTCCTCCGGATGCGTTCTCTCTCGACGATGGAACTGGCGGCGCGTCGTCTCAGCTTCGTGCGGCGGGCTGCATGCTGCAACTCATCCGCCGCTCAGGCGCGCACGCATGATCCCAAATTAAGCACGTCTTTTCCAGACGGCCCGACGCTGCGCGGTGGACATGGAAAATTCACCGCTGGCTCCTGACAAGTCGGCATCAGGGCAACTTGAGTTGCCCTGTGTGGAAAGCCATGCACCCAGCGCAGGTGATGGGCCAGCTGCCACGCAAGTGGGATGGGCGACGTGCAGGTCGACATGCGCGCCAGCACGCCTCGCCCGGAGGCGCGCGCTCGCTCCGTGTTCCTACGCGAAGCGGCAACGAGGCTAGCGTCTGTTTGGGTCTCAGGTTTGAAGGTGCAGGACTGACACGTATCGCTGCTGGCCCTCTCTCTGTTTACTCACGACTGGGTCCGGCAGCACGTGGCACTACTGCTAGACACGCTTCATCTGCTGAGACCGCGTCTTTACAAATAATAACGAGCCCTCGAAAGTCGTACACGGCATAAACAATGCAAGCACGCGGTGTAGAACGGGGATAGAAGATGCACAGAAGCGTGTTCCGCCTCCGCGAAATCCGGAATGTCCAGTGGGGTAATAAATTGCCCCACTATCTCTGCCTGTGGCCTTGAAAAACTGCCAGGAACCCGGTTACTTGGGAAACGCTGGCCGTTTGTCCAGTTGGTTGGTATTTTGCTTCGTTATCCCGACCCCCAGACATGTCACAAACGCCGGTGGTTTGCCCTGCGGTCTGCAGAATGGACAGTACCGCCGGCCTGAAGAACTCAATCTGATCTCTTCATCCCTTGAACTGACGCGACACAGCGCCCAATTCTCGGCCGTTCGAGGACAGATCACCCGTCGGACGCAGCTTCGGACGCAGCTAAAGGGCCAACAAACACAGGATGGGGCGTCCCGTGTCCTCACCGCTTTGATCTGCCGCGAGGTCGAGAGCGGTGAGGCCCGGCAAGCTTACGCTTTCCAGGCAAGGGGAGCGACGCGCCAGAGAGGAAGAGGTGAGAGACGCGTGAGTTCAACAACATCTCTCCCCTCCAGCCCCTCGATTTCCAGTCGCTGCTCCACCTTCCGTGTCATGCAGCGGTGCGACCCAGAAACTTCGGCGCAGAACAGCCGTGACGGAGTCGGGAGTATGGAGTGTGTGCAAACGCATCTTTGGATCGAGCGGCCCGTCTCCCACCGCCAGATCCAGCGTTGTCACCACGATCAGAGGCGGTATGAGCGGCGCGGAGCCGTTCTCCACATGCCCAATTGAGCTTCATTCCAAAGAAGAAGCTCGTCGACCGTGTTGTTGTCCAAGGCTCCAAGCCTCGAAGCTATCAGGCCTAGCTCCCTTGCTGCAGATACCCGCTCCCAACTGCCCAGGACCTCTCCTGAATTTGCGACCATCCATCAGCTAACAAGGATTATCGCCAAGGGTCAGTCGGGCCATGGGCAATGGCCGCCATGCAGCGCAGACCCACCCAGGCACCGTCGCAGGAATTCAGGAACGCCTTCCCCGGGCCCGTTCGCGACCACTATTGAGCTTCGGCAGCACCAAGCAACCCGTCTCGGCTGGTCCGTCGGGCCCGGCAGGTTGTCGAGACGAGCGGGATTCGCGAAGCTCCATCCCAAGAACGTCTAGAAAGTTGCGATCCACGACAGTCCCAAGTCGGTGAGGGAGAAACAGACTATCATCTTCCTTGACCGCTCTTACGGATGGTATCGAGAGTCAAGCTATATCAGCAACCACCATCTCCACCTACGTGGCATGCTGTCTCTCTGACCTGCGCACCTTACACGTGTCAAGCTTTTCGATCCGGATACCATGGCTTCCAAGCCATTTTTCGGGTTTCCATCCTCGCTTGTGTTGTGCGCGCATGACTGATGAGCATCCGGACTTGCCGCGCTGGGAAAGGCGGTCGAAGCCAGAGCGAAAACACGACTATTTTGGTGCCGAAGCTATATCCTTGGTCCTGGGTCACAAGTGCTGGCAATCATCGTAACTGGGCTGGAAATCGCTGGATCCAGTGGGCAGGGAGGGTCAGGAGCAACGGCGCTCCCGCTTCCCCGACGCTGCCCCTAAATCCTAACCCGTCGCAAGCGGCCCAGCTCAGGCGGGATCTGACTATCATTGCCGTCCTGGTACGGAGCAGCTATCCCAGGTGACATGCCTCGGATCGTAATCATGCACTGGATTTCCGGGCCTGTGTACGGAGGGAGTCCATGCGCTCGTTCCACGGTTCCTTCCCGCTGCGGGAGCGCCCTAGGCTACCAGATTTGAGCTGTCGTGGTTGGCAGTAGTGGGCACAGAATCGATGTATATATTATTGGAGACTATGGAGTATCTGCGTGCTTTGCATGATGTGGCCATCATCTAAGACAGTCCGTGGTGTCTGTCAGATGTCCCGAGCGCGGTGCTCAAGTCTGAATAACGCCCTTGCGTGGGTAGGATTTTGGAAGCTTCGACGCGTCCTGAGCACGGAGTGCGAAATCCCCAGCGGTGCTTGCCACTATCGAGGGGCAGTATCATGATATCTTGTTATCCAGATAATGTTTCCGACGATTCTTATCTTTCTCCTGCTGGCAACCAGAGCGATAATAGCACCTCCAGGCATGGGTTGGACTTTTGCTCTCTGCCAGCTTTGTATCCTGACCGTTCTCCTTTCACCCCATCCATGTCAACAAAGCCCTACTTGTGTATGGAAGCTGAGCACCAATCATGATAATAATCCTCCCTGCAGCAACGGCAGTCGTCGACTCGTTGATGCTGATGGTGGGCTGGGCCATGCCTTGTGGGCACCGGGGAAAGCCGGGAATATTCTCGAAGCCAGCCAATCTCCGGATCGTCGATTCGTCCATTCCTCCGGCAGGAAAAAGGGGGGGGCTGGAGACGAGTCAACGACTCACGACAGAAGTTTCTCCGGCTTCCGCGAAACTCGATCGAAGCCTCGCAGTTCGAGCCGTCGAGTGGGCTGACCCGCTAACAACACTCAGTCAAGATCTTCTATCACAGTGCCCCTCTTCTCTGTTGTCGTTATCTCTAGGTTCTGGATAACTCAACTTGAACCACCGGTCTCCGTTTCGCCTCAGTAAGTGGCTCGCATTGAGACTGCAGCCTGCGGCGCCTGCGAGGGGCAATGTGCCCCTTGCTCGCGGCGTGCACGCCCCTCATTAAACTCGATGAGGGGCCCGTTGTCTCACTCGGTCTCAGACTCGTTCATTATCGCCACTCGTGACTTGTGCAAATGGTAAAGGTTATCCGCCAAAGGACTCAAAGAAAGCGCATTTGATATGATAATACGAGGGCGCGTCCTTGAACAATCTTTTTTCTTTTTCAAATCGTGCTAAGTGTTATTATCCGGACGGGGCCGTCGGGATCGATCCTTGGTTCCTGTCCGCGGCTCCGCGCGCTCCGCCTGGCTCCATCTGCTCCAGTCTCGATTCGATCTGATCCACACCTACTTTTTTTTTCTTCTCTGCATAGCCAATTGCCGTATGCCATTCGCAGTCTGCCGTGTCACCCCAGCAGTTGAACAATAATAGCTTTAACCACATAAGGTATTAGGGGGTATTATACCCTTGCAACCTTCGAAACCCGCCATCGGACGCCAGACCAAACTTTGTGTTATTTCTGATGTTTTATCCATTCAGGGCTTCCAAAAAAAGAGACGCGGGAACGTTGTTGCTTTTTTTTCTCGGAGAATTTACTCCTGACACTTGAGTTGGTTAGATTTACTGAAGTTACTGCAGGATAAGATATGTTGCGAGTTCAGGGATGAGACGGGCGAACCGATTTATTTTATTATTTGAGAGTGAGGGCTAACCGTGCTGCGTACAAGCATTCCTTAGTTCGCAGCGACTAACGAATCAATATACTCGGCCACGGTCGAGTTGAATGGAGACACGGAGCAACATGGGCCTATCATGTTCTGCGTACATGTACATGCATAAGGCTTTACAGCACTGTACCTGGCATGAAGTCGCTTGGCAAGGCTGCCCGCAGTGGTGATCTCTCAAATCAACTAATTAGTTAATAACAACTCGCTTGACTTTGCGATGATGATGATGATGTGATCCCTTATCTGGTACGGAGCACGGAGTAGGAGGTGATCGATGGGAAGAAAAAGCCCGCTTTAAGTACTCCGTAAGTGGGCTGGCGCTATGGCGTGGTATTCTTGTGCTGGACTTGGCTTTGAAGACTAGGTACCATGACCATGCTGTGTATGATAAGAATCGCTCGCAGAGGTCCTGCACATGTGCATGTAGTGCGGTAGGAATAAATAACATCCTGCGCTCTGGAGTGCTGATTGAGTGTTGTGTTTGGAATAATTGCTATACAGGGGCAGTATGTACTACTGTACTACTGTTACAATATATATAGTAGTATGAACCACAGCGGAGAAGCGGGTGACTCTTGAAGAACGGTGATGGAGTCCCCCCCCCCCCCCCC